>Ga0208516_100175_pt1 | contig 35165 bp, 33 predicted proteins | sample LakWasM117_HOW13_2_FD_183931 | JGI IMG/M metagenome (GOLD analysis project Ga0208516, IMG submission 183931) | Freshwater sediment methanotrophic microbial communities from Lake Washington under simulated oxygen tension - Sediment Metagenome... | ecosystem: Environmental > Aquatic > Freshwater >...
CTGCTTGCACACACTGCGTGGCCACCCCCACGGCGCAGTGGAAGGGCAGCGCGTTGAGCACTGCATAGCGGCCACTAATAGCGGTTTGCAAGGCCGCATCGTCAGGCATTGCCAGCGTTTGCAGGCCCAGCGCAGCAACTGGTTTCAGGCGCGCCACATCGCGGTCGGCCACCAGAATGTCGTAATCGCCGCTGCGTGCAAGCAGCAAGGCCATGGCAAAACCTATATGGCCGGCGCCCAGGATGGTGATGAAACGGCGTTTGGGGGTCATGGTGTGTCTCCTTGTTTTTGGGGTGGCGCTGCCGTGCAGCACGCTTTGATGCTACGGCCCAGAGGTGTCAATGTGTAGTGTAAAAATCGTCAATTAATGAGCTTATATTCGTCATAAATACGAAATCAACCGACGATAAATATGAATACACCTCTGGACGACACCGATCGCCAGCTCTTGAGTCTGCTGCAGGCGAACGCCCGCGAGGGCACTGCCGCTCTTGCGAGGAAGTTGGGCTTGGCTCGCACCACCGTTGTGGCGCGCATTGCGCGTTTGGAGCGCTCTGGCGTCGTCGCAGGCTATGGCGTGCGCCTGGGTGCAGGCATGGACCAAGCCACCGTGCGTGCCTGGTGCAGCTTGAGCGTATTGCCGCAAACCGCACCTGCCATATTGCGCATGCTTGCGGGTATGGCTGAAGTAGAAGAGGTGTCCGCCGTCAGTGGCCACTTCGACTACCTCGCATTTCTGCGCTGCAGCAGCCACGAGCAACTCGACAGCCTGCTTGATCGAATCGGCCAGATGGACGGCGTCCACAAAACCCAGACCAGCATCGTGCTCAGCCGCAAAATCGACCGGCGCAGCGTATTGGGGTGAGCGGTTGGATTGCTGCAGAACCGTTGGCGATGGCCTCACCGTCGCGGTGTGCAGGCACGTTGACCAGCAGGCCCCGTCACCCGACGGGTTGGCTCAGCGCGAGTGCTGCGCCACGTAGTCCCGCAGGACGCCATCCATGCGGGACTGCCAGCCGTCGCCCGTGCCACGAAAATACTCCACGACCTCCGAGCTGTACCGAACCGATAACAACACTTTCGGCGTATCCGACTTTGGACGGCCGCCTCTTTTCACGGTAGCCCGCGCCAGCATGTCGTCGGTCAGCTCCGGCAGTTCGTCGTACTCGGCCGCCCCCACTCGGTGGGCGTCCACCTTGGCCAGATCAGAGCCCAAGGAGCGGGCCGATGCGTTCGATTTCGCGTGCATTGCATTTCCTCATGCTAAAGACATGGCGATCCGCGCCACGCGGGGTGTAACCCACGGCCACCATGCGCCCGGCCAACAGGCCAAAGCAGATGATGCGGGTTTCGCCGTAATCCCGGCGGTCATCCTCGACCTCCAAGGTATCGCCTTCGAACACGAGGGCAGCATCGGCGAAATCCAGTCCACGTTCGGCGAGCGTCTTGTCTCGCTTTGCGGGGTCGCAGGTCACTTGCATGAAGTTATTGTAGCTACGATAACTATCGAGTGCAAGGAGGAATGGTGGGCCCTCCTCGTCTCCGGCGAAAACCTACGGGGCATCGGTTTTGCATGGCTCAGTTTTGAGCCGTCCCCCAGAAAGGGGACGGTGGGTCAGGGCTTGGGTTTAGACCGGCGCTTGATCGGCCACTGCCCTGCAGTCTTCAGTCCAGCCGCCGCCCGACGTGCCTCTTCAATGGTCTCGCCGGTTTCCTTCATAAGCTGCGTCTTCACCTTCTGGTAGATCTCATCGAAAAGCGCATTTGCTCTCTCATCGAGAAGTGCATCGGCCCGGGCACCTAGCCAAACAGCACGGCGGCACCAAGCGGCCGGAGAGCGTGACGATTTCGCCAGCCATGGAGTATTTGGTGCGCCGTCTGCTCGATTCGTAGAAGTCGGCCATCACCATGGCGATGCGGATGGCCGCGTGAGTTTGCGATGCTAAATAATCGTGCATCTTCTTACAGGATGTACGATGAACACCGCAGGACGCCTTCTTTCAATCTACACCCGCCTCATAGGTACAGGACGGCCTAACGATGTGAATCGCCCCGGGTTTTGAGGAGGCTCTTTTCTCTGAGAGGATTGAGCTATGAAGAAGTCGAACAAGTTCTCACCCGAGGTGCGCGAACGCGCTGTTCGCATGGTGCGAGAGCACCGAGGCGATTACCCGTCGCTGTGGGCCGCCATTGAATCCATTGCCCCCAAGATCGGCTGCGTGCCGCAGACCCTGAATGAATGGGTCAAGCGCGACCAGATCGACACTGGCGTGCGCGATGGCATCACCACGTCCGAACGCGAACAGATGAAGGCGCTGGAACGCGAGAACAAAGAGCTGCGCAAAGCCAACGAGATCCTCAAGCTCGCGAGCGCTTTTTTCGCCCAGGCGGAACTCGACCGCCGTTTGAAGTCCTGAAGAGCTTCGTCGACCAACATCGACAAGCCTATGGGGTCGAGTCGATCTGCAAGGTACTGCAGATCGCCCCGTCAGGCTACTGGCGCCACGCCGCCCATCAACGCAATCCCCATCTGCGCTGTGCCCGTGCACAACGAGACGACACCCTTGTTCAGCAGGTTCAACGTGTGTGGCAAGCCAACCGGTGCGTCTACGGCGCCGACAAGGTCTGGAAGCAGATGAATCGGGAGGGAGTTGTCATTGCCCGCTGCACGGTCGAGCGCTTGATGAGGCGTCTGAATTTGCAGGGTGTGCGCCGAGGCAAGGTGGTGCGAACCACGATCAGCGACATGAAGGCGCCTTGTCCGCTGGACCGTGTCAACCGGATCTTCAAAGCCGATCGGCCCAACCAGCTCTGGGTCTCGGACTTCACCTATGTCTCGACCTGGCAAGGCTGGTTGTATGTGGCCTTTGTCATAGACGTGTACGCCCGGCGCATTGTGGGTTGGCGGGTGAGCAGCTCCATGCACACGGACTTTGTGCTCGATGCCTTGGAGCAAGCCTTGTACGCCAGGCAACCTGAGCGCGATGGCGCATTGACGCATCATTCCGACAGGGGCGTTCAATACGTCAGTATTCGCTACACCGAGCGGCTGGCAGAGGCCGGTATCGAGCCCTCGGTGGGCAGCAAGGGCGACTCATACGACAACGCCTTGGCCGAGACAATCAACGGTCTATACAAGGCCGAGGTGATACACCGCCGGTCTTGGCCAAACCGTGAATCAGTAGAGCTGGCAACGTTGGAATGGGTGTCCTGGTTCAATCATCACAGGCTGCTCGGGCCCATCGGATATATCCCACCGGCAGAAGCTGAGGCAAACTATTACCGGCAGCTTGCCAAGCAGGCCACCGCGGTGGTGGCCTGACTTAAACCAAACGGCCTCCACGAAAGCCGGGGCGGTTCACTATGAATGTTGGCGCCGACGTGAATTTGAGCCATTTTGGTCATTGCGCCGACCACGGCATGAGCCAGCCGAAATGGCTCGACAGCCCAGATTCATGAGGGCTTCCGCATGACTTGGGTTGTTCACGATATCGTCGGCGTAGCTGCTCAGATCGGCGTCGGCGTCCTAGCCCTCAGATGCGGTCTTCACCAAATGCTTTTCATTTGGTTTGTCCCAATCAGGTACGTAAATGTCGCATTCCGGACGATCATATGGCCGCTTATGGAATAGATCCGGGTACTCCTGATACCACTCTTTCATAGCCTGCATAGGCGTCTTGCTCTTGAGCGCTGACCGCACAAGTTGGTGGTTGTACAAGGCCACATACCGAAGCAAGGCCTTTGCCCCCATCCATGGGTTTACGACTTTCACATACACAACGCACCCCTTCGCAAGCCCGCATGGATGCAAGGACGGGGTTTACGACTTTATTTACCAACTGACTTCAACAAATAAAGTTCGTCGGATTCAGTACTCATAAGCTGTTGTGTTTTCAACATACGCACGCTGCGGAAAAGTCCGTCGGAGATCATCAAATGGGCGACCGCCGGTCCATGGATGCAAATAGAGTCCGTCGGACGCACAAGAGGGGATCTGCGAATGCATTGAGCAGGGTAGAACTGACCAGTTGCGCCGGTATCCGCTGATCAAATTTAAGGGTACCTGCTGGTGGTGACCACTACGGCAACCGTCGCCTAAAGGCTGAGCCGTTCGCGGCAAACGTCCGGAATGCCGACGATCACCAGCATCAGTCACTGGATAATTGAAGGTTCTCTGACTGCCGCAACCTCAACACCGGTCATTTGAGTGACAAGTTCCTCGCGGTGTCCAGGACTTTTCTCGTGCTGTGGGATAGGCTATTTGAGCCTCTGTACGCGGGATTCGGTCAGTCGATCAAGTAGCTGTCATCGAACTCTGGATCAACCCTGAAGAGGCTGCACAGGAAGCGAATCTCACCAACATCCTGCGGAAGCGCTTCGAGCCGGGCTAGGGCGGCGTTGATGTCGGTGCACTGCTGAGCGCTAAGGTAAAACCGGCGCGAGTCTAGCCAGTTCATCGATGCGTGATAGTCGTGGACCGAAGCCGCTGTGACCGCACGTACATAGTCATCAAGCTCTTTGCGGCTTTGGCGACGCCGCACCGGAGGGAAGATATCGACCGTCCTGTCCTCTGACACGACAATTGCTAGCCTGCGCACGGTCCCGGAGCGAATGTAGCGAACTGCGGAGTTGAAGCGAGAACCTCTTGAGGGCGTGCACTGATCATTCGCCACACCGTCGAGGATGACACCAATCGCGTGGCAGTAGCCTTGCGGATCCATCAGAATTGAACCGTCAATAGCGCTGGCCTGTCGGAGGAGTTCGACCGACAGCTCCAGGGGCTGAATGTTCGTGCCTTGAGCTTCTAGCCGTAGAGCTTCTAACTCTGCGTCTTCTGCGATCACGATCATGCTTCCCATCTTCTGACGGGCGGCAGCATTGAAGAGTTGCCAGAAGCGCGCACGTGTCGCTTCTGTTGAGGTAGGGAACATGAGAGCCAAGTTGCTTTTGAACGCGTCCGCTTCGATTATTTCACTGGGAAGTGTTGGTTCTCCGTAAAGGCTTCTCAGCAGCACAAGCTCCCCGCACCGTAACTCCCAGTTGTAGTGATCCAGAAAATCAACCGCGAAGACACTTTGATCTTCCGGATCATGAGATGGCAGTATGCGCCCCAGGCCGTAGACGTGATCAGCGTCAGCGATGAGCGCTGCGGAGGAACCAGCCAGTTGCAGCACCTTCCTTGTCCATCGGGGGTCATGTATCCGAACTGGCGTTCGGAAGCGCAATAGGTACTCAACTCCAGGGTGCTTTGGATTTGCGAGCAGGAGACGACCTACACCCCTTGTTCCCTCGTAAAGCAGGGATGAGATGACATTCAAGCGATCGAAGAGATCTGAATACGCGTACCGGTCGGAGATTGCCAATCCAGGCGTATGCATGAAAGCTTTCGCCGCGAGACGTACAATCTCGTCCGCCCTTCGCATCTCTCCGCCTACGCTGCATCCGGGATCTGGGCGTTGCAGGGCACTGGTGGCCTCATCTAATACCGTGGCGAGCGCGGCATGGATCAAGCTGGAAAATCCGCCACCACGCTCTAATTCATCCCTCAACGCACGTTCTTTGAGCGGAGGAAACTTGCGGAACAACGCCTCCGGAACCTGGATTACCGGAGCGACGTAAAAGTCGCCGACCGGCCTAGCTTGGCCGACGAACGAACGGACACCTTGCCCTTCGTCATAGGGCTTTAGTGCGCGGCGTACCGCTGTCGTCACGGAGTCCCGACGCATCCACTCTGGCTTGTCACGCATGCTCGGCTCGTCGCCGAAAAACATGTTCTGGAGGTGATGCCTCGAATAGATGTCGTCGACAGAGTCGACAAGCCCATCAAAGAGCGCCAGTGGCCACTGTCCATCCTCGGGCTCTATACAAACGGGATTCCGATTCGCATGTCCGGGTCTGCGTACGCCGACGAGTAGCGCCATCGCGTCTACTGAAACACCCAGCACTTTCAACACCTCCCTTGCAAGGTATTCGATACTGTGCCGGAAGTGCGGCTGGTAGCCCCACATGAATAGCGAGATCGTCTGACGGGACAAAACTTCCCCTCCTTCAGATGCTGGGTTTGCGCCATGGCGGACAACCTAGGCGGTTCATCCCTGAGCTCTTGCGCCTACCACTCGTTCCAAAGCTTCACCGCAGCCTCAACGAAGGCATCGCAGTTCGCCTGCGGCCAACAGGTGTGAGAGCAGTCGCGCACCAGGTAATACTGTTCATTTGCGCACACCAGATCGACTTTCTTCGCCTCCTGCCGATACCAGTTCAGTGTGTTGACGACGCAGTCTTGGTAGCTTGACGTTAGCTTCTCGTTCGGCACGTTGTAGAGCAGGCCTTCGAGGTAGTACGAGGGAGCTATGCCCGTCTCAATCAGGCCGTCGTCAACCATTCGGCTGCGCATGTTCTTGAACACCCGTGCCATCGGTTTCAGCCACTTGGACGATGCCTGATGCTTCGTTGTCAGGTTCGCAGAGTGCTGCTTGGGGTAGTTCGCGATCCGCTCGCCACCAGCGTTGAAAAAGCAGATGCCCTCGGCGTACTCTGAGTCCGATGACGATCGAAACTTGAAGTACCGCCGGAACTGCGTGGCCACGATCACGTCGGACTTCCTGCGCGAGCCGCTGGCGTCGATAGCAATGGCTTTGTCTCCAGCTTTGACTGCCGATCCGTACTGGCCCGTCAGCACCGACAGCGCGTCGCGCTTGAAGTCCAGGTGCGTGTAAGCCGCGTCACCGAAGGCCTGCTTGTGGGCCACCTTCTCCTCTTCGGACAGCGATTCGAGATCGCTGAAGAAACAATCGTCGAGCCGGATGACGATATCCACATCGCTCTCAGCGTAGATGTTCGTGTCGTTGCCGTAGGAGCCTTGCAGGAACACCTTGAAGTTCTTGCCAGAATATGGCGTCGTACTGGCTTCCAGTACGCTCTTGATCGATTTGTAAGTGTTGCTCGACTGGGTGATCGACCCCTGGTGCGACCAAGTGTCGAGCTGTGATTCTGGTATTGGCATCTGCTCCCCTGTTACATCAAGTACTCTCGGAGCTGTTTCTCGCGCGAGGCGAACGACTCCCTCCCGCGCTGGAACAAGATGCCCAACTTCTTGAGGTCGTGCTCCAGCAAATCGGTGGCCATCTCGGGTGTGACGTAGGTGTCGCTGATCCGGATAGTCGGCACGTCATGAAACAGAATCTGGCGCAGTTGATCCATCGACTGCGTGTTGATCTCCAGGGTCTTTTGCAGCAGTTGGACGCTGATGAGGTACTTCTTCGCCAGCCACATCAGTAGACCCGGCTTCGGATCCGGGTAGATGCCCACGCCGACGCTAACCAACCGGATGTCCGTGCGATCGCGCTTGAGCGCCTGCACAGCATCTGCGATCGCATACAGCGTCGGGTTGTTCGCGCAGTAGCCGCCGTCGATCAGTTCGATTTCCTCGCCTATCGAGGTCCGGACGACCGTGCGCTCGAAGAAGGGGTAGGCTGAGCAGGATGCCTTGACGGCGTCGGCGATGCTCACGCCGAAGCCAGGGATAAATGTACCGACACGCCCATGGGCCTGGGCGACGCTCCCCTTGAAGATCATCGGGCGCTCTGTGAGCCACCTGGCGGTGACCACACCGATGTCGGTCTTCACATCGCCGAACGTCGCATCACCAAAGACCTCGCGCGCCAATTTCTTCAACGCTGCCGACCGAGCATGTGCTGTCTTCTGCGACATCACGGCAGGTACGTGTTTGCGATAGAGCTCCAAGATTGCATCGGCGTCATGGCCCAGCGCTATCAGCGACGCGATGATGGCTCCCGTGCTTGTGCCGAAGACCAGATCGAACCTCTCATGCAATGGGCACCCAATCATGGCTTCGATTTCCTTCAGCACGCCCAAGGTGTAAAAGCCCTTGGCCCCACCGCCATCCAGGGTCAACACCCGCAGCGGCGCAAGTGCACTTTGCCGATCATGAAGCTCTGTCATCCTCGCTGACCTTCCCTTGGTTGCGCGTTGCTACTGCTTGTATAGGCCGACATTTTGACCCGGCTCCGGGGCTGGCCTCTGGAGACAGCTCGTAAGCAAGGCCCCGCACCGTCGAAGGTACGCCTCAATGCGTGCGCTTGGCTGCTTTCTCTGCGGCCTGCCCTCTGCTAGCGGTCGAGCACGGCAACTAGGCAAAATTGTCGGCGACCAGGGTTGGCCAAGACATCTATATTCGTGATGTCTGAAGCGCACTGACTGTATGCTTGCGGGACAGCCGTCAGCTTGTGAAGCTTCTTGGATGATCAAAACTGAGTTGCGAGCGCGCGCGCGCCGCCTTATGGAAGCCCGCGCCAAGGCCGAAGATCTTGACCGCCTATTTCTCGACCAGCGAGAGTCTTCCCATGGACGGGAAAGCTTTCGCGAGATTGGCGACTTTCTTGCTCATCGCGATCAGCGAAGCAAAGGTCCGGTCACTCAACGAGTTCGCGATGTGTTCACGAGCTTTCGTGTCTGGAGCCTCGGTTTTCGGGGGATAAGACCGACGCTTGATGATATACGTGCGGCTGGATTGGCGAATTTAAGCTTATTGACGGATGAAGAGATCAGGTCGAGTTCCGGCCTAAGGCGGGACGCGGCGAAGCAGAAGTTCGACAAGGCGCTGCGCAAGCTAACTGCAGGCGATTCGCCCTCTCAGAGCGATGTGGCCCTAGTCGACTACCTTGCCAACCGATTTGTATGGAAGCCGGCATTCACCGACGAGGTACTTTACGAGGACTTTGTGCAGGTGTGTTTGCGCAATGGAGTTGTTGAATCCACGGATCTTGGCAATCTAGCCGGGGTCAAGAACTTTTTAGCTCTATGGGCGATCACGAGGTTACATGGTTCCGTCATCAAAGTTACCGATGGCCACTGCGCGACGTTGTATGCCGGATTCGCGAACGACGCACGTCGGCTCGAGGTTAAAGTCGATCTCGCTTCAGAGGGCTGGCCCAAGCCGGTGTACGCGCCGATTTGTATGTTTTTGACCAACATATCTGCGGACGATCACTGCTGCTCCCAGTTGCTGCAGACGCATGAACCTATGCAGTGGAAAAACTGGACTCAGGCTATCGAACTTGGAGTAGACGGGAAGCTTCACGTCCTGACATAGTGATTTGCAGGGTCATCGAGTCAGAGGTTTCAAATGCTGCCGTGGAGGTGAAAGCATGCTTGGAGGCGACATCTACGCGAGGCGCTGCTTCCCGGCCGCAAATCAAGGGCTGGTACTCCGCGTGCTAGCAATGGAAAAGCCGTCGCCGGCGCGATGCGGGCCGACCAGGGAAGTCCGGCTACCGCAGCGCGTCGCAAGCGGCCATCCGTTCCGTAGCCCGTCGCGGAGCCAAATGACCGCCGCCAATTGGCGTGCATACTGCCTTCATCGGCCAGTGCCAATAACCGCTGCACTGACGTTGCTCGGGTCTGCCGGGCAACCAACCGCAACGGGTCGACATGAGCCTGTCGCGGCGAGCAGAAGTGGTCAGCCCAGCATGCACACCGTGAGCGCCGCAGCCGAACGACAGATCCTTGGGGTGAAGCTGTCGTTTGAGGCCAGTGGCCATCAATGGCTGGTTTTTGAGTTTGCCGCCATCCAAGACCTGGAGCGCGAACGACTCAGATCAGCCTTTATGTAGAGCTCTACATAAAGGCTGGGAGCTGTCTATCAGCCGATGGGCTTCTTGAGGCTGTGCCGCTGAACGCGGCATCTGGGTAGCGTCGTCAGATGATGTGTCGGGAAGGGCCACCGAAGGGCTACTGAAGAGCCCACCCTGCAGGCACGAAGCCAACCGGGTGCCTGAACTGTTGGAGATCCATTAGGCCGCTGGACCTCACCGCTCACCAGCGTGGCCACCCATGGCATCAAGCGTCAGTCTTTGACCGCTGCTGGTCAAGCTCTCGCAATGGGATCAAGATGCAAGGACATGAAAGACCGCGCCTTTCTCTTGCTGTCGAGGGAACCCCAGCTCACGGAGGTTTGACACCACGCGCCCCAAGATTATCAAAACCTTCTCACGCATCGGGAGGCGGTGCGCATGGTCCAGGAAGATCCTTCGCTGGTTGACAAAATTCTGGAAATTCTCTCGCGATGGGACTCGCCTCCGAGCGGTGCGTCAAAAGCGTTGCGAATAGGTGGGTGCAAATCGTCAGGGAGCAGGACTGGGCACCTGCTATCGAAGCATCGGAGCGTGGGAATCAGCTGCGGCAGGCTTCCCCCATGGCATGTTTGCTGCCAAACAGCGTACGGCTCCAGATCATTGCAAAAGTGCGAACTTTGAAGTCCGCGCTCGCCTCGAATGCTGGCAACCCAGCCTAGCGTATGCGACTCTCAGCGGCCTTTGCGGTCGCGCTCCCTGGCACGGAGCCCAATTATCGAGAATTATCTCGATTCCGATAATTCACGAGGCGGGGGCTGCGCTGCTTAACTGGCGAGGGTTGCAGTGACCCTAAACGATCGATGCCCTTGACCTCGGATATGAGCGGGACAGTCATGTCTTCCCAGGTTCAGCTCCCGCTGTAAGGCATCCACAGCAGCTGGGTTCTATCCCACCCGAAGGCCCTCGGCAGGAAATGCCTGCAAGAATTCCATGCTGCTGTGCACCGGGGCATGTAGCCAGCCATCGAATTGTTCCGGCTGCAGGATCACGACCATGCGCTTCTCGTCTGTGGGTTTGTGGAACAGGTTCATCAGCGGGTGCTGGTCGGCATTGATGGTCAGCATGGTGAAGCTGTGCACGATCTCACCACCGGGAGACTTCCATTGGTCCCAGAGCCCGGCGATTCCCATGGGCTGATCACCTGCGCGGCTGATACGGGTAGGGATGGCTTTACCGGTGCGCCAGTCTGGCTCATAGATGGCTATGGCTGGAATGATGCAGTGGCGTGCCTGGCGCCACGCGTCCCTAAAACTCGGTTTGGTGGCCACCGTTTCTGACCGGGCGTTGTACGTGTGGCGCCCCAGCTTGAGATCGGCAGCCCAGTGCGGCACCAGGCCGAACTGCCCGATCAGGGCTTCATTGGACGGCACGGCTTCGTCACCCACATCAGCATGTGGATGCCTGCGGATAAAACTGCCCTGGTAGCACGGCCACATGTCCTCCTTGCCTTCCATGGCAGGTGGCTCGACCTTGAAGACCTCCCTGTATGCCTCGGGTCGCTTGATGCCCTGATAGTGGCTGCACATGCCGTCAATCCTGTGGTTATGTGGTGCCTTGTTGTCCCCAATCCATGGGGTCAATGCTGTGGATAGTTCCTGGGATAACCCGCACATCCTGCGCCAGTGCTGGCGTGCAGCTCGGCGCTTAAAAGATGGGCAGACCACTGGGGGCGCAAAGTGCCCTGGAACAGCAGCGGGGAATATACTGTAATTAACAACAGTGCTCATTCTCTTGCTCCCTAGCCTCTCCAGACCCCACCCCCATGCGCCCGGTTCTCGATTCTTCCTGCTCGGCTCCTGAGCCCTATGTCCCCGGCCTGACGGCGCTGGAGATCGACACCAGCGTGCAGGCGGGGTTTCCTTCGCCTGCCGAGGATTTTCAGGCGGAGCGGATTGATGTGCTCAAGCACATCGTCCTGCACCCACAGGCGACGTACACCTTGCGGGTCCGGGGAGACTCGATGCGCGATGAAGGCATCTTTGACGGTGACGTGATCCTGGTGGATCGCGCCATCAAGCCCCGCCATGGCCTGATTGTCGTGGCGGTGGTCGACGATGGCTACACCTGCAAGAGGCTCTGGCAGCGCGGCGGCAAACTCAAGCTGCAGGCGGCCAACCCCGCCTACCCGGACATCATCCCCGAGGATGGACAGACCATCGAGGTCTGGGGTGTGGTGCTGGCCAGCATCAAGCAGTTCAACACCTAAGGGGCTGAGCGCTGCCATGCACATCCCCGCCCGCCGTCGGCCTGAATTCGACGAAGCCCGGTTTTACGAATACCCGGCGCATTTGCGCGAGGCCATCGCAGACATGCCTTCGGCACCTGGGGTCTACCTCTTTCATGGGCATGAGGGTGACCTGCCGCTGTACATCGGCAAAAGCGTCAACCTGCGCAGTCGCCTGCTGTCGCACTTGCGCACGGCAGACGAGGCACGCATGCTGCGCCAGACCCGGCGCATCACCCATATCCGCACTGCCGGTGAGATTGGTGCCCTGCTGCTGGAAGCCCGCCTCATCAAGGAGATGCACCCTCTGTTCAATCAGAAGCTGCGCCACAACCGCCAGTTGTGCGCCCTGCGCATGACCGGCGAGCAGCCCGAGGTGGTGTATTCGAAAGACATCCACTTCGCCACCGAGTGCGGCCTGTATGGGTTGTTCGGCAGCCACCGTGCTGCACAGGAGCGGCTGCGCAGTCTGGCGGACCAGCACAAGCTCTGCTATGGCGCGCTCGGCCTGGAGAAGCTCCAACCCGGCAAGGCATGCTTCAGGGCCATGCTGCACCAGTGCTCGGGAGTCTGCCGGGGGGATGAATCACCTGACAGTCACCGCCAACGCCTCTTCAACGCACTGGAGGACCTGCAGATTTCTATCTGGCCCTACCCAGGCGCCATCGGCTTGGTCGAGCGTTTCACGCCCGAAGGAGGCGAACCCTCCAAGGCCCCTCACCCGCATGACTTCCAAATCCATGTGCTGCGCCACTGGTGCTACCTGGGCAGCGTGACCGACCGCCAGGAGGCGGCCGAGCTGGACCGCGTCAGTGCCGGGTTTGATGCGGACGGCTACAAGATCCTGTGCAAGCCGCTGCTGAGTGGGCGCGCCGAGATCATCCTGCTTTGAAGCCATGACAGGGGGCCGTCATGTACGCGGTGGTCGATGGCAACAACTTCTACGTCAGCTGTGAACGGGTGTTCCGGCCGGACCTCAGCGATAGGCCGGTGATCGTTCTGAGCAACAACGACGGCTGTGCCATTGCCCGATCGAATGAAGCGAAGGCCCTCGGGGTGCGCATGGGCCATCCCTGGCACGAGATTCGACACCTGGAGAAGGAAGCCGGACTTGTAGCCCTCTCAGCCAACTTCGCGCTGTATGGCGACATGTCTGATCGCATGGCCAGCCTGGTGGCTGCGCTGGGTCACCGGCACGAGGTGTATTCCATTGATGAAAGCTTTGTGGACCTCAGCGGCATCCGGGGAGACATGACCGAACGGGCCCATGCGATCCGAGCGCGGGTTCTGCAGTGGGTGGGGATTCCCTGTGGTGTGGGTATCGCCCCGACAAAGACCCTGGCCAAGCTTGCCAACTATGTGGCCAAGACGGCTGAACGCAAACCTGGCTCCTACCCCCCAGAGCTGGCCCAGGTCTGCAACCTTGCACAGTTGTCACGCTCGGAGCGCGATGCGGTGCTTGAGTCGACCGATGTGGGTGAAGTTTGGGGCGTCGGGCGCAAGATCTCGTTGCAGCTCAAGGAAGCAGGCATCCAGAGTGTCCTGGATCTGGCACGCCTGGATCCGGCCACTGTGCGCAGGCGTTGGTCTGTCGTTCTGGAGCGCACGGTGCGTGAACTGCAGGGCATGCCTTGTATCGAATTGGACGATCAGCCTCCTCCCAAGAAAGAGATTGCTTGCACCCGGTCGTTTGGGCGCCCAGTCAGTGAACTCCCGGACCTGGAGCAGGCCGTGACCACGTTTTCCTGCATGGCGGCGCAGAAGCTGCGCAAACAGCAAAGCCACACGGCCCATGTGCTGGTGTTCATCCACACCAGCCCTTACCGCCAAGGACCACAGTACGCACGCTCCATTACGGTACCGCTCCACAGACCCACGAGCGACACTGTACCCATTGTCAAAGCGGCATTGAACGGACTGCGCAGGATCTACCGCCCCGGCTACCAATTCATCAAGGCGGGTGTCATGTTGCTGGACCTGCACAGCGCACGCCTGCGACAGGGTGAACTCGATCTGGATCCACTGGAAACTTCTGACGACTCCCGTGAACGGCTAATGGGGGTGCTTGATGAACTCAATCAGCGGTACGGCCGGGGAACGGTGAAGTTGGCCGGCGCTGGGCTGCAGGTAGCAGGTGAGCCTGCACGCTGGGCGATGCGGCAGGAGCGTAGGTCACCGGCTTACACGACGTGCTGGGAGGACATGCTGGTGGTGCGGGCCTAATCCAACGCTTCGGCCTAAAAATTCTGCGAGATGCTGTCGAACAGTGTGCCTGCTCATGCCCGCAAGACGCTCCCTTGGGTTGACTGGCAATTGGCAGTAGGCCGGTATCATGCCCCGAACCCACAGCGCGTCTCGACTGAATCAACCATGCCCCTCGAAGCCGACATCGCGACCCTCACCCTGCTTGTCCAGCGCATGGTCGATGAGTCTGGGGATCCAACAAATTTTGATGCGCGGGCCTGGCTTGACCATTGGCTCATGGGAGTGGTTCCCGCATTGGGTGATCGCCGTCCCATCGATATTCTGAAGGAAACCGGCGGCCTAGGCGTGGTAAGCAGTGCGCTTGCGCGAGCCCAATCGAGCGTGTTCTCGTAGATATGGGGCATGAAGCAAGTTTCGGGTTTGGTATTGGCCATCCCAGTCATCACAACCTGGCGATATCCACCCGCAGCACAATCCTGGGAGGCAGTAATGTCCTCCAGCCAGAACAAGCCCTATCTTCCTGCGTCCATTCCGCGCAGCGAAGATGTTGTTCTCGACCTGGATTTCGATGAGGTTGTCCACCATGAATAAGTTCTCTGGCATCCCCGCAACGGCATCTACATGAGACCGCATGAAGCAGCGGGACATGCCTTGTTTGAATAGATTCCTATTCTGGAGGCGGCACCTGAGCCCTACCCAGTGGTGGGGGTCTTTGTGCTGAGCAGCACCTGGTGTATTCGTCCTGGATACAGCGCTAGCCTCAAGCGCCATCCGCAATCCTTGCGGTCTCGGTATATCGGCGGGACATTCCACAAGCGTGTGCATGGCGTGGATCCCTGGAACCTCTCGATGTTTCGTGCCATGCCACGGGGCGTGCAGGTTCAGGAGGAGGACGCACTTCGCAGAAAACCCCGCCAGTCGATAGCGCTTGATGACGAGCTGGAGGACTGGCCTGAGGCGTCACGACAGAACCTTGTTGCATGCGACGGGGCTACCGGCCTGTCCAGCTTCGAAGTTCACAACGTGAGCTGAGGGAGAAGTTACAGCGCTGCCATGGGGCGCTGTCGGCGTAGCGCGCCATCTTTCGTTGGTTGGTAGTAGGACTATCACCAGTAGAGCTCGAGAAACACCATTTCCAACGACTCAAAAGTACCTAGGGAATCTGGTGCGATTCAGTGCTCTTGCAGGTGCAACGCAATGCTTACTGCTTAAAAGATCTACTACTGCCACTGCTCAAGAACGGACCGACAGCCTCAATCACCTGAGCCAACGCCATGGCTGAGGCCTCGTCTCCGTCCCACACCTTCTCCAGCGCACGCCTGAGCCGCACGCTTCCTGGAGACGCGGAAGATTGTTGATCTTCGTTCATGCCTGAATCGAGACGAATACCTGCATAGATCAGAAGTGGACGAATAGCCTCAGTGATATTCTTAGTGCGCCCTGTCAAAAAGCGTTGAACGGTGGATTGACTGATACCCATTTGCCTAGCATAGCTGGTTGGGGTGCCGCCCGTTCGCTCAAGATAAGCTGCCAACTCGTGGCGCAAGTGGGGCAGTTGACGATCAGGTGGTCTAGCTTTTCTTGGCATAATATGCATATTATTATGCATGAACAATACACGAATCCGCATCGTCCATAAGGACGCCCGATGATCGTTGTCGAGGCCATGCCAGATGAGCTCTCAGCGGCGCATGCGGGGCGCTTTGGCAGCTTGAATCGATTGCAGTCCCGACAAGTCCACTTAGCTTTGAGATCTGCGCTAACGGCCGATGGTCACGAGGTGGAAGGGCTGCCTATGGTGGAGTTGCTCGCATTGGCAACCGGTATGTCGTCGATTGCCTACGCGCAAGCGCACTCAATGATTCCCGTGCTTCGGGTTGCGACGAAAGGCGATGTCATACGCCCCCATGGGCATCGGGGGGATCGCTCCTACACCAAGCGCTTGGGGACAACGGCGCCAAGGGAAGGCGGATTCGTCTGTTTGAAGTGCCTCAAATTGGATCTTGAGACATTCGGTTTCTCATGGTTTCGTCGGGCGCATCACCTGATTGGTGTGGATTGGTGCATCCATCATCATGAGTCTCTTTGGCAGGTTGATTCGACGGACCCGTTTATTGCTTTGCCACATGTTTGGAAAGCAAGAAATCAGTTGCGTGAGTTGGATGCTTGTGCACGCAGTCTTGACGAGGCGGATCCATTCATCCAGCGATATGTCGCCATAGTGAGTTCTTTTTTGACGCTCGTTCAACCGATCCCAACAATCCAATTGCACCCTCCCATTCGAGAGCGGGCGACAGCGCTTGGTTTGAGGCGGGCAATGGTTGGCAAGCAGCCGCCGCTGAGTGACCGAGTCCGGGACCTGGCGACGAAGCAATGGTTGCAAGCGCACGTCCCAGGGCTTTATGAGAAGCCTGATTCTGAATTCAGTAGTCGGATTGACACCCAATTGTTCTCGCTTGTCCCTGTGAGAGGTGATTCTTATGCGTTGGCGCTGGCGGCTCTCTATCCGTCGGCTGATGATGCCATTGCAGCAGTTCGTGCTTCGTGTCAGCATCTACCCCGCACCGAGCTGGCAGATCACGCAACTCACGGCATGCAATTCTGGCAAGGCGAGGCTTGGCAACACTACGCAAGGCACAGAGGAGATCATCGAGAGCTGGCTGAGAACATTGGACTGCCAGTGGACTACGTTAGCTCGCACTTGTTGAACCTGGGGTTGCCTGATTTGAAGGAAATTGGATATGGTCCATTAGGGGCTGCTCTTAACTCTTTTGTCGGCGGCGAATCCATCGAGCAAGCATGCGCAGATCATGCGGTCGATGTGCAAGACCTTCAGGCACTGTTGCGCGTAACCTGTGTTCGCCCTGTCAAGGTGATTGAACAAATGACAAGGGTTTCTGGACGGCAGAGATTGCACAGGTATAAGAGCATGACGTTGCCAGGCACCGTCAATTTCTCTAGCCGAGATAACTCTGGAATAGCAAATTGCGCAGCCGATTTGACTTGCACATGATCGGGGCAAACGTTAATCGCATGGTCAGCCGCCATTGTTGCTTGTCATGGCCTCTTGTCCTCTTTGAAGCGTCGGCCAGCCTCTTGCAGGCCGGCTACAGTGGGCTTGGCCGTTCTTCGTAGCTTGACGACAGAGCTAGATGGCTTTTCATCGTTATTGTTACTTGTGCTGCTAACAGCTTTCAGAGCCTTGCGTTCGGCAACTGTCATGGATGCATCGACTGCTGCCGCGACGACTTTGTTTGCTCGTGCATTTCTCAGTTCTGTCTTGTACTTTTCGACAGACTCACCGTTTGCATCGTCCGCAAAGGGGCACAACAAGTCCTGACGCAATGTCCCACCCTGCGCGGCATGAGAGATCAGCAGGGCCACGTCGTTACGAGACTTTGAAAACTCAATTGAGCGATACGCGAGGTCCACGTCACTCCACGCGACTTCTCGGGCGCCGCGTTGGCGGCAAAGCCGATAGGCATGTGCCAGTAGGCTGACAAGCTCGCGTTTGATGCCGGCCGTGTAGTTCCAAAGGTCAAAGCGGCGCTCTTTGAATCCAAATCCGAAAAAACCTGGCACTACGCGCTCGTACGCCTCAAGCACGTCGACCCAGCACGTTGATCCTGGCGCATCGGGAACCAATACAACAGGACGGCTTAGAAGGCGCTGCGTGGCTTCCGACGGACGAGAGAGAAGCTTCCAACACAGGCTGTAGTTGGCGCCAAAGAGCCATGGCGTCCGGACCTCCGCGAAAGCCAGCAGGACTTGGGTGACCAATGTGGTGGCTTCCCTGGACTGCGCCAGAAACTGCATCTCATCGGCGCTGAACAGGCACGCACCAGTCAGATATCGCCATTGAGCGCACTCCACAGGCATCTGAGGCTCGGAAATGCGAACACATCCGTTGGCGACTTCAGGTCTGCAAAGTGGCCGAAGTATCTGAGAGATGCTCTTATGGCCACTCACCGCAATTCGAGTGAATGCAGTTAAGGGCAAGACCCGATGGCCATCGAGCTTCAGCGTGTAGTTTTTGCTGGAAAAAAGGCGCATCAATGCATGCTGGATCTGCGATTTGCCCGTGCCAGCAAGCCCAGTGAGGCATGTCGGCATGTATGGATCTACGTCTATGGAATCTGCATAGCCACAAGCCAGCAAGGAATGAGGGTTTGGGTAGTACACCGACGCATGAGCTTGAGCACACTCGATTTGTACACGAATGATCTCCACCGCAGCCTTGGTCGGGACAAAGGTCGTCTTCCAAGCCTTGCTGATGCGAAGGCAGGCGCCTTCAATTGTGTCGTCGTGGAGGTCGGCCATTGGATCAACCTCGACCTTGGATTGACGTTTGATCACGTCGATGGAATTCAGATCCGAGTAACGGCTTACCAAGATGTTGGTCATGCGCGGGCCTTTGCTGCGTGGACGGCACCACGCGCTTCGGCGGCCTCACGCTTGGCTGATGGTGTGCCACGCTTGGCTCGCCCTTTGACGCGTGTTCCTGTGTCCCAGTCGCGTCCAGTGGCTTCTTTGAACTCGTGATAAATCTGAATCGATACCGCTGTGCAGTGCTCGTCATGAAAGCTGTCACGTTCTCGGCAGAATGCCTCGAACTGCTTGATCTCCTCCAGGGACATCAGCAGTACCTCGTTTCCAACAGGCACCTTGAGGGTCAGGTCCAGCTCAATGAGTTGCCCCTTGAAGTCGGTCCAGATGTGGCGCAAACATGCATCAAGCACGTATACCTCCACGTCTACCGTCTGTTTTCCAGAGACCAATTTCCGCGCGCCAACTTGGTCTAGCGCGTCAGACCTGAACAGCATGCTGTTCAATACAACGCCCTCCTTGGTCAGCTTGGCTTTCGTTTTGGTCAGGTAGGCACGAACAGCGTCCTCAAAACCCATCTGCAACGCATCGTTTCTTCCGATTTCGTCCCAGGTATTCCAGATGGCTAAAGGTGTGGCTCGTGTCACTCGTTCGGCAAGGTCTGGGGGGATGCGATCGCCAACGTAAAAGGTGTCGTTGTCCTTCAGAACGCGAAAAAGCTCCCGTCTTATGAGTTCAAAAGTTCGAAGGTTAGAGGCCGTGAATCCAGGCGCCTCATCCGTGGTGTAGGTTTTTGGATTGGATGACTCAATGACTGCCTTGCTCTGACCTGCATGACCTGGCGGCGATTCACTGACCAAAGGCTTGTACATTAAAATCCGGCTGAATGCGTCCGGCGTACTGCCGGCGCCACGGTCTTGAATGTCGAAGGAAGAGATGCCCTTGCTGGGCCAGCGCTCTGGCGAAAGTTCCAGGCCAAAAAGTGCAAAGAATCGAACCTTGTCGATTGCTTCGCAAAACTGTGCCATCCGATAGGCGGATGCGCTTTCTCCACCTTGGCTGAAACCAATGCCGGTGACGAGCCCGCTTGCAGTGTCACGCTTGCGGACAACATATAGGGGAGGAAGAGGGTTGCCTTCGATCAAGCCGCGGGCGAGATCACCTACCGCATAGGCATCGCGTTCGACCTTCTGCATGAGGTTCCATACTCGCTCAGTGAACGCTCCTACGGGTAGGAGCATCTTGGATCGTGCTCTGACGTATCCATACATGTTCAACTGAATTTTTTCAGTGCCGAACTCCTCGATCACGTGGTAGACATATGCGCCCTTCAAAGGAAACGGTTTGCCTTGTGGGTGCCATATCTCTTTGTGTACGAAGTCGCCATGGTGCACTTCCCTCAAGCGACAGCCAAAGTCTTTCATCATGGACTTGTTGTATATGGAGGTCATGGTGATTCCGAGCCCAACTTCCCGGCGATACCCCTTAAGGATCAAAGCCTTCATGGCGGGCGACGTGTTGTGCCCGTGCTCTTTGCCCTTGTACTTATGAGGTGTACCCCATTTGTGTTTGGGAGTGGTTGTGACCCGCGACCAGCGCCCTATGCTGGCAATTGGGTAATGCAGCGCAAACCGGTTCCGCCCAAAGAGCATGTATACATAGAACCAGAGGCGCATGCGGGTCTCGTTCCGCTGTGGGCTGCAAGAGCGGGCGTGGGCATTGATGACACGATCCGGATCTTTGGCATCCAACACCTCTTCGAACTTCTGCGTGAGCGGAAAGATGGCCTCGATCTTTTCCTCCATCCGATCCGCATGGCTGCGTACTGGCTTCTTCCGTAGCTCGTCAAGGTTGTGAAGATTGAGGCCCTCCAAGTCGGCTAACCATGGCGGCATGGACGACTGATTCTTGGCCTTGACGATCTTTCCCGCCCTCACGCCGTCCTCGAACGACTGACGCTCCACGCCAACCAAAATCGGCAAAGGTGTCGGGGTGATGATCCGGTTAGGGCGCTTGGCTGATTTATAGGTGACAGCTTTTGGCTTGCGCACAGCAAAGAGCAAGAGCAGAACGCGATCGGTCTTTGAACTGTTTCTGAGGAAGTGATACGTCATACCCCTCTCGAGCACGCCATACCCTTGCGGAGCCTCAAGTTGTGTGCCTATGCAGATACCTGACATGCTCAGATCCTCTTGAACCAGTGGCTGAACTCATCAAGGACGTCGCGATGCTCCGTGATTAGCGGCCGCTCAATGAAGAAGTACTGATAGAGGTCGATGCGAAGCTCACGCTTCCAGATGGCCTGGTACATGACTACCTTCAGGTCATACAGTGCGTGGCCGAACTCGGCCATCAGATTGTGGATGACCTCTAACGCCGAGATGCCCGCCAAAACGCCAGCGCGGAAGGCATCAATGATCTCAAGCTGTTGTGCTTCATCGAACGGATGCACTCGTTTTTGCCACCCATAGATTTGTTCAAGATTAGCAAGGACAGTGATGTTCACCGTGTCTGCAGCGACCCGAATCGTGGGGATGTTGACGTCTGCATAAAGGATCTGCTCCGCCCGGTGGCGGACCTGTGCATGTCTGACTGCCCGCTTCATGTCCGTATTGGGCTTCATACCTACGGTAGGAACATCGAACTCTGTATCTGTGGCTTTGATGGTGAGATTGATGCAAAAAGGGCCTTGGCCATCGAGTAGAAATAGGAGGAAGTCACCGATCCAGGGGAAGGGGACTGCAGTCGTCACGGTTTGATCAGCCGCGCTGGCGATGTGCAGGACAGGATGAAGCTCAAGAGCGCCGAGTTCCTCTGCGATGGCAAGGGTTCCCCGAAAGCTAGGCAACCTCATGCCGACGGCAAGGGGGTGGCCGGTCAGTGGGTGTGGCGCTTGAAGGTAGGGAAGCATGCGCTGCTCATGGATATCGAACAGCCAGGGGCAGTACAGCACGATGTACAGAACCCATTTCTCTGGTCTTGAGAGCGTACTGATGTCGCGTGCAACCAGCGCTGACCAGACCATCGCAAATCGGCTCTTATCCGGCGCTTCCTCTCGGACTGCGCGAATAGCGGGGGCATAGTCACGTCCAAATGCGGGCGGATCTTGGCGCGATAAAATCGTGCGCAAACGTGCCTCGGTAAGGCGGCGAACGGTTCCCATAACTTATTTCCATGCTGCGTTAAGGCGCCGCACCCTCTTGGGGCGGCATTGTGGAATTAGCAGGCAGCAGCACAGGCCAGCATTCATCCGGTCAACGGCTTGACAGGACGCTGGTCTTGGTGGAAAGTAGCGGTCAGGCGAAATCGCAAAATCTCTGCCCGCACATCCAAGCACCCGTGATCCCCTGCCAGGGGGATCACGGGTGTTGTGCTTTTTGCCCGTAAGTCTTGTGCATTAGGTCATTGCAGTTCCTCTGGTCAAGTGACAAATGGAGTGATTTATTCGTGGTGCTTTCGGTGAGGCGGATGTTGTTGCAATAGATGGAATATCTGCTAACGGCGATGCCTCCTCGTCCGGCGCTACGCACTTAAGGCCAAGGGCTACCGCTGCGCGATGCGCTTGCCCACGCCGCCCATGTGTCCGCCCACTCAACAATGCAAACACGACTGATGGCGCAAAGCCATGTGCCCGCGCCCACTCAGATGCAGTCACCCCATGTCGCTCTAGCCAAGCTTGAGCTTCCGATGGGGTGCGGAGCGTTGATGTGGACATTGCAATTTAATGGTATTGATGTAAACTTTTGCCAATCATAGTGACATTCGATTGATTTGCAATATGTTTGGCAAACGACTAGCAGAGGAGCGGCGGCGACTTGGACGGAGTCAAGATGATTTCGCCCAAGTTATCGCTATCGGCAGGTCTGGCTATGCAGCGCTGGAAGGAGACCGGGCTCCGCTCGATGTGTCCCGCTTGGTGATGCTCGGCGAAGTCGCAGGTGTCGATGTCATGTTCGTGATGACAGGTGAGCGCGCTGCGGTGGCCGCGGCACGCTTGATTGATTGGAGCGTGGTCGAGGGAATCATGGTGGGCATGCATAGCTGGGCTGTCGCACATGAGATCACCGTGCCGCCTACGAAGCAGATGCTGCTTCTGAAGTTGCTCTATCAAAAGTTGGCGGCCAAGGGGTGCATGGACACGCAGGCGTTGGACGATGCCTTGCGTTTAGTCGCTTGAATGGGGTAGCGAGCGCAAGGGGTGAATGACATGAGCGTTTCGGAAGATCCCCGAAGGGTTGCAGAAAACGTTGACGAGGAATTGACTCGCGTGGTGATGAGCCTCTTGCCACCCCAGAAGCCAAAGGGCCAGCGCCGCTTTCGCTTTGCGATTGGCTTGTTGTGCTTGGCACCTTTTTGCATCACCGTCGCCTTTTTCATTTGGCCGAGTTCTATGATCCTGGACCGCATGATGTGGCTGGGCTATGGCTTGCTGTTGCTATTGATTGGCGCATGGCAGCTTGATAAGTCAAACAAGGAAGCGGATGCCAAAGCCAACGGAAAGGATGACCGACAGACAGGGGATGGGTCTCAGAACAAGGTGCTTTTGCTGCGGAAGAGACAGTAGCAAAGTCGTAGACGTTTTACGGTTGCTTGTTGCGCATGGGGAAAAATGTCCACGAGTCAAGTCCGTGACCTATTTGATGAAGTCATTCCACAGGCTTGGCTGCCAAGCGAATCACTATTTAGCCTTTGCAGCAGGCATCATTGGCTTTCGAGGAATTACAGGGCCTCTTCAACATGTCTGCAGCTGTTTGGACATAAAAGTCAGGGAGCGGCGCATGACCTCCCCAGTCGGATCGGTCATTTCGTTGAAGTGACTGGTGGTCAACTCGGAGACGCGGAATCCATCATCCGCTGTCGCTCCGTATTGCCGTTCTACTTGCCCTTTGCTCCGTGTGTTACCGAAGCAGACGTGATTGCAAGCATGACGGGTACTTCAATTGGCAGCTTGAAGTACCAATTGGGACTACTCACCAGCAGGTTCAGGGCGAACCATCCTTTGAAGGCTTGTCCTGCCTGCATGTCAGCAGATCGCACGCAATGGGGCGCTAGCTATTGGCACGTTCAGCATCAACTGCCAGGTGTTTGGGTGTGCCCCCTGCATGGCGAGTTGCTTGCGCAGTCAGACCTGAAGGCATCTGGTGTCGGACGCTTTCAATGGCTTTTACCTGCAGCCTCTCACTTGACACAGACTGAGGCTGTTTCTAGTGGAATTGATGCGCTGAAGTGCTTGGGTAGGCTGGCGGTCTGGCTTTGGTCGAGGCCTGCCGGCACACGATTTGACCCCGTGAGGGTCTCTGGGGCGTACCGTTTGGCTTTACGCGACAAAGGCCTCATTCGCGGTGAAGGTCGTGGGCGATTGGCACACAAGGGAATCGGTCAGCAATACGCCGATTTCGTAAGGCCACTTCGTCAAATTGATGAGCTGCGAGCATTCCCCGACTCCTCGGAGGCTGCGGCACGCGAAGTCGCTCGGCTGACGTATGAGCCGCGCAGTGGACAGCACCCCTTACGCCATCTGGCGCTTATCGGGTGGCTCTTTGGCGAGATGGATGGTTTCGTCGCCGGTATGAGTAGACCAGCGGAGCCACTAGAAGCCAGTGAGCGGGAGATAGATGCACGTCGAGGCGACACAAGCAAAGTCCGGCAGCGGATAGCTCTGTTGAGTTTGGTCTCTAGTGGACTCAGCGTTTCTACGGCATCGAGGCAACTAGGCATTGATCCGCATACAGGCATGGCATGGCTGGCCAGTGAGGGTATTGCGACCAGAAGGAGGCCCAGTCTGCTGAAAGATGAAGTCAGGAGCCGGATGACTTCCGCACTGAGGAGGGGTGCGTCCAAGAGCGACGTGGCATCGATGGGTGCTGTATCGATAGGGTCCGTGACGCGACTGCTTCGTACAGAGGTCGGTTTGCGAGAGGCATGGATGGCAGCCCGAAAATCGAAGGCTCAAAGGCATGCTCGAAATACATGGAGCATGCTCATCACAGCAAACCCAAATTCAGGATTCAATGCAGTGCGTTTACCGAGGCCTGACATCTATACCTGGCTCTACCGGAATGATCGTGAATGGATGTTGGCGCAGGCACAGGGGCTAAGCGTTCAACGAGAACATGGTGGCTCAAGAGTGGACTGGGATGTCAGGGACAGGGACCTTGTGACCAAGATTTCAGAGGTGGCAATGAAGTTGGCGAGCGAAGCGCCAGGTCGCAGGTTAAAGCTTTGGCAGATCTACCAGAGGTTGCCCGAACTCAAGGCGAAATTGGGACATCTCGATCAACTGCCACTCACGCAGTTGGCCATCAAGGCTGTGCTCCGTGCTGAGACTGACGCGGGGCTATTTCCATACGGCACGGACAGGAGCCTATGAGTTTGTGTCGAATAAGGCTGGCAGCGGGAGCATTGTTGTCAATGCAGTGCACGAACACCGCGACGATAAAGGCGGCATGCAGCACAAAACGGACGCCCTTGCCGTTGGCAGAGCGCGGCTTGCCGCCGATGGTGATGTCGTTGGTCCCTCCGCCGAGACCATTGCGCGCCTGCATCCAAGCTGAACCTTCGTCGCAAATGCTCCAACGGACTTTGCAGTCGCCAAGTGCTCGTGATCACCAGCTTGAATTCAGAGACATGCCGCAGTGCGCTCCCTGCCACCCTGCGCGCCCGGTTCATCGGTGGGACATACCACAAGCAGGTGTATGGCGTGGCCCCCTGGAACCTGTCAATGTTCCGAGCCATGCCGCGGGGCTTGCAGGTGCAGGACGACCTTGCGCAGGAAACCCCGCCAATGGCTCGCACTGGATGACGACTTGGAGGAATGGCCTGAATCGTCGCGGCAGAACTTGGTCGCGTGCGATGGGTCCACCGGCTTATCCAGCCCCGAGGTTCAATGTGAGCTGAGGGAGAAACTACAGCGCTGCCAGGCGGCGTTGACGGTGTAGCACACTCCACCTTTTTATGCCCTGCTGCTGATGGGCAATGGCAATTACTTACGCGGTTGGGTTGTGTGTTTCCCTGGGTGGTTGCGCCGCCAATAGGGCTTGGTCACGCAGCCAGCTCGCTCGGTCGTATACAAAGTCTGGAAACTCTCGTGCCAATGTGGTTTGCTGCAAGATGAGTGCACGGGCCAAGCGGGCTACCTCTGCGAGGTCCTGTTCATTACGCACTTCCATCGGCGCCACCAGGCTCACGCCCATGGCCCAACTGAGGCGCTCCCATTTCCACGACAGTGACACCTGATGGTCGATCCCCTCGCGGGTCAGCCGACCCTCGATTTGCGAAACCTTGTCGTAGTACAGCCTCTGCTCGGAAGACATCTCACGGCTGGTGTAGCTGCTCGGCTTTTTCCGTTTACCGGACTTGCCTACCTTTTTGTAGCTCTGGATTCCGCCTTCAAATAGCCAGTCATCCCTAGGGTCGTCACCAGCCTCTTTAAACGCCAACGATTCGATGGCATTCCGGTAACCGTACCGAGGATGCTGCCACCAAACCATGACCCGCCGCCCGTTGAGGATGAAGCCCACGTCATCCCAGTACGAGAGACTCTCCGGCCCCATGTCCCAGTAGGCGTGTGGGACGTACAGGCCGCCCTCTGACAGGCGCCACGGGTGCGTGCGGTGATACTCCCGCATGCGCCTGCCCAGATACTCATAATGCGGATTCTTCATGTGGATCCTTCCCCAAAGGAGCGATGTGAATACTCGGCGCGAATGGTCAAGACAGAACCTGCGAGGGGTGTATAACGACGAAAAAAGTCCAAGCAAGCACCACGAATGATATAGGCGACAAGTCACAGCAGGACCCGCTGACAGACTGGGATCGCATTGCGCCCGTGTGTCGAGAATTCGGCAGTCCTGACTATGAGCGCCTCGAAGAACTCGACCACCTTGCCGTCTTGGCCAAAGGAAGCCTGCTTGCCGCTCGCCGCTGGCTAGATACCCCACTTGGCACTGGATGGAATCACTCCAGTAGAGGTGGCCAAAACTCCAGAGGGCTTTGCGCGGGTGCGTCGGTTATTGCTATCTCGCACAGATACTCAATGACAGAAGTTGTCTGTCATGTGGTCGCCGGCTTACACGACGCGCTGGGAGGAGATGCCGGTGGTGGGGGAGGAGTCCAACACTTCGTCCCGGGAGGCTGTCGATAAGCCATTAAAGGCTTGATGTGCACGCACAGTCCGGCAACAGCTTGAGCGAGCCACGAAGAATTCTTGTTGAAGTCTCATTTGCAGCGGATGCCGCCCTTCACTTTGCCAAACTCGACGCCCGAAAGCGGCCCCACAACCTTCGATGTAAGGAGCTGGCCCCAAACATATCCGCCGACGACAGCCGGGGGCTGTAAGCTCCGCGAATAGACTGATAGAGGGAGCGCCAAAGCTATGGCGAAGCAAGGTTCTGTAGGTCCCTCCAGAAGCGGCGACCAGTTTCACTACCAATGGGCAGCCCGGCAATGCCTACGGCTGCTCGGATCCACGGACGGCCTAGTGGCAGTGACGGTCGAAGGACCGTCACTCGACGAGGGGGACTCATCCACGAGCGTGGGCAACGAGGTCATCGACGTCGGCTTGTATTACGGGAGTGAGGACGTAGTAGCGGCAACGTCGATCCGCTATATGCAGCTCAAGCATTCGTCCAAGCACGCTCACGATCCCTGGACGGCCAGCGGCCTCAAAGGAACCATCGAAGGCTTCGCCGAGCGCTTCAACAAATTGGAGGCGTCGCTCGGTCTGGATGTCCTGGCGAAGAAGGTTGGGTTCGTCTTTCTGACGAACAGGCCTATTGCTGCGGATGTCCTGGAAGCTTTGGCCGATCTCGCTGCGGGGGCGACAGATCCGCGGCACCGTGCAATTGACAAACTGCTGAAACGGTATGCCGCGTCCGCTGGTAGCAGCGTGCAGAATTTCTTTGCCGCCTTCTCAGTTGAAGCCGGTGAGCCAGATCTGTGGGAGCAGCGCAACCTCCTGAGCCAGGACTTGGGTGCATACCTCTCTGAATCCGATACCGAGGCTGCGCTTCAACTAAAAGAGCTGGTCACCCGCCGCGCGACGGACGAAGGCGCAAAGGACCGTTCCATCAGGCTCTACGACGTGCTTCAAGCTCTACGGGTGAGCGAGAACGATCTGCTGCCTGCGCCCTCGCTGATCTCGGAACCGAAGCATGTACTTCCTCGAACGCAGCAGCCAGCCATCCTGGCCGCGCTCCTCTCCGCGCAGCGCCCCGTCGTCATCCACGCAGACGGCGGTGTGGGCAAGTCGACGCTCTCAGCTCACCTGGCTCGTGCCATGCCTGCTGGGTCGATGGCGATCCTGTACGACTGCTTCGGTGACGGCACCTACCGCCAGGCCCTGAATTACCGCCACCGATACCGTGATGCGCTCGTCCAGATCGCGAACGAGCTCGCGGGACAGCAGCTGTGCCTGCCGTTGATTCCGTCCCACGGCACAGACCCCAAGCAATTTATGTGGGCCTTCGTTTCACGGCTCAAGCAGGCCATTGATCTTCTCCGAGCTAACACGCCCCAGGCTAGCCTTTGCATCATCATTGATGCGGCAGACAACGCATACATGGCCGCGCAAGAGATTGGGGAGCGCGCCTTTGTCCATGACCTGATCAACACGGACATGCCTGATGGGGTGCGATTCGCATTCACATGCCGATCACATCGACAGGACTACCTTGGAGCGCCACTCGACGCCATCGCGATCAAGCTGGAGTCGTTTTCGAAGGCTGAGACTGCAACGCACCTTCGGCTGAGCTATCCCGATGCGACGGACGCTGAAGCTTCGGAGTTTGCGTTTCTCAGCAGCGATAACCCTCGAGTTCAGGCGATGGCCATGGAGGGCACTCCGCCCCTCGGGGAAATGCTCAGGGCTTTGGGACCAACACCCACGACAGTCCAGCGCGCGATTGGAGGGTTGCTAACCAAGGCCATCAACCGGCTGAAAGCCGAGTGGGGTCCAACTGAGTCGAATCAGATCGACCTCATCTGCAAAGGGCTCGCAGTGCTCCGGCCCCTTGTGCCAATTTCCATCTTGGCACAGATCGCAGGAGTTCCGGAGAGCGCTGTCCGAACGTTCGCTACAGAGTTCGGGCGGCCGCTGTTCGTCAAGGAATCGGGCCTGCACTTTATGGACGAGCCTGCGGAGACCTGGTTCAACGAGACGTTCAAGCCAGATGCGGCCGCGCTTGATGCCTTTCTCTTGAAGCTCAAGCCTCTAGCGGCGACCAGCTCCTACGTTGCGGCGGCGCTACCGCAGTTGCTGCTGTCAGCCGGCCGGATGGACGAATTGATCGCGCTGGCCCTCTCGAATGACAGCCTGCCCGACAACCCCCTCGATCGCCGCGACGTCGAGTTGCAACGACTGATGTTCGCTCTCAGGGCGTGCCTCCAACAGGGACGGGATGTCGCCGCCGCCAAGCTTGCACTGAAAGTCGGCGGCGAGGTGGCTGGTGAGACTCGCCAGAACAAGCTCATCCAGGAGAACACCGACATTGCCGGTGTTTTGCTTGCGTCAGATCGCATCGAAGAAATGGTCTCCAGGCGGACCTTCGGCGGCGGTTTCCATGGCTCGCACCATGCGTATGAGGCGGTGCTGCTTGCTGGCAACGCTGACCTCATTCCTGAGGCCGCGAGCAGGATGAGGATGGCCGTGGAGTCGTTGAACGCCTGGAGCAGGCTGCCACCCAAGCTTCGCAAAGAACACAAGATCGAAGACGTGGACGTCGCCGAGCTTGCCATCGGTGTACTGAGATTGCGCGGCCCTGCTGAAGCCGCGCGCTTCCTGAAAGGTTGGACTCCAAAGTTCGTCGTGTTGAGAACGACGAAACTGGTGGCTGCGCGACTGGCTGACGTTGGTGACTTTAAGCAGCTTGACGAGCTTGCCGAGCACGCCGAAGGGGATGTCTGGATGATGCTGGGCTTGGCAACGGCAGCATGGCAGGTTGGACACCTGCTGCCGGCGGAGCCCCTGCGCCATCTGATGGGCATCTTGGTCGACCCTAAGGTCAAGTTGCCCGAAGAGGAACTCTCGTGGAAGTCTGAGAGCAGCGTGCTGGACGGGGTTCGGTGCGCGATCACCCAAGCGCTTCGGCGCCTTCCGCGCGATGACGAGGCCTGGGCAGTGACGCTACGCCGGTATCTGCCGGCGGAACCGCCCCGGCAGTTCCATGATTTCGATGCTGAACGCGCGACATTTGTCCGAGCCTACGCGTTGGAAGCTGCGCTTCGCGGCAGACAGATCGAGCTGATAGATCTGGCGCACAAGGACGTCCGACCAGAGTTCGAATCGCAAAAATCTCCAGTCAAGGGGCAGCAAGCCTCCCAGCTGGAACATGTCACGGGAGGCGTCCTCGCCTGGTTCATCCTGGCCGCTGAGATTGCCTGCGGCCGTGTGCCGCCGAATCTGGATCACGAGATCGAGCTTGCGCTCGGGCAGACACAATCGGCATCGTCACGAGACTATCAGCGGATCTTCAATCTAGAGAAGGTGGCTGCCATCGAGTGGGTGCAGATCCTGCGCGATGCGGGCGCCATTCAGCCGCCTCAGATCGCTGCGCTGCTGAAGTGGGTGGATAAGAGCGACCGCCTCTACTCGAGCACTCTCACGAGGATGTGCCGCGTGACCGCACGAACAGCAGGCCTAGGCGACCTCTCTTTGCAACTGAGCTCCAGCGCGTTTGCTCAGCTCGCTACATCGCGCGACGATGCGGAGACGCGCGTCGAGAACCTCAAGGAGCTGGCCCGCGCCATCTTCTTCGTGAGCCGGTCGGAAGCGGCGGCATATTTCGACAAAGCGATCGACATTGCCAGCAAGATCGGAGAAGAGCATCTTTCTCGATGGACAACGTTCCTCGATCTCACGGACGCGGCGCATCGGCAGGGAGAGTCAAGACCCCAGACCGCGTACCGGCTGGCACGCATCGCGGAGCTGAGCTACGAGCACATGGCCCGGGACAAGTACATGAACTGGGACCGATTGGTTCATGGCTTGGTTGGCCTCTGCCCTTCATCCAGTCTTGCAATCTTGAGTCGCTGGCGGGATCGAAAGTTTGGCTTCGCTGGTGAGCTGTTTCCGATCGCTGTCTACGGCCTGATAGACCGCAGGCTGCTGCCAACGATGGCCGCAATCGCCCTGAGCGGCACCGTGAGTGGGTGGAAACGCATCAGCGATGCCAGATCGGCCATCAACGCAGAGTCGGACATCAACCAAAAACGATTGATCCTAAAGATCGCCTACCGATTCCTCCGCATCCAAACCAACGAAGTATCCGCCTGGCGCGAACTCAAGGCGCTGGCCGACTCGCTGACGATGTCATTGCCAGATTTGGACAGATTGCTTCGAGCTTCCGAAGCCAAGGCCGCCACCCCACCGGTATCGACGGCTCCTGCGCCGTGGACACCCCCATACAGAGAGATCCAGGAACCTGATTGGGATGCCGTCTTCAGCGGAGTCGATCTCCGCGACACAGCTGCGGTACTCGCGGCAAGACGATCGCTGAAGAAGGTTGGCCATCGATCGTACATCCGCGAGTTCTATGAGCAAGGCTGTAGGCGTGCGGCGCTGTCCGAGATCGATGGATACCTCCGTGCTATCCAGGCGGATGACGAGTTCAGCGTATACAGCTTCATGGACGTGATCAGGCACCTCCCCGAGCCGAGCAAGCGACTCCAGTCCGTTCGCGGCGAACTCAGGAAAGCAGCCCTTTCGGTGGCCACGAAAAACCCCAACCGCGTCGGGCGCCGCGGCTGGGGTCATGAGGGCCCTTTTGACGGGCTCTATGCAGAAGGCATCGTCTTAGAGAAGGACGTCGCATCAGCCAGGATCAAAGGATATCTATCGCATCTCGACACGCTTGATGCTGAAGACCTGTTCCATCTAGTGGATCCACTCGCGCGCCGCCTGACCAGCGACGAAGCCGATGACGTGCTCAACTTCGGCTTCGACTTGCTCGAAGATGTTCTTGAGGGAGAGGATGGCGATGGCCGGTGGAGTGAGTCGCTCGCGCCACCTTCGTCTTGTGTGGAGGCCTTGGCTGGCTACCTGTGGGCAGGTCTAGCGCGTCCGTCCACCACTGAACGCTGGGAGCATGCCCACTGTGTCCGCATTTGCCTTGAACTCGATTGGCAGCCGTTGTCGTCCGCGCTGGCGGCTCGCGCGCTCAACGCCGACCCGCAGCCATTCGTCGACCGCGGACTGATGTTCTACGAGTGGCATGCTCGCCAATGGCTGTGCCTTGCGTTGGCACGGGGCGCGATGGACGCACCTCGTGCCGTCGTGCCCTTCCTTGCCTTTCTAGACGCCGCCGCGAGGGAGCAGCATGTCGTCATTCGACATTTCGCTACAGACACACTGAGGAGGCTGAACGAAGCCAGCGCATTGCCAAAAGACTTGCTTGATGTCGTGAACAGAGCCAACCAGCCTGGATTGCCAACGCAGATCTTTGACCGAGGCGAGTACAGAGTCTTTGATGACCAGCCCTCGAGCAGCGAGACCATAGACGACGATGACAGGTACTTCTTCGGCATCGATATCGGCCCGTATTGGTTCGCACCGTTGGGCCGTGTATTTGGGCTGAGCGAGCATTCCATCGAACGGCGAGCGATGGCAGTCTTGCGCGGGCGCCTGTCGCTTGGGCACCGTCGCAATGATGATCAGCGTTACAAGCGGGGCCTCTTTCGAGGAAATGAGACAACGCACCGTCAAGGCAGCATGCCGGAGGTGGAGGACAGCGTGGTTTATCAGTCCTATCACGCCATGATGCTTGTCGCTGGAAACCTCTTGGAGACCAAACCTATTCGTCGGCGCGTGGACGAGTACGAAAATCCGTTTGATGACTGGTTGAGCGAACAGTTGCTCACTCGCACAGACAACCGCTGGCTTGCGGAACGGCGTGATCCTGAAATCCTAAAGGACGTCCCCACGAGCAGCGAACGATCTGACGCCTCGTGGTCATGGCAAGTCAGCAGGCAATACCTGGATGACCAACTGACAACGGACGACGGCATGACTGCCCTGTGGGGCCATTGGACGACCACAGAAGCAGCCAACGCCGAAACGGTGTCGGTGGGATCAGTGCTGGTTCCATCGCGGCACGCGGCGACGCTTTTGGCTGCCCTCCAGACCAGCCCTGACCCCGGAGAAATCTACCTTCCAGATGCAGATCACGTTGACTACGGAGAGAAAGTCGATGCCCCTGAGTTGAGGATGTCCGGTTGGGTCGCGACGAGCAGTGATTCTTTGAGGCTCGACGAATTTGACCCTTGGGCCGGCACGATTAGCAGCCCGGGTCCACGACCTTGCCAGGAGGTTCTTGACCTCCTGACTCTGACGACTGATCCCGATGCGAGATCCTGGACGGTGCCAGACGGAGGCACCTTGAGGAGCGAGACCTGGTCGCGCAGCACGGGTTATGGTCAAGAACGCGGCATCCTGACCGGCACCCGCCTCAGCGCTGACAACAAGTTCATCAGCGCGTTGTTGCAAGTGCGCCCGGATTCCTCCCTCATCGTTCGCGTCATAGTCCGACGCAAGCCGCCCAAGGACGAGACCGGCAAAGATGACTACAGCTTCCACAACTACCCTTACAACCGGTACTACCTCATCGGACATGATGGAATCACTCGATCGCTCTAAGTCAGTCATCGAGCTTGGCAAGAGGATCGTTGCCGGGCTGGAAGGGAGTAACGATGTCACTGCGCAGTGGATGTCTCACTTGGTCGCAGAGAAGATCTTGGCTGCCGAGCAAGCGCCTGAGACGACAAGGGATGCCGCCACAGCGCAGTGCGTTGATGTGATCTTGAAGCTTTGGGCGCACCGCTACACGTTGCCCCCTTACATGCGACCACTGCGGGAACTGGACCCTCTGCTGCGCACGCTCAATTCGTTGGGCGTGGACGGGGCGGATAAGCTGAGGTTCTTCACCCGTCGGCCAAACAGCGAAGAGCTTGAAGGCGCTACGGACGAGGAGAAGCAGCTCTTCGAGTTCGCGGTGGGCATCGATCACGCAGCCAGAGAGTTGATTCGTCACGCGCTCGGTGCGGCCGCTGAACGATCAGTCGGGCTGGTCAACCCATGGCTGGAAGAGGCCGTAAAAGGCAACCTAGACACCACCGTTGAGCTGCGGATCGCCAAGTTCGCCGTCGACGGGCTATTGCAGCGCCAAGAGGCGGCCAACCAGCAGGCCATGCTCGACAGAATCGATAAATTGGAGAGCTTTGCCAAAGTGGCCTTGTCTCTGGCTGGTGAGATGAGAAAAATGCTTCCGCCGGGTTCGGAGATATCCGATGATTGAAGATGCACGCTGCGAGCTCCAGCGCCGCGGCATGCATCGAGGCACCTATCGAGAGCTGCGGATGACCGCTCCGTCCAGGCCGGTAGAGGCGTCGCACTCTTCGAGCCTGCGTTCGCCAACTTCGAAGTCACAAAGCTGCAACCAGCCTTAAGCGGCCTAAGCCTGTGGTCCTCACCCATGGGTTTACGACTTTATTTCCAAAACGCACTTCGTGCCAAACCCGCACGGATGCGAGAGCGGGGTTTACGACTTTAATTACCAGGAATACCGACGGACTTTGTTTGCTCCCGACGGACTTTATTTGTTGCAATCACAACTAGCTTTACCGCCCTGCCTCACTCCACCGTAACCGACTTCGCCAGGTTTCTGGGTTTGTCCACATCCGTCCCCTTGGCCAGAGCAGTGTGATACGCCAGCAACTGCAGCGGCACCACGTGCAGGATGGGTGAGAGCGCCCCGTAGTGCTCGGGCATGCGGATGACGTGCACGCCCTCGCCGTTGGCAATGCGCGTATCGGCGTCAGCCAGCACATACAGCACACCGCCGCGCGCGCGCACCTCCTGCATGTTGCTTTTGAGCTTTTCCAAGAGCGCGTCGTTGGGCGCCACCGTCACCACCGGCATGCTGCTGGTCACCAGCGCCAGCGGGCCGTGCTTGAGTTCGCCAGCCGGGTAGGCCTCGGCGTGGATGTAGCTGATTTCCTTGAGCTTGAGCGCGCCTTCCATGGCAATCGGGTAATGCAGGCCCCGACCAAGGAACAGGGCGTTTTCCATGCGGGCGAAGTCTTCAGCCCAGGCGATCAGCTGGGGTTCCAGCGCCAGCACGGCCTGCAAGGCGACGGGCAGGTGGCGCATCGCCTTGAGGTGGGCGGCTTCCTGCTCGGGGGTCAGGCGCCCCTTGGCCAGCGCCAGCGCGAGCGTCAGCAGGAACAGGCCGGCAAGCTGCGTGGTGAAGGCCTTGGTGCTGGCCACGCCAATCTCGACACCGGCGCGCGTCACATAGGCCAGCTTGCATTCACGCACCATGGCGCTGGTGGCGACGTTGCAGATGGTCAACGTGTGTTCCATGCCCAGGCTTTGCGCGTGGCGCAGCGCGGCCAGGGTGTCGGCCGTTTCGCCCGACTGGCTGATGACGACCACCAAGGTACGCGGGTCGGGCACGCTGGTGCGGTAGCGGTATTCGCTCGCCACTTCCACCTGGGTGGGGATGCCAGCGATGTCTTCGAGCCAGTAGCGCGCCGTGCAGCCGCTGTAGTAGCTGGTGCCGCAGGCAAGAATCAGCACGCGGTCGATCTGCTCGAACACGCGCCAGGCAGCCGCGCCCGGCGCGCCGTTGTGCTCGGGACCGTCGAACAGTTCGGGGACGATGCCGGCCACGCCTTCGAGCGTGTCGGCAATGGCGCGCGGCTGCTCGAAAATTTCCTTTTGCATGTAGTGGCGATAAGGCCCGAGATCCACCGCGCCGCTGTGG
>Ga0208516_100177_pt1 | contig 34426 bp, 28 predicted proteins | sample LakWasM117_HOW13_2_FD_183931 | JGI IMG/M metagenome (GOLD analysis project Ga0208516, IMG submission 183931) | Freshwater sediment methanotrophic microbial communities from Lake Washington under simulated oxygen tension - Sediment Metagenome... | ecosystem: Environmental > Aquatic > Freshwater >...
GGCGTCATGGCAGACGTGGGGGATGAAGCTGCGCGTGGTCAGCGCGCCGCCATGCTGGGGCGGCGCGATCAGCGTCATCTTGGGATAGTTCTTGGCCGAGACATCGCCCAGGCCCATGGTCCGGGAGATCTGCAGGCGCAGCGCCTCGATGCGGCGCTTGAGATCGGTGTCGGCGTTGAGCTCGGCCACGGTCTCCAGGCCGGTGGCGCCCACGTCGGCGGCCTTGAAGATCACCAGCGGCATGCCGTTGTCTATGCAGGTGACGTCAAGCGTGAAGTCTTCGAACCCCTCGCCCGTCACCGTGACCGTGTCCCGGGGCTTGCCCGTGGGCAGCAGGCCCGAGCAGACCGAGCCGGCCGTGTCCAGGAAACTGATCTCGATGGGTGCCGAGCTGCCGGGCGCGCCGTCGATGCGGGCCGAGCCTTCGTACTCCACCTGGCCGCCGGGCGTCTGCACGGTGATGTCGGCCGCCATGCCGGTGTTCAGCGTCAGCACGCGGAAGGTGCTGGTCTCGCCGCGCGAGGAGACCATGCCGGTCTCCAGCGCAAAGGGAACCACGCCGGCCAGCATGTTGCCGCAGTTGGGCGTGGTGTCCACCGTGTCCTTGTCGGGCTGCAGCTGGGCGAAGAGGAATTCGAGGTCGATGCCTTCCTTGTCGGAGAGGCTGACGATGCCGACCTTGCTGGTAAGCGGATGCGCGCCACCCACGCCGTCGATCTGCCGCTTGTCGGGCGAGCCCATGGCCGCGAGCAGCACGCGGTCACGCGTGGGCAGGTCGGAGGGAAGATCGGTGGCCCGGAAGAAGGGGCCCTTGGAAGTACCGCCCCGCATCAGCAGGCAGGGAATGGCCGTTTGCATGGCTGTCTCTATCAGTATGGGTATGACAGCTATTGTGAGCATGGCGCGGGCCAGGCACCACTGAGCAAGCCCGCTAGCAGCTATAGCAAACCGGCATAGCTCAGTGCCAGGCTTGCGCTGCGGGTTGCGGCGCCCGTGCGCCGCAACTGCTTGATACAACTTATTTTTATGCGGTGCCGCTCAATCGCGGCCATGGCCCCGGCCGCGATCATGGCCATGCCCGGGGCCGCGGTGGTCATCACCACGCCCGCCATGGCGATCGTGGCGGTCGTCACGGTCCCAGCGGCGGTCATCGCGGCGGTGTTCCCATTCGCGGTGGCGGCGCTCCTCGCGCCAGCGCGGATCGGGACGCGGCGGCCCGGCATGCCAGTGCGGAGGCGGGTTTCGCAGGAAGTACACCGGGCGGCCGCAGGCGCCGTAGCGGGCGCAGTGCTTGCCCCAGTGCTTGGCGTGGCCCGGGGGCACCCACATGTAGACAGGCGGCGGGGCCATGGGGGCCGGCGCAATGATCACGGGGCGCTGGTACAGCAGCGCTGGCGGCGGCGCGTTGCCGATGTCCACGGTGCCGTAGACGCCCGGTGCCAGCTGGCCCGAGACCGAGCCGCTGATGTAGGTCTGCGCCTGGGCAGCAAGGGCCGAGCAGGCCAGCGCAAAGACTGCAACGAACTGCCGAGAGAAGGTGACGAAAACCATGGTTGTTTTCTTTGCTATTCCAAAGGGGAGATGCTCGTTTCTACCAAGTAAAACCGCAGCTCCAAGTGAGCCTACCGCCCAAAACGTAAGTATCCGTATACAGTTGCAGATTTGCCTCACAGCGCCAGAGAGCACAAGCTTGTAATGTACTTCCAGCCAGTTAGGCCAAGAGGCCAAGAACCGTCATGTGTGACGGAGCACATCTCGAAGCAGGTAGGCCAGGGCATCGCGAGGGGTCGCCCTGCAACGGCGGAGCATCCCGAAGCGAGCAAGTCAAAGCAGTTATTCAGACGAACTGCAAGAAATCGTCAAGACCACAGATTGGCATCATCGCTTCATCAGCACACCAGATATAATTAAACCCCAATACGTACCAGTATATAACAAAAAAAATAAAACAACAACCAGAAACATAAAACCATACTCTTGCATCATATTTCCGCAAATGCCATCATCTTTTGCAAAAAACAAATATAGCCATGAAAAAATAATAGATGGCATCATATTTACAGCCATATTATTGCTTGCAGCATGGCTAAGACTGGAAAGCATCAATCATCAATGGCTCACGGATGATGAGTGGCATGCCCTGCACATAGTCCAGAAGAATATCAGTTATTTGGATATTCTCCAAAGCGTAGGCATCGCCGATTTTTCCATCCCGCAGACCATCTACTACAAGTTCCTCGCGAACACGCCCATCGGATTATCCGAGCTTGGGATGCGTCTGCCCATGCTTCTAGGTGGATTGTCCCTCGTCATTCTTGGCACCGTATGGGCCAAGAAGCATATATCCACAGAAGCAGGCAACTGTCTTGGATTATTACTTGCAATTTCCCCGCTGCTTGTCAACTACAGCCGTAATGCTAGACCTTATATTCTTACCTTGCTTCTGGCCTGGATAGCGATCATTGCATTGCTGAGGTGGCGGGAGAGTCGTCAATACAGATGGTTATTTGTGAACAGTGCAGCAACCATATTTGCATGCTGGTTGCACATGGCGGCAGCGCCTTTTATATTGCCGCCAACAGCCTTCATCATTGCCACGGTGCTGATAAAGAGTTTTATTCAACGCAACAAGAAAGAAGCACTGATCGCTTCACTATACTCTCTGCTACTCATCTGCGGCATAGGGTTTCTGTGTCTTAGACCGCTCTGGTTATCAAGGGACATACTGGCAAGTCGTGTGGGCGCAGATCTTCCGACAGCAGATACCTTCATCGGCGTCTGGTATATTTTCCTGGGAACCGGCAACAGCATTGTCGTAATCATCGGAGTGGCGCTGGGAATATTGGGATTATGGTCTGCGAGGCATTCTCAAAAACAATTACTTATACTTGCAGCTATCGGTATCGCAGGCCTGCTGGCAAGCATCTATTTTATGAAGCCTTCATGGGTGCAACACCCCCTGACATTTGCACGCTATATGCTCCCCGCGCAGATCCTGCTTCTTGTGGGCATCGCCACCGGCATCACCTTTATCATGCGAAATACATGCAAGCCTACGGCATTGCGCCAAATTCTGACTTTTGGCATGTGCAGTATTTTCATGGCAGGAACACCTTATGACTCGTTGCTGACTGCACCCAATAATTTCACGCTACACTCATGGTATCAGTTTGACTATCGGGAGAAAAAAAATCCCATCAGAATTGGATTCCCCCAGTTTCAGCCTAGCGCTTTCTGGAATCAATTCACGAACGCACCACTTGGTTCATTGCATTTTGCCGTTGCAGGACATTCCTTCGAGAGCTTCACTTCTCTGGACGTCATGTGGCAACCCATCCACCGGCAATGGGTTCTGACCGCACAGCTTTCTAACTACTGCATGCCCTCCCGCCTTCCGGGCGAGGCTTTCAACAACGAAGGCATCCATTTAAAGAATGCTGTTGACATTTCAGATGCGGAAGACATGCACCAAAAACGCATCGATTATCTAGTTTTCTACAAGAATCGTGCTTATGACATGAAATCATGCATTATGAAATTCCAACAACAGGGAAATCACGCAGTCTTCGAGGATGCCGACATAGTTGCGTTCAAAACAAGTACACTCATCAAATAAATGCTAAACAATCAAAAGATAATCGCGGTCCTGCCAGCATACCATTCCAGGCTTACCCTGGAAAAAACTTACAACGACATTCCCAAGGATGTGGTTGACGAAATCATTCTTGTGGATGATGCCAGCACTGACGGGACAGCAGAACTAGCCATTTCACTCGGTATTCACACCATCATCCACCCCGTCAATAGGGGATATGGTGGAAATCAGAAAACATGCTATACCGAAGCCCTTTCCCGGGGAGCAGACATTATTGTAATGGTCCATCCGGATTACCAGTACGAACCACGCCTGGTCACCGCCATGGCCGGAATGATCAGTTCCGGAGTGTATGATGTGGTCCTCGCATCCAGGATATTGGGAGGCGGAGCGTTGAAGGGCGGCATGCCGCCTTGGAAATATGTCGCCAACCGTTTTCTGACACTGGTCGAGAACATTTCCCTTGGCGCAAAGATTTCCGAATACCATACAGGCTTTCGGGCATACCATCGGACCGTGCTTGAAAATCTGCCGCTCTCCGAAAATTCAGATGACTTTGTCTTTGACAATGAATTTTTGGCTCAATCCATACTGGCAGGATATCGGCTGGGGGAAATATCATGCCCAACAAAATATTTCCCAGAAGCAAGCTCCATAAATCTACCACGATCCATAGTCTATGGAATGGGAGTTCTGAGAGTGTCTCTTGAAGGGATTCTCCACAGATTGGGATGGTCCAGCAAACGTCGATATGCATTCAAAAGAAATGACCAACCCAAGGATTAGTCATTTGCTGTTGAAATTTCAGCACCCGAGAACCCAGGAGGTAATTAGATACCTGATCACAGGGAGCGCCATCTCCCTGTCTGCTCATTTGATATATCTTATCGGCCTGGAATTCTCCCAAACACCTCAGATCTCATTGGTGATATCCTTTGTTTTCGGGACAATTCTTGGCTACTTCCTGCACAGTGGCTATGTATTCAAAGCCGAGCATGCTTCCATACACTGGATCACATTCCCCGCCGCATATCTCCTCAGACTTCTGATTGGACAGGCTTTTCTGACATTTCTGATTGGACAGGGAGTCAGTGCTGGCTGGGCGGGCTTTTCATCCACCTTGCTCATGGCTCCGCTTGGCTACATCCTGCTGCGCTTGGTCCTGGTCAGAAATAGGAAGTGATTACGCAGGCAGCGATGCCTGCCCTGTCTTCAATCCAGCTTGAGCCGGGAATCCTTCACCACCTTCTGCCATTTGGCGATCTCGGCGCGGCGGAATGTCTCCAGTTCGGCCGGCGTGGAGCCTATGGGCTCGGCGCCTATGCCAGCGAGCCGCTCCACGATGGCGGGCTCGCGCAGCACCTTGGCCAGCACCGTGGACAGCCGGTTCACGATGGCGGGCGGCGTGCCGGCCGGCGCAAAGATGGCGTTCCATTCATAGGTCTCGTAGCCGGGCACGCCCGACTCGGCAATGGTCGGCAGCTCGGGTGCGGCCTTGGAGCGCTCCAGCCCGCCCACGGCCACCGCGCGCAGCTTGCCGGTCTTCACGTGCTGCCAGGCCGAGCCCATGCTGGCAAACATCAGCGGCACCTGGCCCGACATCACATCCATCATGGCCGGGCCGCCGCCCTTGTAGGCCACATGGTGCAGCTGCGTCCTGGCCAGCAGGTTGAACAGCTCGCCCGCCAGGTGCTGGGCCGAGCCCGGGCCTGCCGACGCAAAGTACAGATGCCCGCCCCCTTCGGAGCGGCCGGCCTGGATCAGGTCCTGCACGCTCTTGATGGGCGACGAAGGCGCAACCACCAGCACGTTGGGCACGCGCAGCAGCAGCGAGACCGGCGCGAAGGCCTTGAGCGTGTCGAACTGCATGCGCGCGTGGATGGCGGGGTTTTGCGCGTGGTTGGAGGCATCGAGCATCAGCGTGTAGCCATCGGGCTGGGCCTTGGCCACCTGGGCGCCGCCGATCATGCCGCCTGCCCCGCCCCGGTTCTCGATCACCACGGGCTGGCCCAGCTCGGCAGCCAGCCTGGGGCCGATCAGCCGCGCCACCACATCGACGGTGCCGCCGGGCGGATAGGTCACGACCAGGGTGACGGGGCGATCGGGGTAGTTGGCCGCTGCAGCCGCCGCAGTCGCTGCAGCCGGCGCGGCCATGCCGGCAACGGCCGAAAGCAGGCCTGCGGCCGCCCACAGGCTGGCGGTGCGTCTGGACAGGGAATTCATGGTGTGTCTCCTTGGTTTGGCATGTCGTTTTGGAATCGGAACAGCTCGAAGGCGGTGCGGCCCAGCACGGCCTGCAGGGGGCCGGCATCGTCCAGCCAGTCCTGCAGCCAGCGCACGGCCGCCGGATAGCTGGCCTGGCCGGCGTGCTGCGTGTGCGGCCAGTCGCTGCCCCAGAGCAGCCGCCCGGCCGTGAAGGCCTGCAGCAATTGCGCGGTGGCCTGCCGGCCCGAGGCGGCGCAGTCGGCGGCCCGCCAGGTGCGGTAGGGCGCAGACAGCTTGACCCACACACGGCCGCTGTCGGCCTGCTGCAGCAGATAGCCAAAGCCCGGGTCGCGCACGCCCAGGGCCGGGTCAGGACGCCCGAAGTGGTCAACCACCACGCGGCAGCCGGCCGCCAGCAAGGCGGGCAGCAGGTCCGGCAGGCGCTCGGCCTGCAGGTGCAGCTCCACATGCCAGCCCAGGGTGTTGGCCTGCTCCAGCACGCGGCGCCAACCGGGCGCATTCAGATCGGGCAAAGGCAGGCCGATCAGGTTCAGGCGCATGCCCACCACGCCGGCATCGGCCAGGGCCTGCAGTTGTTCATCGCCCGTGCTCTCATCCACCACGGCCACGCCGCGCAGGCGCTGCGGCTGGGCGCGCAGCGCCTGGAGCAGGTAGCTGTTGTCCGTGCCCAGAAAGCTGGGCTGCACCAGCACGCCATGGGCCAGGCCGTGCGTGTCCAGGTGGTGCAGATAGGTGCCCAGGAGCGCGTCCTCTTCGGGCGCGTAGCGGCGCGCATCCGGCATGGGCAGGCCACGCTCGAAGACATGGGCGTGGGTATCGACGCTGGACGCAATGGCGAACCGGGGCACGGCAGACACGGGAAGAACTCCTTGTGGGTTGCGCCACGCAAGGCGCGGCGCTGGGGGCATGGGGCCGGATTCTAGGAACGGGGGGTATATATTTCCATTCTTCAAAATGGATTTATTCATACCGGATCAATATGGAAACCCGGCATCTGCGCTACTTTCTCGCGGTGGTGGACCAGGGCAGCGTCAGCCGCGCAGCCGACTGGCTGGGCATTGCACAGCCGGCCCTGAGCCAGACCCTGGCCCGCATGGAAAAAGACCTGGGCGTGCAGCTGTTCCAGCGCTCACGCCAGGGCGCCCTGCCCACCCCGGCCGCCCTGGCCATGCTGGACGATGTGCGCACCAGCGTGGCCCGCATAGATGCCGCCGCCAGCCGCGCGCGCGAGATCGCCAGGGGCAGTGCGGGCCAGTTGACCGTGGGCCTGGTGTCCTCGGCGCTTTTCGGCACCCTGCCCCGCGCCCTGCGCGCGTTGCGGCAGCAGGCGCCCGGCGTGCGCGTCATCCTGCGCGAGATGAGCAATGCCGAGCAGGCCGAGGCCCTGCAGACCGGCGCCATCGACATCGGCCTCATGCACACGCCCGTGGCCGTGGGCGGGCGCATGCGCGAGCGCCAGCTGCTGCGCGAGCGCCTGGTGGCCGCCGTGCCCGATGAATTCCAGATCGGCGAGGACGGCCGGGTCAGCCTGGCCCAGATCGCCGAGGCCGGGCTGGTGATGTACCCGCAGGCGCAATTGCCCGTGCTGCATGCCGGCATCCTCGACGCGCTGCGCAAGGCCGGGCACGAGGCCCATGTGGCGCAGGAAGCCAACCGCACCCTCACCGTGCTGGCCTGCGTGGCCGGCGGCTGCGGCGTGGCCCTGCTGCCCAGCTGGATACGCTCCATGGACTTTCGCGGCGTGCGCTTTTGCGAGGTGCGTGACGGCCAGGCCCTGCCCAGCCTGGACCTCAGCGCCATCTGGCCCGCACGCTCCACGCCCACGCTGGCCGACCTGTTCGCGCACCTGGAGCTGGGCGAAGACTGAGCTCTCACTAGCCCGCTGCGACCATGTGCAGCGCGGCACGGCCCGGCACCACCGAGCGCAGCCCGGCGCCAGTGCAAGAAGCGGGATGCGCGCCCGCCTGCGCCGCACTACAAACCGCTTTCCCTCATTCACGGAAAGAAAAGGTGCGAGATGCAGCCATCGCCACAGCAACTCCACGGAAAAGTCGCCCTCATCACGGGCGCCAGCTCAGGCATAGGCCGCGAAGCCGCCAGGCTGTTTGCCCGCCACGGCGCCAGGCTGGTCCTCACGGCCCGCCGCCAGGCGCAACTGCAGGCCCTGGTGGCGGAGATAGAGCAGGACGGCGGCCAGGCCATCGCGCTGGCCGGCGACGTGCGGGACGAGCCGCTGGCACAGGCGCTGGTCGAGACCGCCACGGAGCGCTTTGGCGGCCTGGACATCGCCTTCAACAATGCCGGCATGACCGGCGATCCCTGCGCCCTCCCCGATCTCTCGCTGCAGGCCTGGCAGGACGCCATCGCAACCAATCTCACCAGTGCCTTTCTGGGCGCCAAGCACCAGATACCGGCCCTGCTGGCACGCGGCGGCGGCTCGCTGATCTTCACGTCCACCTTCGTGGGCCATACGGCGGGCCTGCCCGGCATGGGCGCCTATGCCGCCAGCAAGGCCGGCCTCGTCGGCCTCACCCAGGTCATCGCCGCCGAATATGGCCCCCGCGGCCTGCGCGCCAACGCCCTGCTGCCCGGGGGCACCGACACTCCCATGGGCCGCGCCAGCACCCCCACGCCCGAGGCACGCGCCTTCGTCGAAAACCTGCACGCGCTCAAGCGCCTCGCCACGCCCGCAGAAATCGCGGCGGCGGCGCTGTTTCTGGCGTCGGACGCATCCAGCTTCATCACGGGAACGGCCATGGTGGTCGATGGTGGCGTGTCCATCAACCGGACTTGAACGAGATCCCTGGCCGGCATGCCCAGGCCAGGGGCCGCAGCGCCTGGACCGCATCTGTCCCATGCGGCTTACTGGTACGTCCTGGCCATGCCTGCCCGTGCAACTTCGGGGCCGTCGCTGCAATGGCGGCCCGGTTTGATTTCCTGCTCCAGTTGCCGGGAGTGGATGTTTTGCGGATCGCCTGCGCCGGCTTTTCCAGGAGGATGGAAAGGAATGGATTCATCCCCGGGCAATGCGCCGTGCGAGGCATGCTCGAAGAAGAAGTAGATGCCTTCGTGCTGCATCCATCGCGGGACAAGGCCGCAATCGCTTTCGTTGAATTGAACGCAGCAGTCCCCGCTGCGATAGCCGCGCGTGAGTTTCTTTCGCAGCGGATGGCCATAGACGCCCAATACCTGCTCGATGATGTCGGGCACGGTCTGGTTCTGGAGGATGCAAAAGTCGCTCCTGCGCGTGGCCAGCCACAGCCAGGGGCTCAGGCGGGCCTTGCAGGCGTGGCCGCGGTGGACCTGGCCCTGCATGCCCAGGCGGGCGACGATGCCGTCGATGTAGCGCATTGCGCCGCCCTGGATTTGTATTTCTATGGTGGTGCTTTATCCAACAGGGCCTTGGCGAAGATGCTTTCGCTGAGCATTTCCCAATCGAGGCTGAAAGGCCGGCTGATTTTTTCCGGCCGCGCAATTCGCGAAAAAGCACTTCATGGCCCAATCGCCTGTGGATCGCGACTCGGAATGTCATTGCGCAAACCACCCTGGGCGTCAGTTCCGGGGCGGCGTCCTTTCCCCTTTCAAGGGAACGGATCATGGACAAACGAAGCGCATTGAGGCAATCTACCCGTATTGGCAATACACTGTCCATGTAAGTAATTGCATCTCACCTTGGGCCGGCACCGCCTCTTGCAGCCCTGACGGTAAGCACCCCACACACTCTCATTTCAAGCACTCTTCAATCAATAGATCAATTACATCCCATTACAGCATTGTTGACGGCTATGGCATTTAACCAGCGCATAAGGTCCATCGAATGCTCACCACATATACTCGCGAAAACTGGCAGGAATGGAGCATCTGGTGTCTGTCAAATGGAATTTCTTCTCCTTGGGGCAGAGATCCATTGCACACACTGCATCTCCATGCTTGTCGGACCCGCAGGTAAACACAGTGTAAATTTCAGCTGTGAGCGCTCGTGAGCACTGATTAATCGCGTCGAGATTGTTATAGTAAATAACGGAACCACCATGACTAGACACACTCAGCCCATCGTGGAGCGCTTGTTCAGGCCTATGGAACGCTCGACCCGTCAACGCAGCTCGATACGCACGGTCATGGAAGAGGCTGGACGCCCCTTGCTTCCGGCCGAGATCCTCGGCGCAGCGCAGCGCGAGGTGCCAGCCATCGGGCTGGCCACGGTGTACCGCAACATCAAGCAGCTGATGGAAGCTGGCGAAGTGCAGGCCGTGGACCTGCCCGGCGAGGCCACGCGCTACGAACTCAGCGGCCGCGCCCACCACCACCATTTCCGCTGCATGAGCTGCAACCGCGTGTTCAACGTGCCCGGCTGTCCGGGCGACATGCAGCGCATCGCCCCCGAAGGCTTTGTGGTGGAGCGCCATGAGATGACGCTGTACGGCGTCTGCAGCGACTGCCACCAGAACGTGCAATAACAGGGAGCCACCGCCTCAGGCTCAGCCTCGGGCCCACGGATCCAAGAAGATGACAGCCATGGTGCAGGCCCTGCCTGAACCATGGCTGTTTCCTTTTTCACCCGCCCTTTGCCTCAGCGCCTGCCCGGCCGCACGCGGCCTGCGGCAACACCGCCGGCCAGCAAGGCCAGCGCAGCCACCAACCACAGCATTGCCGTCTGCCCCCAGGCCTGCCGCGCAGGCCGCGGGCTGGCCGTGAAGACGGGCTGGGCTGCAAAATCCTGCGCACCGAATGTGCGGTCCTCAAACAGGTAGGGATAGAGGAAGGCGCGCAGGCGTGCGTGAAAGGCGGCGATGTCGTCCTGATAGGCCAGTTGCGCCAGCAGGTCGGTGCCAGCCTGGCGGTGCAGCGCAGCCTGCACGCCCACGCCGGGCAGCAGCCAGCCCAGGCGCCCGGTCCAGGCCTGGCGTGCCTGCAGGCCGGCGCGGTAGGCGGCGAACTGGGATGCGACACTTTCGTCGCCGAGCTGCTGGAAGGCGTAGTACCACTTCCAGTGAAAGCCTGCCGGCAGCGGCGCGGTGTCGCGCCATTCGGGGTGGTTGCGGAAAAAGCGCTCCATGGTCTGCTCGCGCGGCAGGTCCCAGGCGCCATGCACGGTCTGGCGCTGGGCCAGCATCAGCTCCACGCCCTGGCTCACGGGGATGGCGCGCGAGAGTGCGGCATTGGCCAGCGTGGGCAGCACCAGGGTCAGCACGGCCCAGCAGCCCATGAGGGCCATGGCATTGGCGACCGAGCTGCCGCCCAGCGCGGCAACCACCAGGCACAGGCCGCTCCAGAAAACCACATAGGCTGTGGCGGACAGCAGCACCGTGGCAAGGGCGCCCGCCGCTGCCCCGCCGGCCAGTGCGCCTGCCAGGGCAGGCAGCGCCACGCAGGCCAGCACCAGCACGGAACGCAGTCCCGCGCGGCGCAGCCACAGCCGCCGCCCGGTGCCAGGCATGGCCTGCAGCATGCCCAGGCGACCCGATTCGCGCTCGCCCGACACCAGGTCGTAGAGCAGCGCAATCAGGAACAGCGGCACCAGGTAGACCAGCACAAAGGAGAAGTCGAAGCGGCCCGCCAGCGCCAGTTCCGGGTTGAAGCTTTCGCCTTCATGCAGCTGTGCCTGCAGCGCCAGGGCGCGCACGCGCAGCACATAGGGCGCGGCATCGCGCAGGCCCAGGGCCAGAAAGGCCGTGGACGATGGCGCATCCCAGGTGGCGTGAAAGCCGTAATAGGCCACCGAGCCTGCGTCGCCGGACTGGGCATGCCGGCTTGCCTGGGCCGCCATGTCCTGCTGCTGCAGTTGCGCAAGGCGGTCCAGGGTCAGGCGTTGCGAAGCGATCTCGCGCAGGCCAGACAGCACGGCCAGCGTGGACAGCAGCAACAGCAAGGCCAGGGCGCACAGCGCCAGGCGCGAGCGCGTCAGAAGACGCCATTCATGCAGAAGCCAGCTCATCGCGCCACCCTCCCCAGCCGTTGCGTGGCCAGCAGCAAGGCCACCGTCAATACAGCCAGCCATGCCAGCAGCACATAGGCGGCAGGCGCCGCGCGGCGCAGGGCCGCCAGCGGTGGATCGGGCTCATGGTGGAAATCGGAGACGCCGCGCCAGTGCTCGTGGCCGATGCGGTTGTCGCGGCTCGATCGGTCTCCCGCATAGCTGAGCTTGTCCACCTGCAGGCGGTTGAGGGCCTGCACCATGCGGTAGCGATGCTGCTCGGCCTGCTCCAGAAAGCGCCGGTAGCCTTGCAGGTCGGTCCCGGCCACGGCCATGGACAGGCGGCGCAGCGCGATCACGGGGCTGATCAGGGCAAATGCGTCAGCCCGGCGCAACTGCTCGGCCTGCAGATCGAAGCTGGCCTCGGCATGGCGCCTGAAGAGTTCGCTGGTCAGCCGCTCGCCTTCCATGCCGACCAGGCCCTTGTAGTTGACGGGCAGATCCTCGACGCGCGAGACACCGTACTGCGCCAGCACCCTGGCGCGGAAAGCGGCGAAATAGGGATCGTCGGGATTGTGGCTGTCGCCCAGCGCCGCCAACTCGCGCGCGGTGGCGATGTCGGTCTCGAAGCGCGTGGGCAGCGCCAGGGCAGATCCCACCAGCTCAGGCACCAGACGGGGCAGCAGCACCACGGCGACGGCCCAGGCCGCCAGCAGGGCCAGCAAGGCATCGCGCCCGCGCCGCATGAAGGCCGAGACAGCGACGATGCCCACCGCCCAGAGCATCAGCCACAGCACATGGCCTGCCGCCAGCGTGGCCACCAGGCTGATGGGCACCGGCGTGGCCACGGCCATCCAGGCCAGGGCCAGCAGGGCCGGCAGCAGCACCAGGGCCGCCACGCCCGCCAGCGCCAGCAGCTTGCCGGCCACGAACTGCCGCGTGCCCACGCCCTGGGCCAGCAGCACGCGCAGGGTGCCGGCCTCGCGCTCGCGTGCAATGCAGGCATGGCCCATGAAGATCAGCAGCAGCGGCGCCAGCACCTGCAGCACAAAGGCCGGCGTGAGCTGGCCGAACCGCAGCAGCAGCGAGGACTGGCGCACATCGCCGAAGTTGGCGCTGTTTTGGCGGTGGCCCTCCAGAAACAGCGTGTGGCCGGTGTAGGCGTCGATACCCGCATCAAAGGCCGCCAGCGGATTGAGCGGGCGGAACACGAAGTGGCCGTAATGCACCATGCGGTGCGGATGGCGGTCGGGCTGGGCTTCGAACTCGCTGTCCACCTGGGACTGGTGGCGCTCGCGCTGGGCCTGGGCCGCGCTGCGCTGGTCCCAGGCGGTGAAGGCGGCAGCGGCGCTGAGCAGCAGCCACAGCGCCATCCCCAGCACGGCCACGCGGTCGCGCAGCAGCAGGCGCCATTCCTCGCGCGCAATGGTCCAGGCCGCGCTCATGCCGCTGCTCCCTGCGTGTCGGCTTCAATGTGCGTGTCCGTGCCCACCCCTGCATAGTGGCGGTGCAGTGCGCGCACATCGAAGCGCTCCTCGCCGCTGGCCGCCACTTCCTCGACCAGGCGCCCGCCTGCGATGAAGCCCATGCGGTCGGCCACGTCGGCGGCCCCCAGCAGGTCGTGCGTGACCATGAGAATGGCCACGCCCTGCCCGCGCAACTGCATGAGCAGCCGGCTGAACTCGGCCGTGGCCTGCGGGTCCAGGCCCGAGGTGGGTTCGTCCAGCAGCAGCGCCGGCACCCTGCGCGCCAGCGCCAGCGCAATCGCCACTTTCTGGCGCATGCCCTTGGAAAAGCCGGAGACGCGCCGGTCGTGCGCAGCGGCGTCCAGCCCTGCGGCAGACAGCGCCTGGCCGATGGCACAGGCCGCGGCCGGCTGGCCCGCCAGCTCCAGCAGGTAGGCCACGTTCTCGCGCGCACTCAGGTGCTCGTACAGCGCCACGTTCTCGGGGATATAGGCAATCAGGGCACGCGCCTGCGCAGGCGCCGTCACCGGGTCCACGCCCTGCACGCGCACCTGTCCGCTGCGCGGCCGCACAAAGCCCAGCAGCAGGCTCAGCGTGGTGGTCTTGCCCGCGCCGTTGGCGCCCAGCAGCGCATAGATCTCGCCCGCATTCACGGCCAGGTCCAGGCCCTGGAGGATGGTGCGCTCGCCATAGTCCACCACGGCGCCCAGCGCTTGGAGCACGGGCGTGGAGGCAGAAGTGGGGTTGGAAGAAACAGGAAGGGATGGATGCATGGCGGGGCTCAGAACTTTGCTTGAAGGCCTACGGTGACGGTGCGGGCCGTGCCCGGCGTCACCCACAGCCGGCTGTACGAGCTGGTGTAGTAGGTCTTGTCGAAGAGGTTGTCCACGTCCAGCGTCAAGCGCAGCGTGGGGCTGATGCGCCAGTAGGCAACCAGCTTGGCCGTGGTGTAGCTGGGCAGCTCGAAGGCGGCCTTGCCGGCATCGGCCTCGGCCTGCGTGCGGGCCTGGCCCAGGCGCTTGCCCATGTGGGTGATGCCACCGCCGATGCCGTAGCGCTGGCCGTTGGAGAAGGCGTTCTCGTAGACCGCCAGCACGCTGCCGTTGACCTTGGGCACGTTGAGCAGGCGCCCGCCCACCTCCAGCGTGTTGTCGCGCGAGATCTCCACATCGTTGAGCACCAGGCTCGCATTCAGGCGCCAGCGCTGCGTGACCTGGCCGGCGAAGTCGAATTCCAGGCCCCGGCTGCGGATCTCGCCGGCCGAGACCGAGTAGCCGGCGTTGCCCGGGTCGGCCGTCAGCACATTGCGCTTGCGGATGTCGAACAGCGCAGCCGTGGCACCCATGCGCTGGTCGGCGCTTTCCCACTTGGCGCCCAGCTCCATCGAACGGCCGGATTCGGGGCTGAAGCCCGCACCGGCCACATCGATGCCCACGTTGGGCCGGAACGAGCGGCCCGCGTTGGCATAGAAGGTCCATTGCGGCAGCGGCAGCCAGCTCAGGCCCAGGCGCGGCGAGGTCGAGGCCGGGTCCTGCTGCGTGGTCGCCCCCGTGCGGCGGTTGTGCAGCGACTGGTCATAGCGGTCCATGCGCAGGCCGGCCACCACGCGCCATTGGGGCGAGAGCTTGATGGCGTCCTGCAGGTAGAACGCCGTGTTGCGCTGGCGCTCGAAGGTGTCGGTATTGGCCGTGGGCACGGGGCGCGCACCGCCGTAGATGGGGTTGTAGATGTTGATGGCGTAGGGATTGGCCGCCGTCGGGTTGGCGCGCAGCATCAGCGTGTCCATCTCGAAACGAAAGCTCTCCAGGCCCAGCAGCAGCTCGTGTTCGACGGCGCCCGTTTTCACCGTGCCCTGCAGCTCGGCCTGCACGGCGATATCGTCGGACTGGTAGTCGCGAAAGCGCCGCTGGCGCGTGAGGTCGCCATTGGCCAGCAGCGCGTGGGGTTCGGTGGAAAAACCGTTGATCGAGGTTTCGCGATAGGACAGGCCCAGGCGGCTGCGCCACTGCGCGTTCCACTCGTGCGAGACGATGAACTGGTGGGTGCGGTTTTCCACCGTCACATCGCCGTCGCCCGGCTCGCCCAGGAAGCGGCTGCGCGAGATGGCGCCCAGCCGGTCGCCCACGGCCACCACCCCGCGGTCCAGCGGCGTCTTGTGGCGCAGCAGCTCGCCCGAATATTCCAGCACCGTATCGCGCCCCAGCTTCCACGTGAAGGCCGGTGCGATCACCTGGCGGCTGGCGCCCACGAAATCGCGGAAGCTGTCGCGGTCCTCCACGGCGATGTTGAGCCGGTAGGCAAAGTTCTCGCCCACCGGTCCCGTGGTGTCCAGCGCGCCACGCCGCAGGCCGTAGCTGCCCGCATAGGCTTCCACGGAATGCGAAGGCGTCCACAGCGGGCGCTTGGAGACCACGTTCAGCGTGCCGCCCGGCTCGCTGCTGCCGTAGAGCGCAGCGGCCGTGCCCTTGAGGAACTCGATGCGCTCCACGCCGGCCAGGTCACGCGGCGCGTTGAAGCCGCGCCCCGAGGAAAAACCGTTGAACAGGGTGGCCATGCCCACGTTCTGGTCGCCGGGCAGGCCGCGGATGACGATGTTGTCCCACAGCCCGCCAAAGTTGTTCTGGCGCGAGACGCCGCCCACGTAGTCCAGCACGTCGTCAAGCTTGGTGGCGCCCAGGTCGTCCATGGCCTGGCGCGTGATCACGCGCACCGACTGCGGCAGCTCGCGCAGCGGCAGGTCGGTCTTGGCGCCGGCCGCCTCGTCGGTGTGATAAGCGCCCGAGGCCGTTCGGCCCACGACTTCCACGGCAGGCAGCAGCGCCTGCTCCTGCGGAGAAGCGGAGGCGGCGGCGGCGGGGCCGGGGCCAGGGCCGGAGGACGGATCCTGGCCTTGGGCCAGCGCAGGCATGGACAGGAAGGCGGCAGCGCTCAGGGCAAGCGGCAGCGGGCGAAGGCGGGGAAGCGGCTTCGCGGGGAAGAAGAAGACAGTCATGATGAAAACGGGCACGGGCGCATGCCGCCGGCATCCACAGCCGGCGCGCGCAAACACGGACATGCCGCCAGCACCAACGGGTGCTGGCGGCAGAGAAGGAGAAAAGTGCTTGCGGGTTCAGCGCGGCGGGTCGCGCGATGCAAAGGCCCAGCGGTTCTGCGAGGGGATGGCGCCGCCCACGGTGCGCGGCGGCACCCTCTCGGGCGGCGCGGCCACGGCCAGCGGCAGGCCGAAGTGCGGCAGCCAGGCCGCCGCATGCGGTGCATGGCCCATGCACCATACGCAGACGGCTTCGGCGGCTTCGACGACTTCAGCCTTTTCGCCAGCCTGGCCGCGTTGGCCGGCCTGGCCGGTCAGCGCATCATCTTCGCAGCCGTTGAGGCCCGCAAAAGCCTGGGCAGGCCCGGCCACCGCCTGCCGGATATGCGTTGCGCCGTGCAGGGGCATGCCAATGGCCGTGTTGAAGAACACGGCCAGCAATAGCAGGCGCAAAACAAGCAGACGCATAGGACGGCGATCTTACTATTGACAGTTGAATATCATTAACAACCCGCCGCCATTTTCTGCACAGGGCCGGGACAGCAGCGCGGGAATATGCCACCGGCATGTGACAGGCCGATTGGCGATTTTCAGCCTTGCGCCTATTTATCTGCCGGTCCCACGCCCCGGAAGAACATGTCGCAGATCTGGTCCGCCACCTTCTCCAGCGAGCCCTTGCGGGGGTTGAACCAGGACTGTATGGAGTTGATGCTGCCCAGGATCATGATGCGCGCCAGGTGGATGTCGGCGTCGGCCCGCAGGCGGCCTTCGGCACGCAGGTCTTCCAGCAGGCCGCTCCAGAATTTCTGGTGGCGCTCGCGGCGCTTGATCTGGCGCTCGCGCACCTTGTCGGGCAGCTGGCCCAGCAGCCGGCCGTGGGCCAGGGCGAAGTCGCCATGCTTTACCAGCCCCGCCATCTGGCCCAGCACGGCTGCGCGAAAGCGCTGCTCGGCCGTGGCGTCGGCGCCCAGGGCGGCAAGGCGCTCCTGCTGCTGGCTGATGATGCGGTTGCCGCCCTGCTCCATGACCTCGTCCACCAGTTCCTCCTTGGAGGCGAAGTGGTAGTAGATGCTGGCGGCCTCGATCCCGGACTGCTCGGCAATGTTGCGCATGGTGGTGGCAGAGTAGCCCTGCTCACCGAAGGTACGGGCGGCCAGCTTGAGAAGGGTCTCGCGGGTCTCGTTGCCGTCGTGGGCGCTGGTCTGCCTTCTTGCCATGTCTGCCAGGTGGTGGATCGTTGTAGTGCGGCGATCCTAACAGGCTGTTGGTAGCGCGCCAATCAAGCGTTCGGTGCCTGTCGCCCGCCGACTGCCGCATGGCCGGGCCGCGAAATCCGATTCAAGAAACACCCTTGAAACAACTGCAGGCTGCAATGGCTCCGGCAATCGAGAAGCCGATGCGCTTGTCCTGTATAGACAGAAGGTGCCGCCATTCACCATTCGAACGAGCGGTCTTTGACAATAAAAAAAACCTATCCCGCAAATCGATTATTCAAATGAAACCACAGGTATCAATCAATGCATTGAATAACTCGATCAAATCACATGTAATATATTTTATAAATCGATTTTATGATTTGATTGTTAAAATGCAAATGTTGATTGTTTTCCATAACCAAGGCGGAACTTTCGCGGCCAACGTTGCGCAGTCCCCTGAAAAAGCCATGACAGCACGTCGTCTCCAGAGGAGGAAGCGCCAACCACAGTGCTCTGCAAATGTAACAACGGCACAACAGCTTTTGTAAAGTGCCGGTTATCCAGATTGCCCTGGATATAATGCGGATCGCCTTGGAATATGCCCAGGCATGAGAAGAAGCGCCCTACCCTCCATAGAGCGCCAACATCATCAGTATTTGTACTTACGGTGAGTTCTTCATCCCCACTGCACATGCACCAGAATTGACCATTCTGCAAAGAGTCCTGGGTCCAGGCTCTTGCTGCGCAGTTTTCACACAAATAGCCGCACTTAGAAATTCTTCCATCAAGATGACTACATACCAAGAGCTGATTGCCCAGAAAAAATTGCTCGACCAGCAAATCGACGATGCCCGCAAGCTGGAGTCCAAAGCGGCCCTGGCATCGGTGCAGGAGCTGGTCCGTGAGTTCGGCTTCACGGCACAACAGGTCTTCCCCTGGAAGCCCGATGGCAAAAAGAGCGCTCCCGCCAAATACCAGGACCCCGAGTCCGGCAAGACCTGGACCGGCCGCGGCAAGCCGCCGAACTGGATCCTGGGCAAGGACCGCACCCTGTTCGAAATCAAGTGAGTCCCTGCCGCGCATGCGCCCGCCCGCTCGGCGGCACACATGCGCGGGCATTGCCCGGTTGGGGCGCGAATGGCGCACGGAGGGACATCAGGCCGGCACCACCGCCGTGACCTCGATCTCCACCTTGGCCCGGTCTTCCACCAGATCCGCCACCTCCACCGCCGTCATGGCCGGGAAATGCCGCCCGATCAGTTCGCGGTAGTGCTTTCCAATGGCCGGATAGGCCGCCACGTATTCCTGCTTGTCGGTCACATACCAGGTCATGCGCACGATGTGCTCGGGCCTGGCGCCGCCTTCGGCGAGGATGGCGACGATATTGGCCAGCGCCTGCCGCACCTGTTCCGCAAAGTCGTCCGACTCGAATTGCTGCTGGCCGTTCCAGCCAATCTGGCCGCCGACGAACACCAGCCGGGAGCCGACCGTCATCTCGGTCAGGATGCCATTGGCATAGCCTCGGGGCGCCAGCCAGTCCGGGGGTTGCAGAGTCTTCATTGCTTCATCCTGTTCTCGTTGAATCCATAAAACCGTCCTGCGGCACCAGATAGGCCTGCAGGCGCTCGCGCAGATCGGCCGGCAGTGGCGTGGCCTTCATGCTGCGCAAATCCATGGTGACGATGGTCATGCGCGCACACAGCCGGCGTTGGCCATCTGGCCCCTCGAAACGCACATCGAACTGGAACGATGCCCCGCCGATGCGGCGCACCTCCAATACCTGGCGCAGCGTGTCGTGCCAGCGGCTGGGAGCCGTGAAATCGCATTGCACCGACACCGTGGGCGTGCCCACCTGGCGCTGTACATGCAGGGTGTGAAAGGGCAGGCCCATTCCCCTGTCGAACCATTCCTCGACCAGGTCGTTGACCATCTCGAAATAGCGCGGGTAAAAGACGATGCCGGCCGGATCGCAATGGCGAAACAGCACCTGCACCTGGCTGACGAAGGCGGAGGCCATGGCGCGCGCTCACGGCATCTTGCGCAGCACGAATCGCTGCAGCTTGCCGGTCTCGGTGCGCGGCAGGGCCGGCACGAAGACAATGGCGCGCGGGTACTTGTAGGGCGCAATGCTGGCCTTGACGAAGGCCTGCAGCGTGGCAGCCATGTCGTCGCCGGCCGCAAAGCCGGGCTTGAGCACCACAAAGGCCTTGACCACCTGGCCGCGCTCGTCGTCTGCCGCGCCGATCACGCCGCATTCGGCCACGGCCTCGTGGCGCAGCAGCGCATCCTCCACCTCGGGGCCGGCGATGTTGTAGCCGGCCGAGATGATCATGTCGTCATTGCGCGCCTGATAGAACAGATAGCCGTCGGCGTCGCGCACAAAGGTGTCGCCGGGCAGGTTCCAGCCGTTTTGCACAAAGCGCTTCTGACGCTCGTCGGCAAGATACCGGCAGCCGGTCGGGCCCTTGATGGCCAGGCGGCCGGGCGTGCCGTCGGGCACGGGCTGCATGTCGTCGTCCACCACCTGGGCCACGTAGCCGGGCACGACCTTGCCGATGGCGCCCGCGCGCACCTCCTCGGGCGGGCTGGACACAAACACGTGGATGAGCTCGGTGCCGCCGATGCCGTCGATCATCTCGATGCCCGTGGCCTGCTTCCACAGCTGGCGCGTGGCGTCCGGCAGGGCCTCGCCCGCCGACACGCTTTTCCTGAGCGACGACAGATCGAAGCGCGCTGCCTGCGCCGCCATCTGCCGGTAGAAGGTGGGTGCGGTGAAGACGATGGTGGCGCGGAAATCCTGCACCAGCTGCAGCAGCCCTTCGGGCGTGAGCTTCTCAGCCAGCACGGTGCTGGCGCCCACGCGCAGCGGAAAGCACAGCAGCCCGCCGAGGCCAAAGGTGAAGGCCAGCGGCGGCGTGCCGCAGAAGATGTCGTCCGGGCCCGGCCGGATCACATGGCGCGGGAACAGGTCGCACATGGCCAGCACGTCGCGGTGGAAATGCATGCAGCCCTTGGGCGCGCCCGTGGTGCCGCTGGTGAAGGCGATCAGGCAGACATCGTCTGCCGCCGTGTCACAGCAGTCGAAGGTGTCGGGCTTGGCTGCGGCCAGGGCGTCCAGCGCATCGGCTGCGCCGTCGTTGAAATACAGCACGCGCGAAAGGTCCGGGCAATGGTGTTCATGGCCGGGCTGCAGGCACAGCTGTACCTCGTCCTTGAGGCGCACATCGCACAGCACGGCCTGCACCTGGGCCTTGGCGATGATCTGCTGCAGCTCCTTGGCACGCAGCAGCGGCATGGTGGGCACCGTCACCAGCCCGGCCTTGATGGCGGCCAGCCAGGACGCGGCCATCATGGCGTTGTTGGGGCCGCGCAGCAGCAGCCGGTTGCCGGGCACCAGCTGCAGGTCTTCCACCAGCACATGGGCGATGCGGTTGGTCAGCGCCTGCAGTTCGGCATAGGTCATGGCGGCCTGGTCCGCGCCCTGCCTCCAGCGCAGGGCCACGCGGCCGCCCTGGCCGCGCGCCACCATGGCATCGACCAGTTCGGCCGCGCAGTTCAGGCGTTCGGGATAGGCCACGTCCGGCCCGTCGAGCAGGAACTCGGGCCATTGGTCGGGCGGCGGCAGGTTGTCCCGGGCGAAAGTATCGATGTGGGCGGAGGCTTGCATGCGATGTTCCCTGGCTTTGCGTTGAATGGGCAGCCTGCCGCTCAGGCCTTGAGCAGCTCGCGCGCGATGATGAGTTTCTGCACTTCGGTCGCGCCCTCGTAGATGCGCAGCGCGCGGATCTCGCGGTACAGCGTCTCCACCGGCATGCCCGAGACCACGCCCGCCCCGCCGAACATCTGCAGCGCGCGGTCGATCACGGCCTGGGCCGATTCGGTGGCCGTCATCTTGGCCATGGCCGCCTCGCGTGTGGTGCGCGTCTTCTTCACATCGCGCATCCAGGCGGCGCGGTAGGTCAGCAGGGCCGATGCGTCGATGGCCGTGTCCATGTCGCCCAGCGCAGCCTGGGTCAGCTGCAGGTCGCCCAGGGTCTGGCCGAACATGCGGCGCGACTTGGCGCGTGCCAGGCCTTCATCCAGCGCGCGGCGCGCAAAGCCCAGTGCGGCGGCGGCCACCGAGGCGCGGAAGATGTCCAGCGTCATCATGGCCAGCTTGAAGCCCTGCCCCGGCTCGCCCAGGCGCTGCGACACGGGTATGCGGCAGTTGTCGAAACGGATGGTGGCCAGCGGGTGCGGCGCGATCAGTTCGATGCGCTCGCCGATCGAAAAGCCCGGCGTGTCCGCGTCGACCACGAAGGCGCTGATGCCGCGCGCCCCGGGTGCCTCGCCCGTGCGGGCGAACACGCAGTAGAAGTCGGCAATGCCGCCGTTGGAGATCCAGGTCTTGGCGCCGTTGAGCACATAGTGGTCGCCTTCGAGCCGCGCCTCGCAGGCCATGGCGGCCACGTCGGAGCCGGCATCGGGCTCGGACAGCGCAAAGGCCGCAATGGCCTCGCCGCGCGCCACGCGCGGCAGGTAGCGCTGGCGCAGCGCATCCGACCCCATGAGCGATATCGCACCGCTGCCCAGGCCCTGCATGGCAAAGGCGAAGTCGGCCAGGCCTTCATGGCGGGCCAGGGTCTCGCGCAGGATGCAGACCGCGCGCGAGTCCACCTCGGGCAAGGCCCCGCCCCAGGCGCCGCCGGGGCCGGACGGCACGGCATAGCGCAGCCAGCCGGCCTGGCCCAGGGCCTTCACCAGTTGGCGGCAGGCCGCATCGGCATCGTGGTGGTCCACATCGCCCAGGGATTGGGCGCACCAGGCGTCGGCCTCATGCGCCAGGGTGCGGTGGGCGTCGTCGAAGAAGGGCCAGTCCAGCCAGGAGGAATCACGCATTTTCAGTTTCCTTCAAAGACAGGCTTTTGCTTGGCCACGAAGGCCTCGTAGGCGCGGTGGAAGTCGCGCGTCTGCATGCAGATGGCCTGGGCCTCGGCTTCGGCCTCGATGGCCTCGTCCACGCCCATGTTCCATTCCTGGTGCAGCAGCTTCTTGGTCACGCCATGGGCAAAGGTGGGGCCTGCGGCCAGCTGGGCGGCCAGCGCATGGGCGGCTTCGCCGATCTGTTCGGCGCCATGCAGGGCATTGAAGAAGCCCCAGGCAGCGCCCTCCTCGGCCGTCATGGCGCGGCCCGTGTACAGCAGCTCGGAGGCGCGGCCCTGGCCGATCATGCGCGGCAGCAGCGTGCAGGCGCCCATGTCGGCGCCGGCCAGGCCCACGCGGGTGAAGAGAAACGCCGTGCGCGCGGCCGGCGTGCCCAGGCGCATGTCAGCCGCCAGCGCGACCATGGCACCCGCGCCCGCGCAGATGCCGTCCACCGCCGCCACGATGGGCTGCGGGCAGGCGCGCATGGCCTTGATCAGGTCGCCCGTCATGCGCGTGAAGTCCAGCAGCTCGGGCATGCTCATCTTGGTGAGCGGGCCGATGATCTCGTGCACATCGCCGCCCGAGCAGAAATTGCCGCCCGCGCCCGTGACCACCACGGCCTTGATGTCGGTGGCATAGACCAGGGCACGGAACAGGTCGCGTAGCTCGGCGTAGGAGCCGAAGGTCAGCGGGTTCTTGCGCTCGGGCCGGTTCAGGGTGATGGTGCCGATCTTGCCGTCGGCCGATACCTGCCACACAAAGGTCCTGGCCTCGTAGCCGGCCAGGGGGCGCTTGTGGTGCTTCATGCTGTGTTCTTCGGGCTGGGTGCTCATGGTGTCTCCATCAAGAATTCAGAAAACGGGGGTGGACCGGGTTCAGCCGGTCATCACCTCGCCGCCGTCCACGGCAATGGACTGGCCGTTGACCGAGGCGGACGCCGGCAGGGCCAGCCAGGCCACGGTCTCGGCCACTTCCTCGGGCTGGACCAGGCGGCCCTGCGGGTTGCGTTCGGCCAGCCTGGCGCGGGCCTCATCCGCCGTCATGCCGGTCTTGTCCACGATGTTGGCCACGGCGCCGCGCACGATGTTGGTCTCGGTATAGCCGGGGCAGACGGCGTTCACCGTCACGCCCTTGCCCGCCGTCTCCAGCGCCAGCGAGCGCGTGAGGCCGATCACGCCATGCTTGGCCGCGCAATAGGCGCTGACATAGGCATAGCCGATCAGCCCTGCCGTGCTGGCCACATTGATGATGCGGCCCCAGCGCGCAGCCAGCATGCCCGGCAGCGCGGCCTGCATGCAGTGGAAGGTGCCTGTGAGATTGACGGCCAGCATCGCCTGCCACAGTGCGGCGTCGGTGCGCTCGAACTTCTGGCTGCTGGCCTGGCCCGCGTTGTTGACCAGCACCTGCACGGGGCCGAAGGCCGCCTCGGCCTGCGCGAAGGCCTGGCGCACCGAGGCCTCGTCGGCAATATCCGCCTGCACGGACTGCACCATCTGTGCTGCCGGTGCCGTGCCGCCCAGCTCGCGCACGGCAGCCTCCAGCGCCGCACTATCGCGTCCCAGCAGCGTGACCCGCGCGCCGCGCGCCAGCAGCGCCCGCGCACAGGCCAGGCCTATGCCGCGCGCCCCGCCCGTCACCAGGGCATGGCGCCCTTCCAGGGGTTGTGAAGTCATGGTCATTTGGATTCCGTTTGCACCATGGCGGCGGCGCGTTCAAAGTTGGTTTCCAACTGGCGCTTGCCGGGCTGGTACTGGTTCGGCCAATCCACATCCTGCGCACCGAGGCGCGCAGCCTCGCGCAGCGTCCAGGCCGCATCGGCCAGGTGCGGACGCGCCAGCGCGCACAGGTCGGCGCGGCCCGAGGCGATGATGGCGTTGGCATGGTCGGCCTCGAAGATGGCGCCCACGGCAATGGTCGGTATGCCGGCTTCGTTGCGGACACGGTCGGCAAACGGCGTCTGGTACATGCGGCCGTACACCGGCTTCTGGTCGGGGCTGACCTGACCCGAGGAGCAGTCGATCATGTCGGCGCCCGCCGCCTTGAAGCGGCGTGCGATCTCCACCGCATCGTCGGGCGTGATGCCGCCCTCCACCCAGTCATGGGCCGAGATGCGCACCGACATGGGCCGGTCCTGCGGCCAGGCTGCGCGCACCGCCTCGAACACCTCCAGCGGAAAGCGCAGGCGGTTGTCCAGGCTGCCGCCATATTCGTCATCGCGCCGGTTGGTCAGCGGCGAGATGAAGCTGGACAGCAGATAGCCGTGCGCGCAGTGCAGCTCCAGCCAGTCAAAGCCCGCTGCCGCAGCGCGCCGCGTGGCGGCCACGAAGTCCTCGCGCACGCGGTCCATGTCGGCGCGGGTCATGGCGGCGGGCACTTGCGAGAGTCCCTCGATATAGGGCAGGGCCGATGCCGACAGCAGCGGCCAGTTGCCCTGCTCCAGCGGATGGTCGATCTTCTGCCAGCCCAGCTGGGTCGATCCCTTGCGCCCCGCATGCCCCAGCTGCACGCCAATGTGCGCACCGCCCTGCGCGTGCACGAAATCGACAATGCGCCCAAAGGCCTGCGCCTGCTCGTCGTTCCACAGCCCGGGGCAGCCGGGCGTGATGCGCGCGTCGGGCGAGGTGCAGGTCATCTCCACCATCACCAGGCCCGCGCCGCCCATGGCGCGCGCGCCCAGGTGCACCAGGTGGAAGTCGCCAGGCACGCCGTCGGTACAGGAATACATGGCCATGGGCGAGACCACGATGCGGTTCTTCAGCCGCAGGCCGCGCGCCTGGTAGGGCGTGAGCATGGGCATGGGCGGGCGGCGGCCTTCGGGTACGGTCTCACCTGCATGCTCGGCAATCCAGCGCTCGAAGCCCTGCAGCCAGGCGGCATCGCGCAGGCGCAGGTTCTCGTGCGAGATGCGCTGCGAGCGCGTCAGCAGCGAATAGGCGAACTGCTCCGGCTCCAGGCCCGCATAGCGCTCCACGTTCTCGAACCATTCCGTGGAATTGCGCGCCGCGTTCTGGATCTTGAGCACCTCCACGCTGCGCACCTCCTCGTAGTGGCGCAGGCCGGCCTCGATGCCCCCCGCAGACCGCAGGCTGCGCGCCAGCTCGATCGCATCCTCCAGCGCCAGCTTGGTGCCCGAGCCAATCGAGAAATGCGCCGTGTGCGCCGCATCGCCCATCAGCACCACGGGCACGCTGCGCGGGCCGCGCGGCGTGTCCAGCGCATTCCAGTGCACCCAGGTATTGCAGATCACGCGCGGAAAGCGGATCCAGATGGCCGAGCCGCGCAGGTGCGTGGCATTGCTGACCAGGGCATGGCCGTCCAGCCAGGGGGCGAACAGTTTTTCGCAATAGGCAATGCCCTCTTCCTGGCTCATCTGCTCTATGCCGGCGGCCTGCCAGGTCTCCTCGGGCGTCTCCACGATGAAGGTGGACATGCCGTCTTCATAGCGGTAGGCATGGGCCTGGAACCAGCCATGCTCGGTCTGCACGAAGGCGAAGGTGAAGGCATCGAACACCTTGGTCGTGCCCAGCCACACGAAGCGGCAGCGGCGCTGGTCGATATCGGGCCGAAAGGTATCGGCATAGCGCGTGCGCACCTGGCTGTTGATGCCGTCCGAGGCGATGACCAGGTCGGCGTCGTACTCGCGCGCCATCGCCTGGTCGTCCTGCACGAAGTTCTCGAACACCAGCTTCACGCCCACGTCCTCGCAGCGCGCCTGCAGGATGTTGAGCAGCTTCTTGCGGCCTATGCCGATGAAGCCATGGCCGCTGCTGCGCAGGCTGCGGCCCTTGAAGTGGATGTCGATATCGTCCCAGTGGTTGAAGGCGTCACCAATGGTGCGGGCCGATACGGGATCGGCCTCGCGCAGGTTGTCCATGGTGGCGTCCGAGAACACCACGCCCCAGCCAAAGGTGTCGTAGGGCCGGTTGCGCTCCACCACCGTGACCTCGTTGGCGGGGTCCTGCAGCTTCATCAGCAGGCCGAAGTACAGGCCGGCGGGACCTCCACCGATACAGACGATCTTCATACCGCAAACCCTTTTCTCGCAGGGCGACGGCACAGGACGCCCCAGGTTCAGAATCCAGGCCCAACAACTTTAAGCCTGAATAGTTTAGGTTTGAAATATATAGACGAAACGCCGGCACGAACCTAGGGAGAACACGCATGAGCCCCCCGACAGCCGCTACGATGCCGGATCGCCAGGAGGATCTCCCTTGGAAAAATACCGGTTCAATGTCTTCGGCCGCATCATCGCCATCGAACGCGCGCAGGCCCAGTGGCGCTGCTTCAACGTCGGCGCCGACGGCAAGCGCGCCCCCGCCCTGCTGGCCATTCCCTGCGATGTCACCCACGCCGAACTGGCGCAGTACCTCTACGACATCTACCACGAGAGCGCGGCCGCATCGGACCAGGACATCTTCGAGATCACCCCCGGCACCACCACCCCCTCACCCAGGAGTTCCTCTTGACCCAGCAAACCGAAGTCCGCGAACTGAAGCCGGGCCTCACCCCCTTTCCCGCCGCCGCCGACATCTTCGTGGCCGACCAGCCCTGGCTGGCCGAGCACCTGCTGCCGCTGATCTCCATCGACCTGGGCCTGGTGCGGCCCGAACTGGCCGGCACCGTGGTCCACATGCTGTGCCCCGTCGAGCCTTTCGAAGGCTGCATAGGCGATGAGACCGAAGCCCACCACAACGCCTTCACCGCCCCCAACTGGTTTGCGCTGGAACTGACGCCCGACAACCGCTACCGCTTCCTGGGCAACGAAGGCTTCTTCCAGCGCGCGCCGCAGCATGGCGGCCAGTTCACCAAGGATGCCTTCGCCTGCGAGCACACCGACGAAATGCTGGCCAGCCACGCCAAGGCCAGTGCCTACTACGCCGAGCACGGCCGCCTGGCCAGCTACTCGCGCTACGGCAAGGGCGAGCCCATGGAGCAGGACTACCTGGACAGCCTGGGCGGCGGCATCTGGTACGGCAACTGGACCAGCCACCCGCCCATTCCCCCGGCCTTCCAGCTGGACGAAGCGGAAAACGCCGGCATGGGCGATGAACTGGAAGACGACGGCATCCGCATCACCCGCGACGGCAAGCCCTTCTTCCACGTGGCCAACGTGGCCGGCTACAACTGGTGCGCCACGGGCGCGGACAGCATCCTGCTGTTCTACGAGCCGGAAAGCCGCACGGTGCTGTTCACCTTCGACTGGACCTGAGCCGGCCGAGCAGCGCCGCTCAGACGCGGCCCTGCTCGGGCGTGACGATCAGATGCGCCAGCAGCGGGCGAATGCGATCGTCCTGGTAATAGCCGCCGTACTCCGTGTAGCGCAGAAAGGCGGCATTGCAACGGTGGCAGCGCCAGAGCGTGCAGCGGTTGTACGGGTGCCAGCCCAGGGCGATGGGAGCATCCGGCGACCACTGGTTCGTGCCCTGGGGGTGGTATTCATCAAGCAATTCCCGTGTCTCCGGCGTGCCCAGCGCACCAACCTGCTGCAGATGCGAAGTCTTGTCCGCACCCGACAAGGACTCCCAGCCCGGTTTCCACAGCACAGCGCAGTCTGCGCATCGCTGCTGCTCGGCCGCCGCCGCGGCGAAGGCTCTCAATTCGGGTTCGGGAAGGGGGGTTGAAGTTGTCATGGAACGGTGCCTCGGTTTCCATGGATTGTCCGGCAGGTTTGGGGGCGGGCTACCAGTGGAAAACATCTTGCTGTTCCACGAACCGGGAAACGGTACGGTAGTCTTCACCACCGACTGGACATCACGATCAGCCATGGTCTTGCCCCGGCTAGTCGGCTGGCAGGCATGCCCGTGTCAATCCAGCGGCTCGGGGCAGCCAGCGGCGTGGCGCCCCTCCAGACAATCGAACGCCCTTTCGGCACAGGCCACCACTCTCGTCCATTCGGCAACTTGTATGTAGAAGCCGTCCGGCATGTCCGTGCCGTACGCCTCAAAGACGGCATTGATGGCATCCACCAACTGCCCCATCAGTGATGCCTCCTGCTCATCGAGAAGAATTTCACCGATCGACATACGAGCATCACTGCCCAGATCCGTATCGTCAAAAATGAAATGTATGGCCAAATCAAGATGGTCGTATTGAACGTCTGCAGGAAAGTCCTGATTCACCCAGGCTTTCATTTGATACTTCAAATCCTTGAGTTTCCTCAAATATCCGAGCAATTCCATTCTCATTTCAGGATATTTCAAGCGAGGCATCTCAATATCGTCCTATCCTGTTACCCGCCGATTGTGAGTAGCCCTGGAGCGTGTTATGCACTTTATAAAATCAATAAGATTTTATCCCCCTTATTAACTAGATTAATAATTAAATTAATGACAGCATTAAGATGAAAGGAACTTATAATACCCCGTTGGCAGCACCTTCACGATCTCTCCTGTAGATTCCAAATAAATCAAGGCAGATTTAATCGCATAGTCTGCATCTTGGTTTTTGAAATTAAATTTAATCGATTCGAAATAGAAGAATAATCTATTTGCGCCAAAAAAATCTCCATTCGACAGGAAATAATCATTTATATCAATAACCGTACCTTCATGAGAGAATTCATAACCACACCCATGCTTTTTAAATTCCCATTTATTCATTTCTTCATCAAAAACAAATCCGCTGCGAGGAAGAAATTCTATGTTTGATAGCTTCACAAGATCACTATGGGCTCTGATGAAAGAAAGATGTAGAATCTCCTGTTTTTCTACATATTTTTTTATGCCAAAAGCAATATTTTTGATAAGGGAATAATCTACCATAATCAATACCTTGTTCTATTTGAACGAGCAGCGGCGGCGTCTTGAGCCTGCTCCAGCAGCCGCATCGCCTGGTGGATGCCTTACGGGTTGCATTACTGCAGCGCATTGCTCCAGGGATCCAGCTTGGCTAGCCCTCGCCGGTCCGTCAGGGCTATTGGTGTGCCCGAGTGGTCGCAATGGTAGTGGTAGTGGTAGTGGTAGTGGTAGTGGTGGATAGCGCTATTATCGGTCTGCTGAAATGTTATAGATCGACGTGCACACCCACCTTAGCATAGATGCAATATCAAAAGTCTCGCTTAACTGCATGAGTGCATTAGCCAAGAAAAATCTATGCTACTTGGCACTAGTCTTTATCCCACGGAATATTAAATCATGGTAATATTTTATTTACCAAAACACCCATATTTACCCATCGAATTATTTATCACCATTTCTTCCCCAGAAGAAATTATTTCATTATTTTTTATAAAGAAATAAGTAAAAATGCCGTCATCCATTGATTCTTTATATATCATATTATTTTTTATATTATTTGAATATTTCCTCAAATCCTCAAGAACAAATAATTTTGGCGTATATGGTAGAAATATGCAAACAAAATCGTAATATCTATTTATATAATAACTAAAATCATCTTTTTTTAAGAAAAAATACCAACTCAATATTATTGAAATAATAATAATTGCTGTTAATTTAATTTTCATGGAATTTGCCAATCTTGGCTTGTGGTGAGCACGCCAGAATCTTTATCTATAAACCATAGACTGCTATCATCAAGACTATCTTGGCAATTATTTTCACAGTCATTTTTTTGAAGATAGCGAGCAATTTCTGCCTTTTTGATTGTTGTGCAAATCCATTATTTCCTCCTTTTTTGCTTGACCTGCTTTTGTTCCATACTCCTCGTGAGTATCGCCAACAGATTCGCCTGGTCTCCCCCCATCCTTAAGCTCATAATGCAAGACCAATAACAATGACGGAATGCATCGCCCTTTCCATTGTGCAACTCATTTCTTGGAAATTTTCTCTGAGCTGTAGACAGGGCATCTTTATTATCAGATCTTGTACTAAGAGCATCCCATGGCCCGATATGCCATATATGACTCAACTCTTCCGTCAAACCTAGTGGCTCTATGCCTTTGTTTGGATTTTTGATATAAATATTCTTATTGATCCCACCAGCCAACCCAATCGGATCCTGATTCACATAACTTCCCACCACCGGATCGTAATACCGATGCCGGGGCGGCCGAGGATCTGGCCTATGAGCTGGCCGCCGTGGAAAGCAATGGATAGGGTTGCCACATGCAAGAAATCCGATGTCTATTGATGGCGGGTCAATGGATTCAAAGGCCACCCGGGACTAGACGGTCTACTGGAACATAATCTGTGAATTAAATTCGCCATGACAGCTTCGCCGTGTCAGGCCAGCAAGAAATAGGGCGATTTTTCAGGAGATTGCTTCATTAGCGATGTCAGGCTGAGTCGATCTTCTGTCTGCAAGTGTACATATCATGTATTCCACTGTGCAAATTACCGGTGATTCAAGTGTCGCATTTCAGGCTTGAATTCGCCAAGCCTGCAGTATTTCTTTGCGATTTCATCAATATATTCAGCCGAGTTCAATTTAACACCAGTGCTTGCCTTCGTTAAATAATAGCTTTCTTCACTGGAATTTATTTCTCCGATCAGATATAAATTCTCCCCAAACCCATCCGATGCGTCCTGAAAAACACACCACCCCGATTTTATTCCTTCAGCACCTTTCTGAAGAACCGACAAGCCTTCATTTGAAGTCTCAATGTTCATTTTCCCTCGAAAATCAACATTTTTTTTCTTCTCAAGCTGAAAAAACATATAAAAATAGTTTGTTTCAACGTGAGTATATATTCTTATATTAAATGCCTCTTTTGGCAAAAATCCGGGTATCCAAGATCTATATTTTTCCCCATATTTTTCCAAATCCTCATAAGAAGAGAACGTGCTTTCCTTCTGATTTTCAGCCGTTGAAATCAAAAGAACAAAGCATAGAAATATGACCCCAGAGATCAACATGAAGAATATCTTTATTTTTTGCTTCATTTTTATGTATTTAATATCCTCGACTTCTTAGAACAGCTCTAGTTTTGTTAGCCTCCGCAGGCAACTTACTATCGCAGTGCTCAGAGCAATCTTTATTCTGCGGGCATGAAAGACCATAGTCATTGACGATCAAATCTCCCTTGCTGTCAGCAAGTATTTCATCGAACGACAGTTTGCCAGCCCCATATAAACCAACAGTATTCAACGCAATATCTCTTGCCTCTTTAATGTTTCCTAGTACTTTGGCCCATGTCGTATTTGCAGATCTTGATTTTGAAACCCTGCAAAATGCCATGCAATGAAAGAACTGATCGCCCCCCGTCAAATTCATGCTTTTCATATCATTGTGTGTTTGATTCAAAATAGTGGTAGAACCACTATTCATATACCATGGCTCAGGAGTAGCAGGAATACAAGATCCATTCGGGCAGAAAGCATGGGCAAGAGCCTGCCAACCATCGAGCCCCAAGGGGTCTATAAACTCCAGCGGGCGCGCATTTCCATATCGAAATTTATTCATACCCCCCATCAACCCAATCGGATCCTGATTCACATAACTCCCCACCACCGGATCGTAATACCGATGCCGGTTGTAATACAGCCCCGTTTCCCTGTCATGGTGCTGCCCCGGCAGCCGGATCGCCTGGTGCAGGCCCTGCGGGTTGTATTCCTGCAGCACATTGCCCCAGGGGTCCAGCTTCGCGGCCCAGGTCACCTGGCCGGTCTGGTCCGTCAGGGCCATGGGCGTGCCCAGGTGGTCGCAGTGGTAGTGGTGGATGGCGATGCGGGCGTGCTGTTCTTTTTCCTGTTCCTGCAGCTTTGCCTGCATGCCGCTGAGCAGGCGCGTGGTGCTGTCTGCCTGTTCGCCCAGCATGGCCTGGGCACTGGGCGGCAGGCCGTGCTCCAGGGTGTGGCGCAGGTGGCGGGCTGCGTCTTGCTGCATGTCGCGCGGCATGGCGCTGAGCATGGTTTGCATCAGGGCCAGGGCCGGCGTGTGGTTGGGGTCGTCCTGGTCGGGCAGGCCTGCGGTGATGGCCTGCACCAGCAAGTGAGGCTCGTCTTGGGGGTCGCCGCTGGCCGTGGTGCTCAGGCGCACCAGGGGCGTGAAGCTGCCCGGTTCGTAGATGGTGTGTTCTATGTGGCGCGTGTCATCGCCGCCCTGCAGGCGCTCGGTGTGGATGAGGCGGTCGCCGTCCCAGCCGTAGTAGTGGGTGCGTGTGGGCAGTTCGGTGTCTGCGCTTTCGACCTGCTGCTTGAGCCTGCGGCCCAGGGCGTCGTAGGTGTAGCGGCTGTGGTGGCGCAGCTGCTCGGCGTTGCCCTGGATCTGGCTGCTGCGCACGGCGATGAGCTGGTGGGCTCCGTCGTAGTGCAGTTGCTGCTGGCTGTGGTCCGCCTGCATTTGCGCGATGCGGTTGCCGCAGGGGTCGTAGCGCCAGACGCGGTCTTCAGTGAAGCCTATGCGGTTGTCTTCCCAGCGCTGCACGGGGCCTTGCCGCTGGCCTGCAAGGTGGCCCAGGCCCATGAGGTTGAAGTCGGTGTGCCGCCAGTGGGCGTGGACCTGGGCGGCCCAGTTGTCTTGTGAGTCTGTCTGACCCGTTGCACCGGGTGCTGGCAGGCGGTTGCCTGCAGGGTCGATCTGCCAGCGGGTGGTGATCTGGGGGTCCTGGCTGTCGGTGGCCGCTCTGAGGCGCCCGGCGCTGTCGTAACCGTAGCGCAGCAGTTGTGCGGCCTGGCCCGGGGCGCCGGCCTGTTCTATGGCGACGAGCTGGCCCAGGCTGTCGTAGTGGTAGCGGCGGCCGAGGATCTGGCCTATGAGGGGCTGGACCAGGTGATCACGGCCTTCCATGCTTTGCAGGCCTGTGGTGCCCAGGGCCGTGAGGCGGCCCAGGCTGTCCCATTGGCGTTGCACCTGCAGGAGGTTTTGTGCGTCTGCTGCAGAGGTGGGTGGGTGCAGGCTGCGGCGGACTTCGCGGTGCAGGTTGTCGCGCTCGAAGTCGATGAGGCTGGCTCCGTTGAGCTGCAGTCCGTGCACATGGCCTGAGCCGTAGGTGAGCCAGGCGATCTCTCCCAGGCCTTGCAGCTGGCTGTGCTGGCGTCCGCCCAGGCGGTCCAGCGTGTGGGCGATGCGGTGTTCGTATTCGATCTGGTCTGCGCCGCCGCCCACGTTGCCGTCCTTGCCTGGGCGGTACAGCTGCTGCACTTCTGCCGTGATGCGGCCCAGGGCGTCGCGCTCCAGTGCTATGCGGCTTTGCAGTTGGATGGTGTTCTCTGCGGTGTTCTCGCCGGTGTGCTGCCAGACGCTGGCCGCGGTGAGGCGCCCGGCGGCATCCCATTCGTAGCGGTGGGTTTGTGCAGGCGCATGGGGCGTGGCGGGCAGCTGGCGTTCGGCCAATCGCCCGCCTTCGTCCCAGCGGTAGTGGCTGCTGGTTTGCTGCGCGGCGTTGCCGTCCGTGGCTTGCATGAGCTGGCCTGCCGCGTCCCAGCGGTAGCGCTGCAGCCGTTGGTCAAACCCTTCTTCCTGCACGAGCCGGTCCAGCGCGTCCCAGGCAAAGCGGCTTTGCGCCCCGTTCTCGTTGACGAGGCGCAGGAGGCGGCCGGCGCTGTCGTATTCGAAGGCCAGGCTCAGGCCGCCATGTGTTCGCTGGACCAGCCTGCCCCAGAGGTCGTAGCGCAGGTGGATGCTGGGGTCTGCGGTCTGGGTTTCGCTGGAGGTGCCCGCAGGCTGGGCCGGATCGATGCGCGTGAGGTGGCCTGCGCTGTCGTAGTGGTAGCGCTCGATCTGGCCGTTGGGCAGTTCGCTGGCCACGATGCGGCCCTGGCCATCGCGCTGGTGGCGTTGGCGCTGGCCCAGGGCGTTGTCCACTTCGATGAGCGCGCCCCAGCGGTCATAGTGGTAGTGCGTGCTGTGGCCCGAGCAGTCGGTGTAGCTGAGCAGTTGGCCCGCGTCGCTCCAGGCCAGCTGTTTGCTGCCGCCCTGGGCGTCTTCGATGCGCCGGGGGCTGTCGCAAGTGAGCGGCGCTTCTTTGGGATCGGGGTAGTGGTAGCGCTCGGTGCTGCCGTCGGCCTGGGTGATCTGGGTGAGGCGTCCCCAGGCGTCGTATTCGTAGCCGGTGGTGGCCCCTGCGGTGTCAGTGCTTTGCAGCAGGCGGCCGGTGGCTTCGTCGTGTTCCTGCTGGGTGCTGCGCCCGTCGGGCAGTTGCACGCCGATGAGCCGGCCCTGGCCGTCGCGCCTTAGGTGGACGCTGCGCCC
>Ga0208516_100180_pt1 | contig 33936 bp, 34 predicted proteins | sample LakWasM117_HOW13_2_FD_183931 | JGI IMG/M metagenome (GOLD analysis project Ga0208516, IMG submission 183931) | Freshwater sediment methanotrophic microbial communities from Lake Washington under simulated oxygen tension - Sediment Metagenome... | ecosystem: Environmental > Aquatic > Freshwater >...
TGGAGCACATGATGTTCAAGGGCACGGCCAAGCTGCCGCCGGGCGAGTTCTCGCGCCGCGTGGCGGCGCTGGGCGGCACCGAGAACGCCTTCACCAGCCGCGACTACACCGGCTACTACCAGCAGATTCCCGCGCACCGGCTGGAAGACGTGATGCGCCTGGAGGCCGACCGCTTCGCCCACAACCAGTGGCCGGACGAGGAATTCCGCAAGGAGCTCGAGGTCGTCAAGGAAGAGCGCCGGATGCGCACCGAGGACCAGCCGCGCGCCCTGCTGTACGAGCAGCTCAGCGCCGCCGCCTTCACCGCCGCGCCCTACCGCCGGCCCATCGTGGGCTGGATGAGCGACCTCGACGCCATGACGCCCGACGACGTGCGCCAGTTCCACCGCCAGTGGTACGTGCCCGGCAACGCCGCCATTGTGGTGGCGGGCGACGTGGACGTGGCCAAGGTGCGCGCCCTGGCCGAGAAAACCTACGGCAGCATCCCGGTGCGCGCCGTGCCCACGCGCAAGCCGCGCACCGAGCCGCCGCAGCGCGGCATGCGCCGCATCGCCGTCAAGGCGCCGGCCGAGCAGGCCTACGTGGCGCTGGCGTTCCGTGCGCCCAGCCTGTCCTCGGTGGACCAGCTCTCGGCGGACGACCGCGACGCGCTGGCGCTGGTGGTGCTCTCGGCCGTGCTCAGCGGCTACGACGGCGCACGCCTGGAGCGCGCGCTCGCCCAGGGCCCGCAGCGCGTGGCCGACAGCGCCGACAGCGGCGCCTCGGTGCTCGGGCGCGGCCCGGGGCAGTTCGTGCTGACCGGCGTGCCCGCGCAGGGCAAGACCGCGCAGCAGGTGGAAGACGCGCTGCGCGCCGAGGTGGCACGCATCGGGCGCGAGGGCGTGAACCAGGCCGAGCTGGAGCGCGTGAAAACGCAGTGGGTGGCCAGCAAGGTGTACGGCCGCGACTCGCTGCACAGCCAGGCCAGCGAACTGGGCAGCCAGTGGGTGCAGGGCCTGCCGCTCGACGCCGAGGACCGCATCCTCGTGCACCTGCGCGCCGTCACGCCCGAGCAGGTGCAGTCGGTGGCGCAGCGCTATTTCGGCGACGACCAGCTCACCGTGGCCACGCTGCTGCCGCAGCCGCTGGACCCGAACGCCAAGCGCGCCGCGCCCGCCGCTGGCGCCCGCCACTGAACCCACCGCAGGATCTTTCATGAATGCTATTAAAAACATAGCTGCTCGCGCTTTTGTGGTGGGCGCTGCAGTGCTTTTTTGTTCACAATCTGCCTGGGCGCTGCTGCCCATCCAGCACTGGCAGGAGCCCAGCGGTGCGCGCGTCTGGCTGGTGGAGAGCCCGGCCATCCCCATGGTGGATGTGCAGATCGACTTCGACGCCGGCAGCCGCCGCGACCCGGCCGCACAGGCCGGCCTGGCCCGCGCCATGGCCGCCATGACCGCCAAGGGCGTGCGCGCCGGCGGTGGCTCGCCCGCGCTCGATGAAAACGCCCTGGGCGAGGCCTGGGCCGACCTGGGCGCCGCCTTCGAGGCCAGTGCCGGCGGCGACGCGCTGAGCTTCTCGCTGCGCTCGCTCACCGAACCGGCCCTGCTCGACAAGGCCGTGCACCTGGCCGCGCGCCAGATGGCCGAGCCCTCCTGGCCGCAGGACGTGTGGGAGCGCGAGCGCGCGCGCTGGGCTGCCTCCATCCGCGAGTCCGACACCCGCCCCGGCACCGTGGCGGGCAAGGCCTACGCCACCGCCGTGTACGGCAGCCACCCCTACGGCCAGCGCCCCACCGGGGACACGCTGGCGCGCATCCAGGTGGCCGACCTGCAGCAGTTCCATGCCCGCTACCTCGACGCCTGCCGTGCGCGCGTGCACATCGTCGGCGCGGTCGAGCGCGCGCAGGCCCGGCTGCTCGTGGCCGCGCTGCTGGCGCGCCTGCCGGTGTCCAGCGCCTGCGCGCCGCTGCCCGCCGTGCCCGAGGTGGAGCCGCTCGCCGCCGCCGTGCAGAAGGACATTGCGTTCACCTCGGCGCAGGCCCATGTGCTCATCGGCCAGCCCGGCTTCAAGCGCAGCGACCCGGACTTCCTCGCGCTGCTCGTGGGCAACCACATCCTGGGCGGCGGCGGCTTCGTCTCGCGCCTGACGGAAGAGGTGCGCGAGAAGCGCGGCCTGAGCTACAGCGTGTACAGCGGCTTTGCCCCCGGCCTGCACGCGGGCGCCTTCACCATCGGCCTGCAGACCCGGCCCGACCAGGCCGCGCAGGCCGTGCAGGTGGCGCGCGAGGTGCTGGCGCGCTTCGTGGCCGAGGGCCCGACCGAGGCCGAACTGCGCGCCGCCAAGGACAACCTCGTGGGCGGCTTCGCGCTGCGCATCGACAGCAACAAGAAGCTGCTGGGCCAGGTGGTGAACATCGCCACGAACGGCCTGCCGCTGGACTACCTCGACGGCTGGACGAAGCGCATCGAGGCCCTCACCGTGGCCGAGATCCGCGCCGCCATGGCGCGCAAGCTCCAGCCCGAGCGCATGGTCACCGTGGTGCTGGGGGCCCAGCCATGAGCCGCCGCCTCACGCCCGCCCAGGCGGCCGCCGCCATGCGCCAGCCGCCGGCCGCGCCCCCCGCACCCGTGCCCAAGGCCGAGCGCAAGAAGCCCGCGCCCGAAGGCGTGGGCGAGGTGCGCATCATCGGCGGCCAGTGGAAGCGCACGCGCCTGCCGGTGCCGCAACTGCCCGGCCTGCGCCCCACGCCCGACCGCGTGCGCGAAACCCTGTTCAACTGGCTCGGCCAGGACCTGGCGGGCTGGCGCTGCCTCGATGCCTTCGCCGGCACCGGCGCGCTGGGCCTGGAGGCCGCCTCGCGCGGTGCCGCCAGCGTGCTGCTGGTGGAGCAGGATGCGGGGCTGATCGCCCGCCTGAACCAGCTCTGTCAGCGCCTGCAGGCCAGCACCGTGCAGGTGCGGCGCGGCGACGGCGTGGCGGCGCTGCAGCACTGCGCGCCGGCCAGCCTGGACCTGGTGCTGATCGACCCGCCGTTCGACAGCTCGCTGTTCCAGCCCGCCCTGCAGGCCGCCGCGCGCGCGCTGGCGCCGCAGGGCTTCCTCTACCTGGAGGCGCCGCAGGCCTGGAGCGACGAGGCGCTCGCCGCCGTTGGCCTGGCGCCGCACCGCCACCTGCGCGCGGGCATGGTGCATGCGCACCTGCTGCGGCCCTTGTCTTGATGCGCTATTGTTTTAATAGCTGTTGGCGCTTGCATACAGTGCGCCAAAGCCGTTTTTGATACCAAAGAAAGCCTGCACCATGACCCAGAACGTTCTTGCCGTCTACCCTGGCACCTTCGATCCGATCACCCTGGGCCATGAGGACCTGGTGCGCCGCACGGCCAAGCTGTTTGACCGCGTGATCGTGGCGGTGGCCATCGCCCACCACAAGAAGACGCTGTTCAGCCTGGACGAGCGCATGGAGATGGCGCGCGAGGCGCTGCGCGACTGCCCGCAGGTGAGCGTGGAGCCTTTCGAGGGCCTGGTGACCGAGTTCGCGGCTGCGCGCGGCGGCACGGCCATGGTGCGCGGCCTGCGCTCGGGCACGGATTTCGACTATGAATTCCAGCTCGCCGGCATGAACCGCGCGCTGGTGCCGCAGATCGAAACCGTGTTCCTCACCCCCAGCAGCCAGTACCAGTTCATCAGCAGCACGCTGGTGCGCGAGATCGCTACGCTCGGTGGTGACGTGGCGCAGTTCGTCTCGCCCGTGGTGCACGAGCGGCTGCTGCGCAAGCTCGGGCGCACGGGATCGGCCTGAGCCTCAGCCGGTGGTGGCCTGCACCACCGTGTCGTGCACGAAGCGCAGCTTGTGCAGGGCGCCGGCCGACAGCGCGAACGGGTAGGCGTCCTGCTGGCCCAGGCTGCGGTTCAGGCTGTTGAGCAGCAGCGTCAGCGGCACGCACTGGCGCACCATGGTGTCGAAGTCGGGCGCGGGCGTGGCGAAGGGGTCGGTCACCGCCTCGCGGGGCGCTGGCGGTGCGCTGGGCACGGCCAGGCTGGTGGCGTAGGCGGCGGCCGTTTCCAACAGGTCCACCAGGTGCAGGTAGTGCGCCCAGGTCTCGGCCCAATCTTCCCAGGGGTGGGCGGCGGCGTAGGCGCTCACATGGTGTGGGTGCCAGTCGTAGGTGGTGCTGCGGGCGTAGTGCGCCTGCAGCGCGGCGGCGTAGTCCTGCCGTTCGTCGCCGAACCGTGCGCGGAAGGCGTCCAGCCGGCCGGCGTCCCGCACCAGCCGATCCCAGTAGTAATGGCCCGACTCGTGGCGCAGGTGCCCGATCAGCGTGCGGTAGGGTTCGTGCAGCGCCTGGCGGCGGCGCGCGCGTTCCACGTCATCGGCCTCGGCCACGTTGAGCGTGATGGTGCCGCTGTGGTGGCCGGTGACGATGGCGGGTGCGCCGGGCTGGTCGGCCAGGAAGGCATAGGTCGGCCCGCTGCCCTGTTCTGGCACGTCGGTCACCGGCTGCAGCCCCAGCTTGGCCAGCGTGTAGAAGAGCTGGCGCTTGGCGGCCTCGATCTGGATCCAGTGCCGGCGGTGGGCCGGGTCGGAGAGATCGGGCAGCAGGCGTGTCTGGCGGCAGGCCATGCACAGCAGCTGGGGGCTGGCGGCGGGCACCGCGAAATTGCAGGCGTTCCAGGTGGTGTGGTTGTAGCACTGGCGGTACAGCGTTTCGCCGGTCTGGGCGCCGCGCCTTTGCCACAGCCCGGCGCCGGCCTGTGGCGCGGGCGCCAGGGCGCCCATGCGCAATTGGTCGGGCAGGAATGCCAGCGTGCTGCCGCAGTGCATGCACTGGACGCTGTCGAAGAAGACGAGGTGACCGCAATGGTCGCAATGGAAAACCTGCATGGCGCCCAGCATAGCCGCTTCGCCCCAAAAGAAATGGCCCGCAACGGCGGGCCATTTCCGGGGTGGACGCGTTTACGGGCGCACCACGATGCTGTTGCGCACCTCGCGCACATGGCGGGTGGTGCGGGCAATGGCTTCGGCGCGGTCGCGTTCCGCCTGCGACTTGGCGAAGCCCGACAGCTGCACCGTGCCGTTGAGTGTTTCCACGCTGATCGAGGTGGCCGCGACGGCCTTGTCCTCGGCCATCTTGGCCTTCACGGCGGTGGTGATGCCGGCGTCATCGACGTAGGCGCCGACGGTCTGCTGGTTGCGCGCCACCGAGCAGCCGGTGGAGACGATGGTGGCGCCCGCGAGGGCGGCGAAGGCGAGGGCGCGGAGCAATGGCATGGTTGTCCTTTCCGTGGGGTGAAGATGCTAGTGCGCACTATAGGCGGCTTCTCCGGCCCCCAGGTGCCAGCGGCGGGCGTGCCGTTCCGTAGGAAGCGGCCTACCCCGTGGGGGCATCGGCTGGCTGCGTCGGTAGGCTGGCCGACACCACCGTGCCCCCGCCGGGGCTGGACTGCACGCTCAGGCGGCCGCCGGCCGCCTCTACGCGCTGGCGCATGCCTGCCAGGCCGTGCCCGGCGCGGCCCGGGGCGCGGGTGTCGAAGCCCGCTCCGTCGTCGCGGATCTGCACGGCCACATGGTCGGGGTGCCGGTGCACGATGACCAGCACCTGGCGGGCGTTGGCGTATTTGCCGATGTTGGTGAGCGATTCCTGCACCATGCGGTACACCGTGAGTTGCGTGGCCTCGGGCAGGTCCACGGTTTCCAGGCCGGTCTGCACGTCGATGCCGGCGCGCTCGGAGAATTCGCGCGCCAGGATCTCGATGGCCGCGGTCAGCCCCAGGTTCGCGAGCGACGAGGGGCGCAGGTCCTCGACGATGCGCCGTTTCAGGGCGATCACGCCGTTGAGCGTCTCGCTCAGGTGGTGCAGGCGTTCGGCGATCTCCGGGGCCTGCGTGCCGATGCGCGACTTGAGCCGCGCCACGTCGAGCTTGGCGGCGGTCAGCAGGGCGCCGAGTTCGTCGTGCAGTTCGCGCGCCAGGTGGCCGCGCTCATCCTCGCGCACCTGCTGCAGGTGGTTGGCCAGCTCGGTCAGCGAGGCGGTGCGCTCGCGCACCAGGCCCTCGAGCCGTGCGCGCTCCTGCTCCAGGGCCTCCTGCTCGCGTTCGGTGGCGTACTGCAGCGCGCGGGTCTGGCGCAGGTACAGGTAGAACGCCAGCAGGCCGATGGCCGTGACCAGCGCGATTCCGAGGCGCGAAAGCAGCAGCGATTGGCCGATCTCGGCCTGGCTGCGGGCCACGCGGGTGGTGCTGCGCTCGATCAGCGCCCGGGCGTGCTGGCGGATGGCGTCCATGTTCTGCTTGCCCACGTCGGTGGTCATGACGAACTTCCAGGCGTCTTCCTGCCCCTTGCGCCGCAGGTTCAGGCTCAGGTCCAGCTCCGAGAGTTTGCGCGACACCTGCTGCGCGAGCTGGGCAAAGTCGCCCTGGTCCTGGGCGGGTTCCGTGAACAGCCCGCGCAGTTCGTCGAGATTGGCATGGATGGTGGTGATGGCGCTCTCGTAGGGGGCGAGGTAGCTCTCGTCGCCCGTGAGCAGGTAGCCGCGCAGCCCGGTTTCGGCGTCCAGCATGCTTTGCAGCAGGCGGTTCACCGAGGCACGGGCCTTTTGCGTGTGGTTCAGCTCCTCCAGCGCCGCGTACGAGCGCTGGTAGCCCGCTTCGTTGATGGCCACCAGGGCCAGGGCCGCCAGCAGGGCCAGGGGCAGGCTGAGGGCGATCTTGTGCAGTGTGGGCCAGCGCATGGAAATTCTGGGTGGTCAGCGCGGAAGGCGCAAATCGGGATAATGAAACATGCCCGCCGTGGACTGGACACGGCAACCATGTTCCAGGGAGGCGCGGCCCGGCGGGCCGCACACGGAGAGTACGCTCAATGATCAATATCGGCATCGTGGACGACCATGCGATTGTGCGCTCGGGGCTGCGCCAGTTCCTGTCCGAACATGTGGACTTGCGCGTGGTGGGCGAGGCGGCCAACGGGCGCGAGGCCATCGACCTGGTGCGCAACGCCGAGGTCCATGTGCTCGTGATGGACCTGGCCATGCCCGGCCAGAGCGGGCTCGATGCGCTGGCCATGCTGCGCGCCAAGGCGCCAGACATGGGCATTCTCATCCTCAGCGGCTACCCCGAGGCGCATTACGCCATCAGCATGATCCGCCAGGGCGCCAGCGGCTACCTGAACAAGGAGTGCGAACCCGCCGAGATCGTGGAGGCCATCCGCACCATTGCGCTGGGCCGGCGCTACCTGACGCCCGCCGTGGCCGACCTGCTGGCGCAGCAATTGCACCGCAAGGACGATGCGCCCGTGCACGAGCAGCTCTCGGAGCGCGAGTTCCAGGTCTTCCTCAAGCTTGCGCGCGGCGAGACGGCGGGCGACATCGCCAAGTCGCTCTCGCTCAGCGTGAAGACCGTGAGCACCTACCGCACGCGGCTGATGGAAAAGATGGGGCTGTCGTCCAACAGCGACCTGACCTACTACGCCCTGAAGAACCGGCTCATCGACTGAGCCGTCCTGGCAAGTCAGCGTGGCGCCTCGGGCAGATCCTTGCCCAGGCCGATGCAGTAGTCCACCAGCGCATCGATTTCGTTGGATTTGTCAAACACCGCGTCCACGCCCAGCTGGGCGCAGCGCATGCGCACGTCGGGGGTGGCGTAGTTGCTCAGCACCACGACGTGCTGGTGCGGCAGGCGCGCGCGGCAGGCCGCGAGCACGCCCAGGCCGCTGCCCTGGCGCAGGAACAGGTCCACGATGGCGAGGTCCCACTGCGCCGGATGGGCCATGAGCCAGTCCTTGCCTTCGTCCTCGGTGTCGGCCACGCCCACAGACTCGATCGTGGCCAGCTCTTCCAGCGTGCCGATCAGGTTCTCGCGGATGGTGGCGTTGTCTTCGACGATGAAGGTCTTGGGTTTCACGATCGGGTCCGTTCCAGGGCTTGCTGGAAGGTGCAAGATCCCCGGGTCCAATGTACGGGGGATGTTCCCCGGATTCTGCCAGCGGTGGCACGCGCCGGCCGTAGGCCGATTCCTACCCGCCGCTGGAGCCGGCCGTACCGTGCGGCGTGCCGCACACCGGGCAGGCGGGGTTGCGCGCGGTGCGCAGCGAGCTCCATTCCATGCCGCGCCCGTCGAGCATCAGCAGGCGCCCGGCCAGCGAGGGCCCCACGCCTGCCACCAGCTTGAGCGCCTCGGCTGCCTGCAGGGCGCCCACCACGCCCACCAGCGGCGCGAACACGCCCATGGTGGAGCAGGCGACCTCCTCGAACTGCGCCCCGGGGTCGAAAATGCAGGCGTAGCACGGGGCCTGGGCATCGCGCGGGTCGACCACGGTAATCTGCGCGTCGAAGCGGATCACCGCGCCCGCCACCAGCGGCTTGCCATGGCGCACGCAGGCGGCGTTGACGGCTTGGCGCGTGGCGTAGTTGTCGGAGCAGTCGAGTACCACGGTGGCGTCCTGCACCAGGCGTTCGAGCAGGGCGGCATCGGCGCGCTCCTGGATGCAGGTGATTTGTGCCCCGGGGTTGATGGCGTGCACCGCCTGCGCCGCCGAGGCCACCTTGGGCTGGCCCACGCGGTCCTGGGTGTGGGCGATCTGGCGCTGCAGGTTGGTCAGGTCCACCACGTCGTGGTCCACCAGCGTGAGGTGGCCCACGCCGGCCGAACCCAGGTACAACGCCACGGGCGAGCCCAGCCCGCCGGCGCCGATGACCAGGGCGTGCGCGGCCAGGATGCGCTCCTGCCCTTCGATGCCCACTTCATCGAGCAGGATGTGGCGGGAATAGCGCAGGAGCTGGTCGTCGGTCATGGTCGGGTGCAGAAAAAAGGGCCGGTGAGTCACCGGCCCCGGGGGGAGGCTGGAAGAAAGGCCGCAGCTTACGGCGTTTCCTTCTTCTCTTCCTTGCGCTCGGTCTGGGTCTTGCTCACCAGCACGGGCTTGCCGCGCAGCTGGTTCAGGGCCTGGGCGAGCTGGAAGTCCTTGTCGGTGCCGAATTCGGGCAGCTTGCGGTCGGCGACGGGCTTCTTGGCCTCTTCCTCCAGGCGCTTGCGGGCTTCCTCGCGGGCCTTCTCGCGGGCGGGGTCCTTCTTCTCCTCGGACTGGCCGTTGCCCAGGTGCTTTTCGAGGTCGGCCTCGCGCATGCGCAGGGCGGCGTAGGGGCTGCCTTCGGCGGTTTCGTCGATCATCACGTCGGGCACGATGCCGCGCGCCTGGATGGACTTGCCGCTGGGCGTGTAGTAGCGCGCCGTGGTCAGCTTGATGCCGGTGTCGGGGCCGAGCGGGCGCACCGTCTGGACCGAGCCCTTGCCGAAGGTCTGGCTGCCCATGATGGTGGCGCGCTTGTGGTCCTGCAGGGCGCCGGCCACGATTTCGCTGGCCGAGGCCGAGCCCTCGTTCACCAGCACCACCAGCGGCACTTTCTTGAGGGCGGCCGGCAGGCGCTTGAGCGGGTCGCCGTTGCCACGGCGGGAATAGAAGTCGGGCGAGGCCTTGAACGTGGCCTTGCTTTCGGCCAGCTGGCCGTTGGTGGAGACCACGGTCACATCCGGCGGCAGGAAGGCTGCGGAGATCGCCACGGCGGCATCCAGCAGGCCGCCCGGGTCGTTGCGCAGGTCGAGCACCAGGCCCTTGAGCTGCGGGTCCTGCTTGTACAGCTCCTCGGCCTTGCGCACGAAGTCGTCCACCGTGCGCTCCTGGAATTGCGACAGGCGGATCCAGCCGTAGCCCGGCTCGACCATCTTGCCCTTGACCGATTGGGTCTTGATTTCCTCGCGCGTGATGGTCACGGCGAAGGTGTTGCTTTCGTCCTTGCGGAAGATGGTGAGCGTGACCTTGGTGTTGGGCTCGCCGCGCATGCGCTTGACGGCCTCGCCCAGGCTCAATCCCTTGACGGCGGTGTCGTCGATCTTGGTGATGAGGTCGTTGGTCTTGAGGCCGGCGCGGAACGCGGGCGAGCCTTCGATGGGCGAGACGACCTTGATGAGCCCGTCTTCCTGGGTGATCTCGATGCCCACGCCGACGAACTTGCCCGTGGTGCCCTCGCGGAATTCGGCGAAGGACTTCTTGTCGAAGTACTGCGAATGCGGGTCGAGGCTGGCAACCATGCCCGAAATGGCGTCGGTGATCAGTTTCTTGTCGTCCACCGGCTCGACGTAGTCGGTCTTGACGAGGCCGAACACGGCGGAGAGCTGCTGGATTTCCTCCAGCGGCAGCGGCGCCATGGCGCCGCGCGCCACGGTCTGCAGCGAGACCGTGGTCAGGGCGCCGGCAAGCGCGCCCACCGATACCCAACCTGCGATTTTCAGTTTCTGGCCCATACGAACACCTTTAGCCAATTCAATATACACCTTGGAAGGGCCTGGCCTGCGCGGGTTCCCGCGCAGGCACTCACTTTTGCGCCACAGGCAGGCGCTTTACCGCAGCTTTACGCCTTACCTTGCGACGCCACGGCCGCAGCGGCACGGGCGGCGGCCTCGGCATCGCCCAGATAGTAGTGGCGAATGGGCTTGAGGTCGTCGTCCAGCTCGTAAACCAGCGGAATGCCGTTGGGAATGTTCAGGCCGACGATGTCGTCGTCCGAGATGTTGTCCAGGTACTTGACCAGGGCACGGATGGAGTTGCCGTGCGCCGCCAGCAGGATGCGCTGGCCCGAGCGGATAGCCGGGGCCATGGTGTCGTTCCAGAACGGCAGCACGCGCGCCACGGTGTCCTGGAGGCATTCGGTCAGGGGCACCTGCGCCGGGTCGAGGCCGGCGTAGCGGCGGTCGCCGCGCTCGCTGCGCGGGTCGCCCGCTTCCAGGGCCGGGGGCGGGGTGTCATAGCTGCGGCGCCACACCAGCACCTGCGCGTCGCCGTATTTCTGGGCTGTCTCGCCTTTGTTCAGGCCTTGCAGGGCGCCGTAGTGGCGCTCGTTCAGGCGCCAGCTCTTCTGCACGGGCAGCCAGGTGCGGTCCATCTCGTCCAGGGCGTACCACAGGGTGTGGATGGCGCGCTTGAGCACGCTGGTGTAGCACAGGTCGAACTCGTAGCCCTCGGCCTTGAGCAGCTTGCCGGCCGACATGGCCTGCGAGACGCCGGTGGGAGTGAGGTCCACATCGGTCCAGCCGGTGAAGCGGTTTTCCAGGTTCCAGGTGGATTCGCCGTGGCGGATCAGAACGAGTTTGTGCATGGTTTCCCTAGTGGCAGCGGGTCAAAACCATACATTCTAAAATTGCCCCGTTTGCCAACCCAAGGAATAACGTGAAATTCTTCGTCGACAACTGGTATCTGTTCGTTCTCGCGCTCGCTTCGGGCTCCATGCTGCTGCTGCCGGCACTGCGCGGGGCGTCCCTGGGCGGGCTGCCCGCGGCCAGCGTGGTGCAGCTCATCAACCGTGAGAAGGCCGTGCTGATCGACGTCTGTGGCGCCGACGAATACGCGGCCGGGCATGCCGGCGGCGCCAAGAACGTGCCGCTCGACGAGCTGGAGGCGCGCCTGCCCGCCGTCGTCAAGAACAAGGCCGTGCCCGTGGTCATGGTGTGCGCCAGCGGCGGCCGGGCGGCCCGCGCCGCTGTCATCGCACGCAAGCTGGGCTACGAGAAGGCCCAGGTGCTCGCTGGCGGCCTGAAGTCCTGGAAGGACGCTGGCCTGCCGGTCGAGAAGGCCTGAGAAGGAGACCAAGCCATGCAAGCCGTGAAGATGTACACCACCGCCGTCTGCCCCTACTGCGTCCGCGCCAAGCAGGTGCTCAAGGCACGGGGCGTGGCGCAGATCGAGGAAATTCGCATCGACACCGACCCCACCGCGCGCTCCCACATGATGGAAATCACCGGCCGGCGTACCGTGCCGCAGATATTCATCGGCGAGACCCATGTGGGCGGCTGCGATGACCTGATGGCCCTGGATGCGCGGGGTGGGCTGACACCCCTGCTGGGCGCTGCATAATCCAGCCCCATGTGCCCGCTGCGGGAACGGTTTCTCGCAGCGGGTTTTGTTTTGTGGGCCCTGCGTTGTGCCGGGTCCGGTTTGAACTGAAAGACTCTGACCATGGCTGACCAAGACACCACCGCGACCCCCGTTTTCCAGATCCAGCGCGTCTACCTCAAGGACCTGTCGCTCGAACAACCCAACTCGCCCGGCATCCTGCTGGAAGCCGAGCAGCCCAACGTGGACATCCAGATCGGCGTGGAAGCCGCGCCCGCCGCCGAAGGCATCTTCGAGATTTGCGTGACTGCCACCGTGCACACCAAGATCAAGGACAAGACCGTGTTCCTGATCGAAGCCAAGCAGGCCGGTATTTTTGAAATTCGCAATGTGCCTGAAGAGCAGATGAGCGGCATTGTCGGTGTGGCCTGCCCCCAGATCATCTACCCCTACCTGCGCGGCAATGTGGCCGACACCATCACCCGCGCCGGCTTCCCGCCCGTGCACCTGGCCGAAATCAACTTCCAGGCCATGTATGCGCAGCAACAGGCGCAGGCTGCCGCGGCACCTTCGTCGCCCCTGCCCCAGTAATTTTTGCCTTTTAGGCCTCCAGCGCTTTCCAGTAAAGCGCGAGCAGCTATGAAAATAGTAGTGATCGGTGCCGGCGCCTGGGGCACGGCGATGGCCATCAGTGCCGCTGCGCACCCCGCCGGCCATGCCGTCACGCTGTGGGCGCGCGATGCGGCCCAGGTGGCCGAGATGCAGGCCGCGCGCAGCAACGCGCGCTACCTGCCCGGCATCGGCCTGCCGCCTTCCCTGGCCGTGGCCAGTGGCGACGCGGCCGCCCTGGCGCATGCCGCCGACCTCGTCATCGTGGCCACGCCCATGGCGGGCCTGCGCGGCATGCTGGCGCAGTTGCGCGGCTGCACCGCGCCCGTGGCCTGGCTGTGCAAGGGCTTCGAGGCGGCGGAAAACGGAGGGGCTTTTGGCCTGTTGGCGCATGAGGTGCGCGCGCAGGTTGCTCCTGATTTGATAGCAGGCGTTCTCAGCGGCCCGAGCTTCGCCGAGGAAGTGGCGCTGGCCCAGCCCACGGCCCTGGTGGCTGCCAGCGAGCACGCCAGCGTGCGCGAGGCCCTGGTGCGTGCCTTCCACAGCCCCAGCCTGCGCGTCTATGCCAACGACGACATCGTGGGCGTGGAGGTGGGCGGCGCCGTGAAGAACGTGCTGTCCATCGCCACCGGCCTGTGCGACGGCCTGCAGCTGGGCCTGAACGCCCGCGCGGCCCTCATTACGCGCGGCCTGGCCGAAATCACCCGCCTGGGCCTGGCCCTGGGCGCGCGCGCGGACACCTTCATGGGCCTGTCGGGCCTGGGCGACCTGGTGCTCACCGCCACCGGCGACCTCTCGCGCAACCGCCGCGTGGGCCTGCTGCTGGCGCAGGGCCAGACGCTGGCGCAGGCCGTGGCCTCGCTGGGCCATGTGGCCGAGGGCGTGTACAGCGCCCGCACCGTGGTGCAGCGCGCCCGCCACCTGGGTGTGGAAATGCCGATCAGCGAAGGCGTGGTGGCCCTGCTCGATGGCCGCCTGCGGCCCGCCGAGGCCGTGGCCGCGCTGATGGAGCGCGAGCCCAAGGGCGAAGGCCCAGGCAGCGTTTCATAGCAGTGATCCATGGCGCTGTGCGCCACCCATGACGCACGAAACTGGAGCGGCCTAGGTCAGGGCTCCCGCGCAAGGGCCGCCCCGCCGCGCCGGGAGCGTCCTCCTGCCCGCAGCGCGTAGCGCTGCGAGAGCGGGGGGAAGGAGCGAAGCGACACAGGGGGGTGCTTCACATCAGTGCCGGCACTTCCCGCCACTGCCCCGGCGCCAACCCCTCCAGCCCCCAGGGGCCGATGCGCACGCGCACCAAGCGCAGCGTGGGCAGGCCCACGGCGGCCGTCATGCGGCGCACCTGGCGGTTGCGGCCTTCGCGGATGGTCAGCTCCAGCCAGGCCGTGGGAATGCTCTGGCGAAAGCGCACGGGCGGGTTCCGCTCCCACAGCGCGGGCGGCTCCAGCGGCCGCGCCTGCGCGGGCAGGGTGGGGCCGTCCTTGAGCTTTACACCCTCGCGCAGCTGGCGCAGTTGTTCCTCGGTGGGCGAGCCTTCCACCTGCACCCAATAGGTCTTGGCCAGCTTGTGGCGCGGGTCGGCGATATGCGCCTGCAGGGCGCCATCGTTGGTCAGCAGCAGCAGGCCCTCGCTGTCGCGGTCCAGACGCCCGGCCGGGTAGACGCCGGGCATGTCGACGAAATCCTTGAGCGTGGCGCGGCCTTCGCCGTCAGGGCTGAACTGGGTCAGCACGTCGAAGGGCTTGTTCAGCAGCAGCAGGCGCGGCACCGGGGGCGGTGCCTTGGCGACGCGGCGCGCGGTGCCACGGCGAGCAGGAGGGCGGGGGAGGGCCATCAGCCGCGCAGCAGGGCCAGGTAGGCGGTGCGGGTCTCGGGGGACACTGCGGCGAGCACCTGCTCGTAGGAGGTCTGGTGGCGGGCCAGCAGGCGCGCCGAAGCGATGGTCTTGGACTTGCAGAACCAGTGGCAGGTGTGCTGCATCAGGAACAGTTCGGCCGACAGGGTGTAGGCCTTGTCGCGCAGCGAGCGGCCCGGTTCGTTGCGCACTACGCGCTCGATGCCCTGGGCGTGCAGGGTGAGGGCCTGGCGCAGGTCGTAGGTCGCGCGCGGCAGCCACTGGTCGGCAAAGGGCAGCCCCAGCGCCAGGGTGCTCACGCGCGTGAGGGCCGCGTCCACGCGGGCCAGCTCGGCGGCGAAGCGGGTGAACTGGTCGCTCAGCTGCAGCTCGGTGGTGCGCAGCAGGTTCCAGACCTGTTCGCGGCGCTGCGGGTCGCTCTCGCCCAGGGCGCGCAGGTAGCCCTCGGTGAGGTTCTCCATGAGCTTTTCGATCTGGTAGTGGCCCAGATGGCTGGCCAGCAGCACGATGCGCTGGCGTTGCTGCCGGCCGTTGAGCAGGAAGATGCCCGTGGCGATGAGGAGGGCCAGAAAGAGGATGTCCATGGCGGCGGGTGCGCGGGAGCCCTGAACGTCCGTGTCAGAACTCGAAGTTGTCGATCAGCCGGGTCTTGCCCAGCCGGGCGGCGCCCAGCACCACCAGCGCGTCGCCGGCCTGGGGCGGCTGCAGGTCGCTGCGGCGGCGCACGGTCAGGTAGTCGGGCTGCCAGCCGCGCGCGGCCAGGGCCTGCTGCGCGCGCTGCTCCAGCGCGGCCACCTGTTCGGGCAGGGCGTGGGCGGCGGCCATGGCCTCGCGGGCCAGGGCGCGCAGCGCCAGCGAGAGCTGCACCGCCTCGGCGCGCTCGGCTTCGCTGAGGTAGCCGTTGCGCGAGCTCAGCGCCAGGCCGTCCTCGGCACGCTGCGTGGCGCCGGCCACCAGCTCGATGGGCAGGGCGAACTGCTGCGCCATGCGCCGCAGCACCATGAGCTGCTGGTAGTCCTTCTGGCCGAACACGGCCGTTCCCTGGACCTTGCCCGCGAACACGGCGCAAAACAGCTTCATCACCACGGTGCAGACGCCGGTGAAGAAACCGGGGCGGAACTGCCCCTCCAGGATGTCGGCCAGCAGCGGGTCGGGCTGCACCTTGAAGGTTTGCGGCTCGGGGTAGAGGTCCTGCTCGCGTGGGGCGAACAGCACATCGCAGCCCGCGGCGCGCAGCTTGGCCGCGTCGGCTTCGAGCGTGCGGGGGTAGCTGTCGAAGTCCTCGTGCGGCAAGAACTGCAGCCGGTTGACGAAGATGCTGGCCACCAGGGCATCGCCCAGCGGCTTGGCCTGGCGCACCAGGGCGAGGTGCCCGTCGTGCAGGTTGCCCATGGTGGGCACGAAGGCGGGCCTGGCGTGGGCGGCCAGGGCGGCGCGCAGGTCGGGAAGGGTGTGGACGATGTGCATGGCAGGGGGGTCGGAAAAGGCAGGAATTCACCAGGCGTGCACGGCATTGTCGGGGAAACGCCCCTGCTTGACCGCCAGGACGTAGGCCTCCATGGCGCCGCGCACGCTGTCGGCGTCCTGCATGAAGTTGTGCACGAAGCGGGCCATCTTGCCCAGGTTCATGCCCAGCATGTCGTGCAGCACCAGCACCTGGCCGGCGGTGCCGTTGCCCGCGCCGATGCCGATGGTGTGGCAGTGCGGCAGCTCCCGGGTCAGTTCGGCCGACAGTTGCGCGGGCACCATCTCCAGCACCAGCATGGAGGCGCCGGCGTCCTGCAGCTCGTGCGCCTGGCGGCGCATGGTCAGCGCGGCCTCGTCGCTCTTGCCCTGCACGCGGTAGCCGCCCAGGGCGTGCACGGTCTGCGGCGTCAGGCCCAGGTGGGCGCAGACGGGAATGCCGCGCTCGACCAGGAAGCGCACAGTGTCGGTGGTCCAGCCGCCGCCTTCGAGCTTGACCATGTGGGCGCCGGCCTGCATCAGCGCCGAGGCGCTGCGCAGCGCCTGCTCGCGCGACTCGTGGTAGCTGCCGAAGGGCAGGTCGGCGATCAGCCAGGCCGTGCCCTGCACGCGGTACAGGCCGCGCGCCACGCTTTCGGTGTGGTAGACCATGGTCTCCAGCGTCACGCCCACGGTGCTGGGCAGGCCCTGGCAGACCATGCCGAGCGAGTCGCCCACGAGCAGGCATTCCACCCCGGCGGCATCGGCCACGGCGGCGAAGGTGGCGTCGTAGGCGGTCAACATGGTGATCTTTTCGCTGGCATCGCGCATCTGCTGCAGGCGCGGCAGGCTCACGGGGCGGCGCTGGGGCAGGGGCGACGCTGGCGGCAGCGTGCCATAGGGGGTGCCGGCATTGGCGGAGGGCTTGGAGGTTTCGGTCATGGGGCCATCCTTGCAAAGTCCATGGGAGCCGCGAGTCTAGTCGAAGCCGCTATGCTTGCGCCCCATGACTTATTTTGCTGACCCCACCGACGACACCATGCATACCCAGGTGCTGCTGGACGTGGCCCGTGCCCTGCAGGAAGACCTGGGCGGCGGCGACCTGACCGCCGGCCTGATCGACCCCGCGCGCCGCGCTCGCGCCCGCGTGCTCGCGCGCGAGAGCGCCGTGATCTGCGGCGCCCCCTGGGCCAATGCCGCGCTGCGCGCGCTCGACCCCGAGGCGCGCATCACCTGGCATGTGCAGGAAGGCCAGCGCTGCGCCCCCGACCAGGTGGTGCTGGAGGTGGAGGCGAGCGCCCGCGCGCTGCTGAGCGCCGAGCGCACGGCGCTGAACTTCCTGCAGCTGCTCTCCGCCGTGGCCACCAAGACCGCCATCTATGTAGAGGCTGTGCAGGGCACGCGCGCCCACATCGTGGACACGCGCAAGACCCTGCCCGGCCTGCGCCTGGCGCAGAAATACGCCGTGCGCGTGGGCGGCGGCACCAACCACCGCATCGGCCTGCACGACGCGGTGCTCATCAAGGAAAACCACATTGCCGCCGCGGGTGGCGTCACGGCCGTGTTGCGCGCCGCCGCGCCGGTGGCCGCGCGCGCGCAGTTCATCGAGATCGAGGTGGAAACGCTGGCGCAGCTGACCGAGGCGCTGGACGCCGGCGCCAAGATGGTGCTGCTGGACAACATGCCCCTGCCCATGCTGCACGAGGCCGTGCGCCTCAACGCCGGCCGCGCCATCCTCGAAATTTCGGGCGGTGTGACGCTGGAGAGCGTGCGCGCCCTTGCGGAAACCGGCGTGGACCGCATCTCCATCGGAACGCTGACCAAGGACATCAAGGCCACCGATTTCTCGATGCGCCTGCAAGAGTTGCCATGAACACCACCATCCTCCTCAAGGAAGTCGATTACGAGCAGCCCGAGGGCGGCGCGGTCTGCGCCACCAAGCACGCCTGGGCGCGCGTGCCCGCCGAGCTCTCAAAGGACGAGCGCGCCGCGCTCAAGGACAAGATCCGCCGCCTGCTGAAAGAAAAGAACGCGGTGATGGTGTCGCACTACTACGTGCACCCCGACCTGCAGGACCTGGCCGAGGAGACCGGCGGCATCGTCAGCGACTCGCTGGAAATGGCGCGCTTCGGCCGCGACCACGCGGCGCAGACCCTGGTGGTGAGCGGCGTGCGCTTCATGGGCGAGACGGCCAAGATCCTCTCGCCCGAGAAGACCATCCTGATGCCCGACCTCGACGCCACCTGCTCGCTGGATCTGGGCTGCCCCATCGAGGAATTCAGCGCCTTCTGCGACCAGCACCCCGACCGCACCGTGGTGGTCTACGCCAACACCAGCGCCGCCGTGAAAGCGCGCGCTGACTGGCTGGTCACGTCGAGCTGCGCGCTCGACATCGTGCGCGCGCTCAAGGACCAGGGCCACAAGATCCTCTGGGCGCCCGACCGCCACCTGGGCGACTACATCCGCCGCGAAACCGGCGCCGACATGGTGTTCTGGAATGGCGCCTGCATCGTGCACGACGAGTTCAAGGCCTTCGAGCTGGAAGCCCTCAAGAAGGAGCACCCCAATGCCAAGGTGCTGGTGCACCCCGAAAGCCCGGCCGACGTGATCGCCCTGGCCGACGCCGTGGGCTCCACCTCCGCCATCCTCAAGGCCGCGCAGACCCTGGACGCCCAGGAGTTCATCGTCGCCACCGACAACGGCATGATGCACAAGCTGCGCACGCTCAACCCCGGCAAGGTGTTCTACGAGGCCCCCACGGCCGGCAACAGCGCCACTTGCAAGAGCTGCGCGCACTGCCCCTGGATGGCCATGAACGGCCTGGCCGGCGTGGCGCAGGTGCTGGAGACGGGCGGCAACGCCATCCACGTCGACCCGGCGATCATTCCGCGCGCGCGCCTGCCCATCGACCGCATGCTCGCCTTCACCGCCGCGCTGAAAAACGGCCAACCGATCGCGGGACTGGTGCCGCACATCGGAGCGGCTTGAGACCCTTGGCGGGCTGGAGAGCTGTCGCTCTCTTTTTTATAGCTAACGGCGCTTTATGGTAGGGCGCTGGAGGCCGATTTGACCTTGAATGCACTGATCGATTTCAGCGATCCCCAGGACAGCGCCGCGCCGCGCCTGCGCTGCGCCCTGGGCGCGCCGCGCCAGCTGCTGGTGGCCCATGCGCCGGGCGAGGTGCGCGCCGTGCTGGACGCCGTGCAGGCCGCCGCCGCGCAGGGCGCCTGGTGCGTGGGGGGCCTGCGCTACGAGGCCGCGGGCGCGTTCGATGCGGCGCTGCGCACCCACGCTGCCGACGGGCCGCTGGCCTGGTTCGCCGTGCACGACGCACCCCAGCCCTGGCCCACGGCGCCGCTGGCCGTTGGCGCCACCCATGCGCTGCACTGGGAGAGCGAGCCCGGGCGCGCGCGCTTCGACGCCGTGCTGGCCGCGATCCACCGCGACATCGCCGACGGCGCCTACTACCAGGTCAACCACACCGCGCCGCTCCGCGGGCGCTTCGAGGGCAGCGCGCTGGCGCTGTTCGCCGCGCTGCAGCGCGCCCAGCCGGGCGGCTATGCGGCCTGCATCGACATGGGGGCCGAACAGGTGCTGTCGGTTTCACCCGAGCTGTTCTTCGACTGGCGTGCCGCGCCCGATGGCAGCGGTGACATCCTCACCCGGCCCATGAAGGGCACGGCGCCGCGCGGCGCCACGCCCGCGGAGGATGCGGCGCGGGCCGGGCAGTTGCGCGCCTCGCCCAAGGAGCGCGCCGAGAACGTGATGATCGTGGACCTGCTGCGCAACGACCTTTCGCGCATCGCCGCGCCGCACAGCGTCCGCGTGCCCCGGCTGTTCCACACCGAGCCGCTGCCTGCCGTGTGGCAGATGACGTCGGACGTGCAGGCGCGCACCCGGCCCGGCACCACGCTTGCCGGCGTGTTCGCGGCGCTGTTCCCCTGCGGCTCGGTCACCGGCGCGCCCAAGGCGCGCGCCATGCAGGCCATCGTGGACACCGAGGACGGGCCACGCGGCTTTTACTGTGGCGCCGTGGGCCTGGTGCAGCCCGATGGCGCGGGCGGCATCCGCGCCACCTTCAACGTGCCCATCCGCACCGTGGTGCTGCGGGGCGGGCAGGCGCGCTGCGGCATCGGCAGCGGCATCACGGCGGACGCCACGGCGGATGCCGAATGGAACGAGTGGCGCCACAAGCGCGCTTTTGTGGAGCGGGCGAGCATGCCTTTTGAGATTCTGGAAACCCTGCGGCTCGACGGCGGCGCGTTCCGCCACCGGGACGCGCACCTGGCGCGCATGCAGCAGGCGGCCGCGCATTTCAACCACCCCTGGGACGGCGCCGTGGTGCAGCAGTGCTTGCACGACCTCGCGGCCGCGCACCCGCAAGGGGCTTGGCGCGTGCGCCTGCTGCAGGGTGCCACGGGCGCGCCGCGCGCCGAGGCCTTCGCGCTGCAGCCCACGCCCGAGCCCGTCGTGCTGCGGCTGGCCGAGCGCCCGCTGGCCGAGGCGCACGGCGAATTCGTGCGCCACAAGACCACGCGGCGCGCGCACTATGCGGCCTTCGCGCCCGCCGCGCCGGGCGTGTTCGACACCGTGCTGTGGAACGAGGCGGGCGAGATCACCGAGGGTACCTTCGGCAACATCGCCATGCGGCTCGACGGCCGCTGGGTCACGCCGCCGCTGGCCTGCGGCCTGCTGCCCGGCGTGGGCCGCGCCGTGGCGCTGCGCGAGGGCCGCGTGCAGGAGGCCGTGGTGCGCCTGCAGGACCTGCCGCGCGTGCAGGGCTGGGCCTTCATCAACAGCCTGCGTGGCTGGCTGGAGGCGCGGCTGGGATGACTGTCCTGCGTCAACCAGGGATATCCGCAGGCATGGCACGATAAGGGTTTGCGGCGGGAGTCGTCCGCGAGTACGGAGGGAGAGACCATGGCGCAAGATGACATCAGTTTCACGGACTTGATTGCCTCGTCCATCCATGACATGAAGAATTCGCTGAACGTGCAGGTCAGCGAGCTGGAGAAGATTTCCGAACAGTGCAAGAAGGTCGGCGACCTGCAGGCCTACGAGGACCTGGGCGGCGTCATCTACCAGGCCAACCGGATGAATTCCAACCTGATCCAGCTGCTCAGCCTGTACAAGCTGGACAAGGCCATCTACCCCGTGGACATCGCCGAGTGTTCCATCGCCGAGCTGATCGGTGACGTGCTGCTGCAGAACCGGTCGGTGATGGATTTCAAGAACATCGCGCTGTCCATGGACTGCAGCGACGACTGCCTCTGGTACGTGGACCGCGATCTCGTGGCCGGCGTGTTGCTCAACGCGCTGAACAACGCCTACCAGTACACCAAGGACAAGATCCGCGTGGCCGCGCGGATCCAGGACGGCTGCCTGGAACTGCGCGTCGAGGACAACGGGCAGGGCTACCCGCCGTTCATGCTGCGCGACGAGGCCACGGCAGCGGCCAAGGGCGTGAGCTTTCTCACGGGCAGCACCGGCCTGGGGTTCTACTTTTCCTCCCAGGTGGTGCACATGCACAGAAATGGCGAGCGCCAGGGGGCGCTCATCATCGAAAACGGCGGCGCCTTTGGCGGGGGCTGCTTCGTGGTTCGGCTGCCCTGATCGCGAGAGGAATCCATGTCTCTTTCTCTCACCAAAGCACGCACCCTCGTCGTCGATGACTTCCAGGGCATGCGCACCATCCTGCGCGACATCGTCCGGGCCATGGGGGTTGCGCAAGTGGACACGGCGGCCAATGGCCGGGAGGCCCTGGGCCTGCTGCGCGGCAGCCGCTACGACGTGGTGATCTGCGACTTCAACCTCGGCCCCGGCCTCAACGGCCAGCAGGTGCTGGACGAGGCGCGGCTGCACGACTACATCGGCGTTTCCACCATCTGGGTCATGGTCACGGCGGAAAAGACCGCCGAGATGGTGATGGGCGCGGCCGAGGTCAAGCCCGACGAATACCTGCTCAAGCCCATCAACCAGAGCATCCTGGAAAGCCGGCTGGAGCGTCTGATCGTCAAGAAGCAGGCCCTGCGCAGCATCGAAGAAGCCATTAAGGCCAGGGACCATGCGGCGGCGATCCGCCGCTGCGACCAGCTGCTGAGCGCCGAGGCCGCCAAGCCACCGGATATTCTGCGCATCAAGAGCGATCTGCAGCTCAAGGTGGGCGACTACGACGGTGCCAAGGCGCTGTTCGAGTCCGTGCTGGCCGCGCGCAGCGTGCCCTGGGCGCGCACCGGCCTGGGCAAGGTGCATTTCCACAAGGGGGACCTGGAGGCGGCCCGCAGCACCTTCCAGCAGGTGCTCGACGAGAACCGCATGTTCATCGAGGCTTCCGACTGGCTGGCCAAGACCCTGGATGCCATGGGCGAACGGGTGCAGGCCCAGCAGGTGCTGGCCAGCGCCGTCAAGCTCTCGCCCAACTCCGCCAGCCGGCAGAAGGTGCTGGGCGAGACGGCCTACAAAAACGGCTCCCTGGAAGTGGCCCAGGCCGCCTTCGAGAAGACCATCAAGATCAGCGAGTTTTCCTCCAACAAGAACCCCGCGGCCTACATGGCGCTGGCCAAGGTGCTGTCCGACAACAACACGCCCGACGAGGCCATCAAGCTGCTCTCGCGCACCCGGGAGGTGTTCAAGGACAGCACCGACATGGCCATCCAGACGGCGGCCGCCCAGAGCGCCCTCTACCAGAAGACCGGGCGGCTCGACGAGTCCCGCGCCGCCATGGCGCAGGCCGAGGAGCTGCTGGCCAGCCAGCCGGGCAGGGCGAGCCCGGAGGCCGCCATGGAGGTGGCGCAAGGCCTGCTGGCCCTGGGCCGCAAGGACAAGGCCTTCGACATGATGCGCGACCTGGTGAAGAACCACCACGAGGACACCCGCCTGTCGGAACAGGTCCAGGGCCTGTTCGAGAAGGCGCAGATGGGCGCCGAGGGCCGCTCCCTCATCGCCCAGTCGCGCGAGGAGGTGGTCAATATCAACAACCAGGGCGTGGTGCTGGCCAAGCAGGGCCAATTCGCCGAAGGCGCGCGCCTGCTGCGCACGGCCCTGGAGAACCTGCCGCACAGCGAGGTGGTGATGATGAACCTGTGCGGCCTGCTGATCGGCCAGATGCGGGCCGAGGGCCGCAGCGAGGCCCTGACCGCCGAGGTGATGGGCCTGCTCGAACGGGTGCGCGAACTCAACCCGGAGAACGCCAAGTACCGCCAGTACCTGGCCATCCTCCAGCCCGCCAGCCGGTAGGCCGGGCGCCGGTGTACGGGCCTTTTCCGGCCCGGATTTCGCTATGAATTAAGGAGCTTGAGGCGCCCGTATTTCTGGTGTTGAAGCGCTATTTCACCTGATTAACGACAGGCTCAGACAGGGACGTCAGCCTTGGTATCTGCAGCGGCGCCGGGGATTTCCCCCCTCTCCCCAACCCTCTCCCGCAAGGGGAGAGGGAGCGAGAGCCATGTACCCAATCCGGCTTTTCACTTAAAGATCAAAGCCGTTCCTTGACGTAGGAGGGCCGGTCCATGTCCACGATCTCCACGCTCAGCTGCACCAGCAGCCCGGCGGGGCGGGGGGTGAGGCGGCGCAGCACGGCGGCGATGCGCTCGGAGAAATCCTGCTTGGCCTCGGGCGTGCGGCCCGCGAGCAGGCGCAGCTGCGCATGCACGAAGGCGCGGCCTTCGGAGGCCGTGCCGATGGCGTAGCTGCCATGCGCCACACAGCGGCTCTTGAGATCGGCCTCGTCGGCGATCTCGGGGCTGGCGGTGACGGCCTGGTTCAGCTCGGCCAGCACCTGCGCCTCGGGGAAACCGGCCAGGTTGGCGGAATACTCGACGGTGAGGTGGGGCATCTCAGTCCTTTTGCGTGGGGACGTGGTCGCGCAGTTCGGTTTGGCGGTTGTTCGCGTCCACGAACACCAGTTGCGGGCGGTGCGCGGCCACATCGGCCTCGGGCACCTGGGCGAAGGCGGCGATGATGAGCAGGTCGCCCACGCTGGCGCGGCGCGCGGCCGAGCCGTTCACCGAGATCATGCCGCTGCCGCGCTGGCCCTTGATGGCGTAGGTGATGAAGCGCTCGCCATTGTTGATGTTCCAGATGTGGACCTGTTCGTTCTCGCAGATATTGGCGGCGTCGAGCAGGTCCTCGTCGATGGCGCAGGAGCCTTCGTAGTGCAGCTCGCAGTGCGTGGCGGCGACGCGGTGGATCTTGGACTTGAGCAGGGTGCGGTACATGGCGGTATCCAGGGTTTTCAATGGGTGACGGGGGGAACGAGGATGGTGGGCGCGGCGGGCGCGGCCAGGTCGGGGTAGTCGCGGCTGTAGTGCAGGCCGCGGCTCTCGCGGCGCATCTGCGCCGAGCGCACGATCAGCTCGGCCACCTGCACGAGGTTGCGCAGCTCCAGCAGGTCGCGCGTGATGTGGAAATGGGCGTAGAACTCGTCGATCTCGGCCCACAGCAGCGCGATGCGGTGCGCCGCGCGCTCCAGGCGCTTGTTGGTGCGCACGATGCCCACGTAGTCCCACATGAAGCGGCGCAGCTCATCCCAGTTGTGCGAGATGACCACGGATTCGTCGGCATCGGTGACGCGGCTGTCGTCCCAGCGCGGCAAGGCCGGAATCTGGGTGCGCGGCGCCGCGGCGATGTGCTGCGCGGCCGCGCGGGCGAACACCATGCATTCGAGCAGCGAATTGCTGGCCAGGCGGTTGGCGCCGTGCAGGCCGGTGCAGGCCACCTCGCCCACGGCGTAGAGGCCGGGCAGGTCGGTGCGGCCCGAGTGGTCGGTGAGCACGCCGCCGCAGGTGAAGTGCGCCGTGGGCACCACGGGGATGGGTTCCTTGGTGATGTCGATGCCCAGCTCGGCGCAGTAGGCCAGGATGTTGGGGAAATGCTCGCGCAGGAATTCCGGGCTCTGGTGCGAGATGTCCAGGTGCACGCAGTCCAGGCCGTGCTTCTTCATCTCGTAGTCGATGGCGCGGGCCACCACGTCGCGCGGCGCGAGTTCGGCGCGCGCGTCGTGCTGCGGCATGAAGCGCGTGCCGTCGGGCAGCAGCAGGCGGCCGCCCTCGCCGCGCACCGCCTCGCTGATGAGGAAGGACTTGGCGCGCGGGTGGTACAGGCCCGTGGGGTGGAACTGGATGAACTCCATGTTGCCCACGCGGCAGCCGGCGCGCCAGGCGGCGGCGATGCCGTCGCCGGTGGCGGTGTCGGGGTTGGTGGTGTAGAGGTAGACCTTGCCCGCGCCGCCCGTGGCCAGGATGGTCTGCGGCGCGCGGAAGGTCACCACCTCGTCGCTGGCCGCGTCGAGCGCGTACAGGCCCAGGCAGCGCTGGCCCGCCAGGCCCAGCTTGCGGCTGGTGATCAGGTCCACCAGCGTGTGGTGCTCGAACACGGTGATGCCCTTGGTGGCGCGCACCACGTCCATCAGTGTCTTCTGCACGGCGGCGCCGGTGGCGTCGGTCACATGGGCGATGCGGCGCGCGCTGTGGCCGCCTTCGCGCGTGAGGTGCAGCTCCTCACCCTCCAGCGTGAAGGGCACGCCGAGCTGGCGCAGCCAGCCGATGGCCTCGGGCGCGTTCTCCACCACGAAGCGCGTGGTCGCCAGGTCGCACAGGCCGGCGCCAGCCACCTGGGTGTCCTGGATGTGGGCGGCGAAGCTGTCGTCGTCGGCCAGCACGGCGGCGATGCCGCCCTGGGCCCAGCCGCTGGAGCCGTCCTGCAGCTCGCGCTTGGTGATCACGGCCACGCGGTGCGTGGGCGCCAGGTGCAGGGCGGCGGAGAGGCCGGCCAGGCCGCTGCCCACAATCAGAACGTCGAAATCGTGCGATGCCATGGGGTTCGTCGTGATGTTGCTTGCCACGGCGACTGGCCGTGGAAAAAGGGTTTCAGGCCGGCGTATAGGCCAGCCGGACGTAAATGGGTGCGAAGGCCTCGGCCTGGGTGATCTCGATCAGGGTTTCCTTGGCCAGTTCGAGCAGGGCGATGAAGGTGACCACGAGCACGGTGGAACCCTTCTCGGGCGCGAACAGCGACTCGAACTCCACGAAGCGCTGCCCCTGCAGCGCCTTGAGCACCTGGCTCATGTATTCGCGCACGCTCAGCTCCTCGCGCGTGATTTTGTGGTGCTGCACGAGCCGGGCGCGCTTGAGGATGTCGCGCCAGGCCTCCCGCAGGTCGGCCACGTACACATCGGGAAAGCGCGGCTGCAGGCTCTGCTCGATGGTGATCTGCGCCTTGAGGAAGTCGCGCCCGTACTGCGGCAGCTGGCCCAACTGCTGGGCGGCGAGCTTCATCTGCTCATATTCGAGCAGGCGGCGCACCAGCTCGGCGCGCGGGTCCTCGGCCTCGTCGCCGCCTTCCTGCTTTTTCGGCGGCAGCAGCATGCGCGACTTGATCTCGATGAGCATGGCCGCCATCAGCAGGTACTCGGCCGCCAGCTCCAGGTTGCGGCTGCGGATTTCTTCCACGTACACCAGGTACTGGCGCGTGAGCCCGGCCATCGGGATGTCGAGGATGTTGAAGTTCTGCTTGCGGATCAGGTAGAGCAGCAGATCGAGCGGCCCCTCGAAGGCCTCCAGGAAGACCTCCAGCGCGTCCGGCGGGATGTAGAGGTCGGTGGGCAGCGCGAACAGCGGCTCGCCATACAGGCGCGCGAGCGCCACCTGGTCCACCACCTCGGGCATGGCGCCCGGTGCCGCCGGGCCCAGGGCATGGGGCAGGGCGTGGGCCTCGGCGTCGGTGGTGCTACCCATGGGTGCTTCTGAAATGATAGCTGCCAGCGCTTGTATTCATTGCGCTGGAGGCTGATTTCATGCTCAGTGGTTGTCGCTGTCCGTCTGGTAGACGTAGGGCTTTTGCGGCACGCGAGCGGTGCCGAACTGCTGCCACAGGCCATGGTCCACCTGCTTGTCCCACAGCAGCGCGCGGCCGGCCTGCTGCTGGGCGTCCAGCTCGGGGCGCTGGGCCTTGAGCTGGTTGATGAACTGGGTCGTGTCGGAGGTGTAGTGGGGGCGGGCGAAGATGGACATGGGGTATTGGGCTAAGCTGTGGCGCTGGATTTTACCGGGGACTGCCATGCCACCTTCCAGAAGCCTTTTCGCCGCAGCCGCCATGGCGCTGACCCTGCTGGTCGGCTGCGACCCGCAGCGCATCAGCGAGCTGGAGCCGGGCCGCTCCACCGAGGTGGATGTGCGCGACCGTTTCGGCGTACCCGACAACGTGTGGGACGCAGGCGGCGGCCTGCGCACCTTCGAGTACAACCGCCAGCCCGCCGGGCAGCGCAACTACATGATCGACATCGGCGCCGACGGCCGGCTTGTCGCGGTGCGCCAGGTGCTCACGCCCGAGAACTTCGCGCGCATCCAGAGCGGCATGGACATGGCCGAGGTGCGCCGCCTGCTGGGCAAGCCCGCCAAGGTCACGCCGTTTGATCTGAAAAACGAGACCCACCACGACTGGCGCTACCTCGACGGCCCGAACACGGCCATGCTGTTCACCGTGGTGACAGACCGCAGCCTGCGCGTGCTGCGCACCCAGTCGGGGCCGGATATGGCGGCTGAGAATGGGGGAGGACGTTGAGGTTCTTTTGCGCTCTAGCGCTTATAGATGCTGCGCGGACAGCTATCATTTTTTGATAGCGTGCTTCGTTTGAGGGCGGATGCCGGGGTGTGCGCCCGGCGGCGCAGTAACTTTCTCTTGCTTCGCCAAGAGAAAGTCACCAAAGAGAAGGCGACCCTCAGTCCGTGACCCCTGCGCTGCGCTGCGGGGCGCCCTGCGATGCTCACGCCGGGCGGGGTCCGCGCAAACTCGCTTCGCTCAAACAGCGCGCGGCCCTTTTTCCGCCCGGCACTGCGCTTCTCGGCACGGCCAGAAGGGAACCCGGGGATCGAACAGCCGCACGGGCCATCGCTGCGCTCGGCCTGAACTGCGCAGCGCGTGGCGCTTGCGCCCGCGAAGGCGGGGCCGAGCGCAGCGATGGCCCGAAGCATTCCCCACCCCTTGCTGGCTGCGCCTGCGGCGGGGCGGTTGCGGGGTGGCATGCGCGTCGGAGCGCGCATGCTTCGTTATCTGACTCGCCGCGTTTGTCCGAACGCAGCTGCGCAGCAGCGCAGTGAGTTATGCGGCGCACTCCGCAAGTGCCCCGCCGCAGGTCTGCCCCGAAGGGGTCGCAGACTGAGGGACGCGTTTCTTTGCCTCCTTTCTTGTCGCGCACAAGAAAGGAGGTCGCCCGCCGGGGCGAGTCCCGGCCTCCACCCTCCGCCAAGGCCCTGCGATAGCTACAAAAAGAATAGCTACCAGCGCCTGACCCATAAGCACCAGAGCCCCAAAACCTCAAGGCGCAATCTTGCGCTTCAGCGCCCGCGCCACTGCTGGCGGCAGGCTGGGCAGCGAGCGCAGCAGCCAGGGCAGCAGCTTGCGCTTGAGCCCGCTGAGCGACTGCGGCACCACTGCCTCGATCAGGTGCGGCCCGGGCGTGGCCAGGGCCTGCTCCAGTGCCCAGACGAATTCCTCGGCCGTGGTGGTGCGCACGCCGTGCACGCCCATGCCCTGTGCCAGGTGCGCGAAGTTCAGCTCCGGCCCGGCCAGGTCGAGCTGCGACCGGGCCTTGGCGCCCGCCTCCTCGGCGCCCACGCGCTCCAGTTCCACGTTGAGCACCGAATACGAGGCGTTGTTGAAGATGATGGACACCACGTTGAGCTTCTCGCGTGCCATGGTCCACAGCGCCTGGATGGTGTACATCGCCGTGCCGTCGCCGATGAGCGCGAGCACCGGGCGCTCCGGGCAGGCAATGGCCGCGCCGACGGCGTTGGGCAGGCCCTGGCCGATGGCGCCGCCCGTGAGCGTGAGGAGGTCGTGGCGCGGCGCGCCGGCGGTGAAGGGCGCGAGCATCAGCCCCGAGGTGATGGCCTCGTCGATAACGATGGCGTTCTCGGGCAGCAGGTGGCCCACGGCCTTGCACACCTTCTCGGCGGTGAGCTTGCCGCGCGGGCGCCCGGGGCGGGCGGCGGCCTGCAGCGCGGGCCGGGCCTGCGCGGCGCCCAGGGCCTGGGCCAGCTTGTCCAGGCTGGCGGCGGCGTCCTGCGCGGGCGTGGAGAGCTGGTGCACGGTGCAGCCGTCGGGCACCAGGTAGCTCTTTTTGCCCGGGTAGGCGAAGAAGGACACCGGCGCCTTGGCATCCACCAGCACCAGGTGCTCGATGCCGGCGAGCTGTACGCCGGCCAGCTCGGCCAGGTAGGCGATGCGTTCCACGGCGGGCAGGCCCGCGCCGCGCTCCAACCGGGTGGGGAAGACCTCGGCGAACACCTTCACGCCGCTGTGCGCGGCGATGCGCGCGGCGGCCAGCAGGCCGGGCTCGCGCAGCGCCTGCCCGCCCAGCAGCAGCGCGGCCTTGCCGCCCGCGCCCCGTGCCTGGAGGAGGGCCTGGGCGATGGCTTGCACGGTGGCGTCGTCGGCCGCCCCGGGGCGCGGTGGCGGTGGCGGTGCGCAGGGCACGCCGCCCTCGCCCCAGGACACATCGGCCGGCAGGATCAGCGTGGCCACCTGGCCGGGCAGGCCGCGCGCGGCGGCGATGGCGTCCACGGCGTCCTGGCACAGTGCCGCCGTGCTTTGCGAGGTGCGCACGAAGCCGGGCGAGACGTTGCGCGCCACGGTCTCGATGTCGGACTGCAGCTGCGCGTCGTACGCCGTGTGGGTGGTGGCATGGTCGCCCACGATGTTGACCACCGGCACCTTGCCCTTGCGCGCGTTGTGCAGGTTGGCCAGGCCGTTGCCCAGGCCGCAGCCCAGGTGCAAGAGCGTGGCGGCGGGCTGGCCGGCCATGCGCGCGTAGCCGTCGGCCGCGCCCGTGGCCACGCCCTCGAACAGGCACAGCACGGCGCGCATCTTCGGTGCGCTGTCGAGCGCGGCGACGAAGTGCATCTCGCTGGTGCCGGGGTTGGTGAAGCAGACGTCGATGCCGGCATCGACCAGCGTTTTCATCAGCGCCTGGGCGCCGTTCAGGGGGGCTGCGGGCATGGGGTGTTCCTTCGGAGGATTCAAGCGGCGATGGAGCGCGCCGCCGCGCGTGCGGTGAGGATGCAGCCGGGCAGGAAGGTGCCCTCCAGCGAGCGTTTGCCGCTGGCACCGCCGCCGCCAAAGCCCGCCGCCTCGCCCACACAGTACAGGCCGGGGATGGGCTGGTCGGCGCCATCGAGCACGCGGCTCGCCAGGTCGGTGCGCAGGCCGCCCAGGCTCTTGCGCGTGATGAGCTGCATCTGGATGGCGATGTAAGGCCCGGCGCCGCGCTGCTGCAGCGGCGCGGGCGCGCAGGTGCGCAGCTTGTCCGGCCCCCACTGGCGCGCGTGCAGGATGCGGCGGATCTGGTCGTCGTTGTGCAGCTTGGCTTTGTTCGCGAAGTTGGCGTCGAAGGCGTCGGCCGTGGCCTGCAGCACGGCGGGCTGCACATCCTGGGTGCCGGTGAGCTGGTTCATCTTCGCGGCCAGGCCGGCGAGCGTGTCGTCCACGAGGAAGTGCTTGCTCTCGGCGGCCATCTGCTTCACGAGGCGGTGGTTGCCCAGCAGCGTTTCCTTCAGGAAAGCCGGGAACTGCATGTCGCGGATGCGCTGGTTGTGCTCGGCGCCCGAGATGGCGAATTCCTTGGCGGCGATGCGCCAGTTCAGCAGGTGCCAGGTCCAGGGCTTGGCCTGCTCGGCGACGCGCTGGCACAGCCAGTGGGTGTCGAAGCCGGTGACCAGCGGCTCGGGGCCGATGCGCCGGCCCTGGTGGTCCAGCCACAGCGCCGACTTGCACGGGATGGCGGACAGGCCGTGCCCCTCGAAATGCGGGAACGGGTGCGGAAAGCCGGCGGCGTAGTTCCACATTGCGCCCGGGCGGGTAATGCGCGCGCCCAGCGCCTCGGCCACCCAGTGGTGCATGCGGCCATCGGCATAGGGATGGGCGCCGTTGAGCATGGCGCTAGGGAGGGCGCGGCCCTGCGGCCAGTTGGCGCGCGTCTGTGCGTGGCCGCCGTTGATGCCGCCCATGGCCAGCACCACCACGGGCGCCGTCAGCAGCACCTCGGCGCCGGTGTCCTCGTTCACTGCCAGCACGCCCGAGGTGCGGCCCTGCTGCAGGTCCAGCGCCGTGGCGCGGTGGCGGTGCAGCACCGTGAGCCGTCCACCCGTGTCGGCTTGGCGCATGGCGGCGACCATGCGCCGCGTGAGTTCGCGCGAGGTGCCCCAGACGATGTGGTAGCGCGGCACGCTGTTGCCGTCGCCGAACCTGCCGCGCTCCACCCAGTTCACGGCGGGCATGAACTTCACGCCCTCGCCCTGCAGCCAGTCGTAGACCCCGGCGCGCGAATGCTCCACGTAGTGGCGTGCCCACTGCAGGGCCAGCGTGTCCTCGGCATCGAGTTCACCGAAGCGGATCCAGTCGCGCAGCGCGGTCTCGGGGGTGTCGGGGATCTTCATGCGCGCCTGCAGCGGCGTGCCCACCAGGGCCATGCCGCCGAAGGCCCACAGGGCCAGGCCGCCCAGGCGTTCGGGCGTGTCGCGGTCCACCAGCGCGACGCTGCGGCCCGCGCGCAGGGCTTCGAGCGCGGTGACGATGCCGGCCAGACCGCCGCCGACGATCACCACGTCATGGTGCTGTGCTCCCATGGCTTGTCTCCTTGTCGTGAGCCGCTGTCGGGCTCTTTGTGGGCAGACGATAGCGTCTTATCATCGCCAAGGCCTTGACTTTGGAGACCACAGATGTTGACTTTGGAGCCCATCGCAGCCCGTGAAACGCTGAACCCGTTCCCGGAGCCCAGCGTCGCGATGAGCTGGGTGAACACCGTCGTGGCCGCCGCCGAGGGCCAGGGCCTGGCACGCGAGCAGCTGCTGGCGCGCGCGGGCCTGCCGGCGGCGCGCCTGACCGAGCCGCGCTGGCCCATCGACGACATCACGCGGCTGTGGCGCGCGGCCGCCGAGCTCACGGGCGACCCGGCCTTCGGCCTGCGGGCCGGGCGCACGGTGGGGCCGGGCAGCTTCAACGTCGTGGGCTACATCCTGCTGTCCTCGGCCACGCTGCGCGCGGGCATTGGCGTGCTGCAGCAGTACCAGCGCCTCATCAGCGACGGCGGGCGCTTCCAGATCCTGGCGGGTGAGCGCCAGAGCTGGGTGGTGTACCACCCGCAGCAGGGCAGCCTGGCCTTCAGCCCGCACCAGGTCGAGGCCGTGCTGGCGGCCACCGTGCGCTTCAGCCGCTGGGTCACGGGCAGCGCGTTGCGGCCCGTGCGCGCGCAGTTCAGCCACCGCCAGATCGGGCCACTCGCGACCTACACCGAGGCGTTGGCGGCGCCGGTGCAGTTTGAGCAGGCCTTCAACGGCTTGCTGCTGGACAACGCCGTGCTCGACGCGCCCCTGCCCCAGGCCGATGCCGAGCTGGCCAGCCTGCACCGTGCCCGTGCCTCGGCGATGCTGTCGACGCTGTCGGAGCCCGTGCCGCTGCGCCGGCAGGTCGAGCAGTGGCTGGCGGGTGTGCTGGATGGCAGCGTGCCCGGCCGCGCCGATGCGGCACGGCAGTTCGGGCTGGGCGAGCGCGTGCTCGCACGGCGCTTGCGCGCCGAGGGGACGCACTACGCCGATCTGGTGGATGGCGTGCGCCGCACGCTGGCCTGCACGGCCGTGGCCGACGGCGCTGAACCGTTCGCGCGCATCGCGCGGCGGCTGGGCTTTTCGGAGGCCAGCGCCTTCAACCGGGCGTTTCGGCGCTGGACGGGGCGCTCGCCGGGGGACTGGCAGCAGCATCCTGCGCCGCCAGACGCGCGCTGAAACCCGAGCGCTCCATGAGCGAGCGCGGCTGCTCCTGCACTTGCTGCACGCGCAGCCGCCCGCCGCGCTGGCCCACGGCCTTGAGGATCTGCTCCAGCCCTTCGAGGCCGGTGGTGTCGAGCGCGAACAGGTCGCGCATGTCCAGCGCCACCTCCACGCCCGTGGGCGCCGCTTCGATGGCCTGCACCAGCGGGTCGATCTTGGCGGCGGCGCCGAAGAACAGCGCGCCATGCAGGCGCCAGGCCATGCGCGCGGGCGCGGCACCCGCTGGCGGAGCCTCGGGTGTGAACGGCTCGGCGCGGAACAGCGCGCTCATGCGCCGCACGAACAGCACGCAGGCCAGCACCAGCCCCACCTCCACCGCCACCGTGAGGTCGAACACTACGGTGAGGAAGAAGGTACCCAGCATCAGCAGGCGGTAGTGGTTGCTGAAGTGCTTGAGGCGCACGAATTCGTGCCACTCGCCCATGTTCCAGGCGACGAACAGCAGGATGCCCGCCAGCACCGCCAGCGGGATGTGCATGGCCAGCGGCGCGGCCAGCAGCACGATGAGCGCCAGCGTGAGGGCATGCACCATGCCCGCCACCGGCGTGGTGGCGCCCGCGCGCAGGTTGGTCACGGTGCGCGCGATGGTCCCGGTGACGGGCATGCCGCCGAAGAAGGGCACCACGAGGTTGGCCACGCCCTGGGCCATCAGCTCCTGGTTGGGGTCGTGCTTGCGCACATGCGGGTCGGTGGCGAGCTGGTCGGCCACGCGCGCGCACAGCAGCGACTCGATGGCGCCCAGCAGCGCGATGGTGAGCGTGGGCGTGACCAGCAGGCGCACGGTGTCCCACGAAAACTCGGGCAGCGCGAACGCTGGCACCTGCTGCGGAATGCTGCCGAAGCGCGAGCCGATGGTCTCCACCGGGTAGTTCAGCGCATGGGCCAGCAGCGTGAGCGACACCAGCGCCACCACCGGCGCCGGCACGCGCGCGAACGAGCGCACGGTGTGGCCCTCGGCGATGCGCAGCACGGGCGAGCCGTGCATGAACAGACGCGGCCACAGGAACAGCCCGAACAGGCACAGCGCGCCGAGCATCAACGCATGCGGGTTTATCGTACCGATGTGCTGGCTCAGGATGTGGATCTGCGAGAAGAAATTGCCCGGCATCTTGGCGATGGACAGGCCCAGCCAGTCCTTTACCTGTGACAGGGCGATGAGCACCGCGATGCCGTTGGTGAAGCCGATCACGATGCTCACCGGCACGAAGCGCACCAGGTTGCCGAGCCGGAACAGCCCGAGCAGGAACAGCAGCACGCCCGCGCAGGCCGTGGCGATGAGCAGATTCGCCACGCCGTGGCGCTCGACGATACCGTAGACGATGACGATGAAGGCCCCGGCCGGCCCGCCGATCT
>Ga0208516_100183_pt1 | contig 33303 bp, 27 predicted proteins | sample LakWasM117_HOW13_2_FD_183931 | JGI IMG/M metagenome (GOLD analysis project Ga0208516, IMG submission 183931) | Freshwater sediment methanotrophic microbial communities from Lake Washington under simulated oxygen tension - Sediment Metagenome... | ecosystem: Environmental > Aquatic > Freshwater >...
TGCTTTGCTTTTGCTGTAGCCCCAGTGCTATCGCGTAACGCTCTGACTCTTGGATCTGCTCGTATGTTTTCTTGCTCATGGATGCCTCAATTCTGAAGGGGTGTTGCACTTCAGATTTGAGGTCGCCCTGCTCTGGAGGCCAGAATCACTCAAGAACCCGCGACGCGCCCGGCCTCGATGGTGATGCAGCGCTCGCAGCGCTGGGCGATGCCCCGGTCGTGCGTGACCAGCACGAGCGTGGTGCCCTGCTCGCGGTTCAGGTCGAACATGAGTTGCATGATGGTCTCGCCCGTGGCGAAATCCAGGCTGCCCGTGGGTTCGTCGGCCAGCAGCACGGCGGGCTGCACCACGAAGGCCCGCGCCAGCGCCACGCGCTGCTGCTCGCCGCCCGACAGCACCTTGGGGTAGTGCCCCAGACGCTGGCCCAGGCCCACATGTGCCAGCATCTCGGCGGCGCGCTTGCGCGCATCACGCTGGTTGGCCAGCTCCAGCGGCAGCATGACGTTCTCCAGCGCCGTGAGGTTGCCCATGAGCTGGAAGCTCTGGAACACGAAGCCGACCTTCTGCGCACGCAGCGCGGCGCGGTCGTCCTCGTTCAGGGTGAACAGGTCCTGCCCGCCCAGGCGCACCGTGCCGCGCGTGGGCGTGTCCAGCCCGGCGATGATGGACAGCAGCGTGCTCTTGCCCGAACCCGAGGCGCCCACGATGGCCACGGTTTCCCTGGGCGCCAGCTGGAAATCGATGTCGCGCAGAATGTCGAGCGTCCCGGTCGAATCGGTGACCGACTTGAAGACATGCTCCACGGCAATAATCGGCGGCACGGGCGAGGAAGGGGTTTCGGACATGAAAGGTTTTTGCGTGTGATGACAGATCGATTTCGGCGTCACTTTATCCTGCGCGCAGCGGTCAGCGCGCTCGCGGGGCTTTGCGGCGCCCCGGCACTGGCGCAATCCAGGGCGGGCGGCCCGCCCCCCCGCTCCGTCCTCGTGCTCGGCGATTCGCTGAGTGCCGAATACGGCCTGCCACGCGGCACCGGCTGGGTGGCCCTGCTGGAAAAGCGCCTGGCCAGCGAGAAACTGCCCGCCACGGTGGTCAACGCCAGCGTGAGCGGCGACACGACCGCGGGTGGCCGCGCCCGCCTGCCCGCGCTGCTGGCGCAGCACAAGCCGAATGTGGTGGTGATCGAACTGGGTGGCAACGATGCCCTGCGCGGCCTGCCGCTCAAGAACACCGAGGACAACCTCGCCACCATGGTCCAGGCGGCGCAGAAGATGGGGGCCAAGGTGCTGCTGGTGGGCATGCAGGTGCCGCCCAACTATGGCAGCGAATACGCCCGGCGCTTTGCCGGGGCTTTCGAGGTGGTGGCGCGCCAGCACAAGACGGGGCTGGTGCCGTTCTTTCTGGAGGGTGTTGCCAATGCGGCGGATGCAGCGCAGCTGTTTCAGCCCGACCGCATCCATCCGAGCGCCCAGGCGCACCCCCGCATGCTCGACAACGTCTGGCCGAAGCTGCAGCCGCTGCTGCGCTGAAAGCAGCGGCGGCGACCACGCGCCTCAGGCGCTCTGACCCGCTTCGCCCTGCATGGGCTGAGGGCTGTCCTCGCCACCGCCGTGCTCGGACGACCCTGCATCGGCCGGGTGGCGTGCATTGGCGGCCTTGGCGCGCAGCTTGTCTTCCTTTTTCTTCTTTTTGGCGAGCTCGCGCTGGCGTTTTTCGTATCCGTAGTTGGGGGTTGCCAAGGTGTGTGCTTTCTAGAGTTGAGACCCACTGTAACAGCTTGCCCCCAGGCCCGGATGGGATTCAGGCCGGATCGGGTGCCCTGACCGCCGCGCGGTAGGCATGCCAGCTGGCATGCCCCAGCAGCGGCCCCACCAGCAGCAGCCCTGCCCCCCAGGCCCACAGCGATGCCACCACCAGCAGCGTGATCAGCGCACCCCACAGCAGCATCACGCCCGTGTTTTCGAGCACCACGCGCATGCTGGTGATGCCCGCGGTGAGCGCATCGGTGTCGCGGTCAAGGATCATGGGGATGGACACGACGGTGGTGGAGAACACCAGCGCGGCAAAGATGCCGCCCACCAGCGCATACACGGCGACGAAGCTCCAGTTCTGCAGGTTGAAGATGGCCTGCACCACCCCCGTGGTCGAGGGCATGCCGGTGTTGAAGAACACGGCGAACACCACGAGCGACGCCCGGCCCCAGAGCAGCTCCAGCACCACCAGCACCAGCACCAGCATGCCCATGCTGCCCAGGTGCCGGTCCCAGCAGGTGATTGACTGGCCCAGTTCGGGCGCCAGGCCCGCCTCGCGCCGGCGGCTGGTGTCGTACAGGCCCATGGCGAGGAACGGCCCGACCAGCAGGCAGCCGCTGGCCATGGACATCACGTATTCGGGCCGGGAGCGGAACACCCAGCCCAGCACCAGCGCCATGCTCCAGAACCAGGCGCCATAGAACAGGGCGATGCCCGGCGCGGCCTGAACGTCCTGCAGGCCCTTGCGCAGCCAGCGCCAGGGATCGGCCCATTGAAGGGACTGCAACGCGATCGGCTGGGTGGCGGTATCCGGAGCGGTGGTGGTATTCATGGTGCACCTGGGATGGTTTGACCCACTGTAGGACGCACAAGGAACTCTTGATTTACCTCAAAACATATCCCACTATTCCAGTAAGGTAAGTGCGGCCACGCCGCGCCGTACCAGGGTCACAGCGGCCCGAATGCCTGGCGCAGCGACTGCTCCAGGTCTGCCTGCAGGTCCTGCACGGCCTCCAGGCCGATGGAAAAGCGCACCACGGCACCGGGCCGCAGGTGCGGCGAGGGCCGGCTGCGCATGCCGGCCAGGTCGTAGGGCACCACCAGGCTCATCGGCCCGCCCCAGCTGTAGCCGATCTTGAACAGGCGCAAGCCATCGCAGAAGGCATCCACCCGGTCCTGGCCATGGCGGGCGTCGATCACCACGCTGAACAGCCCGGCAGCCGCCCCCTCCCCGCCCTGGGCCGCGCCGCACAGGATGCTCCAGTGCACATGGCCGGGCGAACCCGGCAGCGCGGGGTGCAGCACCTGGACCACCGGCGCCTGCTCTCCCATCCACCGTGCCAGCGCGCGCGCCGCCCGGTCGTGGGCCTGGTAGCGCAGGCCGATGCTGGGCAGGGCGCGCAGCACGGCCTCGGCATCGTTGGCGCCTACGCCCAGGCCCAGGTGCATGTGCAACAGCTTGATCTTCATGTGCAGCGCGGGGTCGCGCGTGATGACGCTGCCCATGAGCACGTCGCCGCCGCCGCTGGGGTATTTGGTCAGCGCGTGGACGGAGATGTCCACCCCCAGGCTACCGTCGCCGGTCAGATCGAAGGGCGCGAACGCCAGGCCCGCGCCCCAGGTGTTGTCCAGCGCAGTGGTCACGCCGCGTTCGCGGCAAATGCGCACCAGCATGGGCAGGTCGGGGAACTCCAGTGTCACCGAGCCCGGCGCCTCCAGCCAGACCAGGCGCGTGGCGGGCGTGATGCGCGCCGCGAGGTCGGTCGGGTCCAGCGCGTCATAGAACACGGCGCGAATGCCGAAATGGGCCAGCGTGGCCACGCTCATGCCCTTGTTGGGGCCGTAGGCGTTGTCGGGCACCAGCACCTCGTCACCCGCCCGCAACAGCGCCAGCGACACATTGCCGATGGCCGCCAGGCCGCTGGGCACCAGCACGCACTGCAGGCCGCCTTCCAGCGTGCACAGGCGCTCTTCCAGGATGAAGGTGGTGGGCGTGCCATGCAGGCCGTAGGTATAGCCGCTCTTGTCCTTCCACTCGCGCGTGCGCATGGCCGCGACGTTCGGGAAGATGACGGTGGAAGCCTTGAAAACACCCGGCTGCGGTGCCGCGAATCCGGGCGGCGGCTGGTAGCCGTGGTGGACGATACGGGTGGACAGGTCCAGGGGAGAGGGAGCGTCATTCATGCCGTGATCCTAAGGCAGTGCCAGGCCCCTCAGAACGTGTTCACGATCTCAGACACGCGACAATGGCGGCCATGCTGCCTGCCGCCCTCCTCCGCTGGTTTCCATTCCTCGCCTGGCCCCGCCCCGATGCCGCCCTGCTGCGGGGCGAATTCTGGGCCGGCATGACGGTCGGACTGATGCTCGTGCCCCAGGGCGTGGCCTATGCGGCGCTGGCCGGCATGCCGCTGGTCACCGGCATCTATGCCTCCCTCGTGCCCGCGCTGGTGGCCGTGCTCTGGGGCTCCTCCTCACGGCTGAGCGTGGGACCGACGGCGCTGACCAGCCTGCTCATCGGCGCATCGCTCACCGGCCTGGCCGAGCCCGGCAGCGCGCAATGGGTGGCACTGGCGGCCTGGATGGCGCTGCTGACCGGCGTGCTCCAGCTGGTGCTCGGCGTGGTGCGTTTTGGCTGGCTGCTCAACCTGGTCACCTCGCCGGTGCTCAGCGGCTTCACGCAGGCGGCGGCCCTGCTGATCCTGGCGTCCCAGCTGCCCGCCCTGACCGGCCTGCGCGTGCCGCTGGGCGAACTGCTCGCCAGCCCGGGCCTGCGCCACTTCGACCTCCTGGGCACCGCCATGGGGCTGGGCAGTATCGCCGCGCTGGCGCTGGCCAAGCGTTTCTGGCCGGGGTTTCCGGCCGTGATCGTGGTCATGGGCGCATCGGCCCTGGCCAGCCAGGCGCTCGGCTACGGCGCGGGCGGCGGCGCCGTGGTGGGTGCGCTCCCGGCCGGCCTGCCCCAGCCCTACTGGCCCGGCGCCCTGCCCTGGGGCACCCTGGGCGCGCTCATCATGCCGGTGCTGGTGATCACACTGGTGAGCTTTCTCGAAACGGCATCGAGCGCCAAGGTGGAGCACCAGGAGGGCGGCACGCGCTGGAACGAGAACCAGGACCTGATCGCCCAGGGCCTGGCCAAGATCAGCTCCGGACTGTGCGGCAGCTTCACCACCAGTTCCTCGTTCTCGCGCTCGGCCGTCAACCTGTATGCCGGCGCGCGCACCGGCTGGGCCACGATCTTCGCCAGCGCGCTGGTGCTGGTGGCACTGCTGTGGCTCACTCCGGCGCTGTACCACGTCCCCCAGGCGGTGCTGGCGGCCGTGGTGGTGACGGCCATCACCGGGCTCATCAAGCCAGGCCTGCTGCCGCAGCTCTGGCGCATTTCGCGCGTCGAGGCCGTGATCGGCGTGCTCACCTTCGCCATCACGCTGGCGGCCGCGCCCAACCTCTACTGGGGCGTGCTGGCGGGCCTGGTGGTGAACCTGAGCCACTTTCTCTACCAGCGCCTGCACCCGCGCATCATTGAAGTGGGCCTGCACCCCGATGGCAGCCTGCGCGACCGCCACCTCTGGCACCTGCCCCCGCTGGCGCCGCACCTGCTGGCCCTGCGCATGGACGCGGAGCTGGACTTCGCCTCGGCCAGCGCCCTGGAGCGCACCCTGGCCGAGCGCATGGCCGATTTCCCCGGGCTGGCCCATGTCTGCCTGTTCGCCCAGCCGATCAACCGTGTGGACGTCACGGGCGTGGAAACCTTCGCGCGCCTGCGGCAGCTCGTGCTGCGCCATGGCTGCACGCTGCACATCAGCGGGCTCAAGCTGCCGATCGAACAGGCGCTGGAGCGCGCGCGCGTGCTGGAGCCCGGACCGCAATTGCGCATCTACCGCACGGACACCGAGGCACTGCAGATGCTGCAGCAGATCGCGCCACCTGCCGTGTGAACATACACGGCGTTACACTGCGAGGACTGACCTGCTTACATCCGTGCCCCACACCGCGTCTTCCCCACTCGTTGATTTGCGCGACCTCCGCCTGGACACGGCCCTCTCCCTGCTGGGCCATGTCGACAGTGCGTATCCGTCCCCGGCCGGCCACACGCCTTCGCAGTACCTGCAAAGTGTGATTGATGGCCTGTGTGATCTCTCGCTCAAGGATCCATTGACCGGGCTGGCCAACCGGCGCCATTTCCAGGCCGTGCTCGAACGCGAGATCGACCGCGTGACCCGCTCGGGCGAAGCCGCCCTGCTGCTGATGCTCGACATTGACCGTTTCAAACAGGTCAACGACACCTACGGACACCTCGCAGGCGACAAGGTGCTGCAGAACGTCGCCAGCACGCTGAGCAACTGCATCCGTCCCATGGACACCCTGGCCCGCTACGGCGGCGAGGAATTCGCCGTCGTGCTGCCCGCCTGCCAGGCGGCCTTCGGCAAAGCCGTGGCCGAACGCATCCGGCGCACGATCGCCGCCACGCCCGTGCGCATTGACGGCAGCACCATGCTGGACGTCACCATCAGCATCGGCGGCGCCTATGCGCTGCAATGGATCCGCTCGACCACCCTGCTATGGACCGACCGCGCCGACCATGAGCTCTACCGTGCGAAGTCAGAGGGGCGCAACCGCGTCTGCATCGAAGAACAGCCAGACAGCACCGTCACCGCAGAAGAGAAAGGGATGCTTTTTGGCCCCCTTTACACCCCTTCCGGCTGGGGCGACCTGTCCTCCATGACCCTCAACGACAGCGCCCACTGAAAGCAAAGAGATGAGCGACGCGCCGTCCCCCACCCCCACCGTTACCACCGCCCCGGCCAGCCAGTCCCCGCAGGGTGCGCGCATCATTGCCGTGACCAGCGGCAAGGGCGGCGTCGGCAAGACCTTCGTCTCCGCCAACCTGGCTGCCGCGCTCACCCGCCGCGGCCTGCGCGTGCTGGTGCTCGATGCCGACCTGGGCCTGGCCAACCTCGACGTGGTGCTTAACCTGCACCCCAAGATCACGCTGCACGACGTGTTCACCGGCAAGTCCAGCCTGGACGACGCCGTGATTGCCGCCCCGGGCGGTTTCTCGGTCGTGCTGGCGGGTTCGGGCATGGTCGAGTACTCGCGGCTCACGCCCGAGGTGCGCAACCAGTTCCTCAACGTCATCCAGACGCTGACGCCACGCTACGACGTGATCCTGCTCGACACCGGCGCGGGCATCTCCGACGTGGTGCTGTTCTCGGTCTCGCTGGCCTCCGAGGTGCTGCTCGTGGCCACGCCCGAGCCCACCTCCCTCACGGACGCCTACGCCGCCATCAAGGTGCTGGCCATGCAGCAAAAGCGCCAGCACATACGCATGGTGGTGAACCAGACGGCCCGGCCCGGCGATGGCCGCACCATCACCGGCCAGTTGCAGCAGGTGCTGGAACGCTTTGTCGCCACCGATTCCGGCCGCCCGCTGCGCCTGATCCACATGGGCGACATCCCGGCCGACCCCGCCGTGCGCGACGCCGTGATGCGCCGCCAACTGCTGCTGCTGCAGATCCCCGGCTGCCCGGCCGCGATGGCCATCGCCCAGCTGGCGGGCAAGATCGAGGAAACCCTGCTGTCGCGCACCACGGCCTGAGCGGCGGAGCCCGGACCGTCCGGGTCTCCGTCAGCAGGTCAGGGCAGCAGGTCGAACACCAGTACTTCCGCCCCCTCACCCTGGTCCAGCACCAGGCGCGTCTCCTGCTCCAGCAGGGCGGCATCCCCGGCCGTCAGGTGCTGCCCGTTCACCTGCAAGCCACCCCGGATCAGGTAGACGTAGTACTTGCGCCGCATATCCAGCGTCATCGCGGCACTCTCGCCCGCGTCGAAGAGGCCCGCATGCAGGGCCGCATCGGCATGGATGCGCACGGAACCCTGCGCGCCATCGGACGATGCCACCAGCCGCAGGCTGCCCCGCTTCTCAGACTCCGCGAAGGCCTTCTGCTCATAGCCTGGCGCCACGCCCTGGCGGTCGGGCAGTATCCATATCTGCAGGAAATGCGTGGTCTGGCCCTGGGCGTGGTTGAACTCGCTGTGCGTCACGCCCGTGCCCGCGCTCATGCGCTGCACCTCGCCGGGCGGGATGGTCGCCACGTTCCCCATGCTGTCCTTGTGGGCCAACTCGCCCGACAGCACGTAGCTGATGATCTCCATGTCGCGGTGGCTGTGCGCGCCGAACCCCGTTCCCGGGGCGATGCGGTCCTCGTTGATCACGCGCAGGTTGCCGAACCCCATGTGGCGGGGATCGTGGTAGCCCGCAAACGAAAAGCTATGGTACGACTGGAGCCAGCCATGGTCGGCATAGCCCCGGTCCTGTGATTTGCGCACGGTCAGCATGGTGTGTTCCTTTCGAGCCTTCACTGTAGGAGCCGCCCGCCGCCCTGTGGACCTGCCGGATTGATGGAACAATTCAAAATATCTGAACCCCCATCCAGGGCGTGTCATCATTCAATCCCCCCACGCGCTGGCCCCGCAATGCGGATGGATGCGCGAAGCGGGGCGCTGCCCATGGTCATCCATGGGCAAGCCACGCGACAAAGCAGACGCCGCATTGCGGGGCCAGCCCGAAGGGAAAGCCAGCCAGGCCGCGCATTGCGTCGTTGCCCTTCGCTTGTGTAGCCAAGCTACACGGCACTCAGGGCGCCTAGCACTGCGCGGCCTGGCCGGCTTTCGCGTGGGGGGATTGAATGATGACACGCCCTAGCCCCATGCCCAACACGCGCGATGCCCTGACCCCCGAGAACCTCACCATGCTGCAGGTGATCGCCGAGGCCGGCAGTTTTGCAGCCGCCGCGCGGCAGCTCGGCCTGGTGCCCAGCGCCCTCACCTACCGCGTGCGCCAGATCGAGGACGCGCTCGATGTGCTGCTGTTCGACCGCAGCGCCCGCCAGGCCCGCCCGACCGAGGCCGGCGCCGAACTGCTGCGCGAAGGCTCCCGGCTGCTGCGCGACGTCGATGCCGTGGCCCACCGCGTGCGGCGCGTGGCCACGGGCTGGGAGCCGCAGTTGACCATCTCCGTCGATGGCGTGGTCTCGCCCCACACCATGCTGGAGCTGGTGGAGGCCTTTTATGCGCTGGCGCCCCCCACGCGCCTGAAGCTGCGCGACGGCATCATGAGCGGCACGCTCGAAGCCCTGACCTCGGGGCGCGCCGACCTGGCCATTGGCGTTTCGGTGGCCGGCTCCAACGTGGCCGGTCTGCAGCAGATGCACCTGGGCGACCTGCTGTTCATCTACGTGGTGGCGCCGCACCACCCGCTGGCCAGCGCCCCCGAGCCCATCACCGACGCCACCCTGCTGGAGCACCGCGCCGTGGCCGTGGCCGACTCGGCGCAGCGCGGCGGCATGACCATGGGCCTGCTGGGCGGGCAGGACGTGCTGACCGTGGACACCATGCAGGCCAAGGTGCAGGTACAGCTGCGCGGCCTGGGCGGCGGCTTCCTGCCCGAGCCCATGGTGCGGCCCTATCTGGAGGCCGGCCACCTGGTGGAGCGCAAGGTGGCACGCCCCGAGCGCAGCGTGCGCATGCACTACGCCTGGGGCGGCCCGGGTTTCACGGCCCCAGGCCAGGCCCTGCAATGGTGGCTGGGCCAGCTGCAGAGCCCCACGACGCGCCGGGCCCTGCTGGAAAATCACCACCATTTCTGATGCGCCAGGCCGCCGGGCGTGTAGAGTGCAAGCGTTGCACATCCATTTTTCTGGTTCCACCGAAAGACCCGCACATGCCTCCTCGCAAACCCTCCCGTGCCGCCCGCCCGCAAAGCCCACGCACCACCCCGGCGCCCCGCAACTTCGCCGTCATCGGCGCCGGGATGGCGGGCGTGGCCTGCGCCCGCACCCTGCTGCAGGCAGGGCACCAGGTCACCGTCTTCGAGAAGGGCACGCACGCCGGGGGCCGCACCACCACGCTGCAGACGCCGTTTGGCAGCTTTGATGCCGGTGCGCAGTACTTCACGGTCCGCGACGAACGCTTCACCCAGGCCCTGGCCACTGTGCCCGGCCTGTGCCGCCCCTGGAGCGCCAACACCGTGCGCGTGCTCGATGCCGCGGGGCGCGTGGTCGCCGCCAGCCCCCTGCCCAGCGACCCGCACTGGGTGGCCCGGCCCGGCATGGGCAGCCTGGTGGATGCCTGGTCCCAGCCGCTGCTGCAGGCCGGCTGCCTGCGCACCGGCACGCATGTGCTGCGCATCGAACCCGACCGCCTGGCGCCCGGCCGCTGGCAGGTGCAGACCCAATCGGCCGACGGCTCCCAACAGGTGTTTGCCGGCTTCGACGCCGTACTGCTGGCCCAGCCCGCCGTGCCCGCGCAGGCCCTGCTCCACAGCAGCGGCATCGGCGCCCCCATCGCCCAGGCCATGGCCGGCGTGACCATGGCCCCGTGCTGGACCCTGATGCTGGCCTTCCCACAGGCCGTGCGCCCGGGCCTGACCACGCTGGGTCCGCAATGGAATGCCGCACGCAGCACGCACCACCGCATCGCCTGGCTGGCACGCGAATCCTCCAAGCCCGGGCGCAGCATCGTCGAGCGCTGGACCGTGCAGGCCAGCCCGGCCTGGTCGGCGGAGCACCTGGAAGACGATGCCGAGCGCGTGCAGGCCAAGCTGATCAAGGCCTTCTCCGAGGTCACGGGCATCCGCGCCGTGCCCGCCCACGCCGATGTGCGCCGCTGGCGCTATGCGCAGACCACCAAGGCCCTGGGCCGCAGCCACCTGTGGGACGCCCAGGCCGGCATCGGCGCCTGCGGCGACTGGTGCCTGGGCCACCGCCTGGAAGACGCCTTCACTTCGGGACTGGAACTGGCGCTCGCCGTGGCATGAGTTTGGAGGAGGGCTACGTCGGCCGGTTCGCACCTTCGCCCACCGGCCCGCTGCACGCGGGCTCCCTGGTGGCGGCCCTGGCGAGCTGGCTCGATGCCCGCGCCTGGAATGGCGGACGCGGCGGCCGCTGGCTGGTGCGCATCGAGGATGTGGACACCCCGCGCTGCACCGCCGGGGCGGGCGAACACATCCTGGCCCAGCTCGCCGCCTGCGGCCTGGTGGCCGACGCACCGCCGGTATGGCAGTCGCAGCGCGGCCCACGCTACCAAGAGGCACTGGACGATCTGGTGGCGCGCCGTCTCGCCTACCCCTGCGCCTGTTCGCGCAAGGACATCGAACAGGCCCATGCCGCTGCAGGCCATGCGCGCCAGCGCCACGTCGAGCTGCCCTACCCCGGCACCTGCCGTGCCGGGCTGCAGGGCCGCCCGGCACGCGCCTGGCGCTTCGCCACTACGGATTTCATGGAAAAAATGGCTCTGGCGCCCGTCCATCAAGCGCCATCAGCTACATTTTCAATAGCAAACAACCTGATTGCCTGGCAAGACCGCCGCCTGGGCACGCAACAGCAGGACGTGGTGCGCAGTGTGGGCGACTTCGTGCTGCGCCGCGCCGACGGCCTCTGGGCCTACCAGCTCGCCGTGGTGGTGGACGACGGCGACCAGGGCATCACCCACATCGTGCGCGGCGCGGACCTTGCCGACAACACGCCGCGCCAGATCCTGCTGCAGCAGGCCCTGGGCCTGTCGACGCCGCGCTACCTGCACACCCCCCTGGTGCTCGGCGCCGACGGTGAAAAGCTCTCCAAGCAGCATGGCGCCGCGCCGCTGGTCGTCGACCACCCCTTGCAGGCCCTGAATGCAGCGGCAGACATGCTGGGGCTACCCAAATTGGTGCATCCTCACAACACCTCACTGAACGATGCCCTTTCTCAGTGGGTCAAGGCCTGGATGCATCTCTACAATCGGTCATCGTGATTGAACAGCCTTCCTTTTCCGCCCCGACGGGCCTCTCCCCCTCTCCCGCACAGCCGGACTCCGCCACGCCTTCGGCAGGCCAACCCCCTGCGGGCGTTTCCCACCCCAAGACCATCAAGAGCTTCGTGCGCCGCGCCGGCCGCACGACCATCGGCCAGGCCAAGGCCTTCGAGGACCTCGGCCCCCGCTTCATCGTGCCCTACACCGCCGCACCGCTCGACGCCCCCGCCGTGTTCGGCCGCAGCGCGCCGCTGGTGCTCGAAATCGGCTTCGGCATGGGCGAGGCCACGGCCCACATCGCCCGTGTGCGGCCACAGGACAACTTCCTGTGCTGCGAGGTCCACGAACCCGGCGTGGGCGCACTGCTCAAGCGCATCGGCGAGCAGGGCCAGACCAACATCCGCATCGTGCAGCATGACGCCGTCGAGGTCATCGACCACATGCTGCCCCCCGGCTGCCTCGATGGCGTGCACATCTTCTTCCCCGACCCCTGGCACAAGAAGAAGCACAACAAGCGCCGCCTGATCCAGCCACCGCTCGTGGCCAAGCTGGTGGCACGGCTCAAGCCCGGCGGCTACCTCCACTGCGCCACCGACTGGCAGCCCTACGCCGCGCAGATGCTGCAGGTGCTCTCCAACGAGCCCCTGCTGACCAACACCGCCGAGGGCTATGCCCCGCAGCCTGACTACCGCCCGCTCACCAAGTTCGAAAACCGCGGCCTGCGGCTCGGGCACGGGGTGTGGGACCTGGTGTTCCAGCGGCGCACGTAACCCACGGAAACCCCGAGCGCATGAAGCCCATTCTGCAGAACCTGGTAGAAATGACCGGCCACCGCGACCACCTGCGGCTGGAGGTATCGGTACTTTCCACGCTGCAAGTGCTCAGCAGCATCGTGCAGGTGCGCTCGCTGGAGGTCTTCACCAAGGATGGCGAGACCTTCATGCGCCCGCGCACCTGGATGGAAAACGGCCAATGGGTCTCGGCCGAGGCCGAGGCGGCCACCGACCGGCACAGCCAGGCCATCGCGCAGATTCCTAGCCTGCACGAATGCATCCAGTCCAACAGCGCCCACGCCATCGCCACGCTGGGCAAGGGCCGCTACTGCATGTGGCTGCCGCTGTGGGTGCAAGACAAGGTGACGTCCTGCCTGGAGGTTGTCCAGTCACGGCCGTTCTCGTCGCAGAAGATCGACATCATCACCAGCGTCTTCCACGTCTACAAGAACTACCAGAGCCTGCTCGACTACAGCGAGCGCGACGCCCTCACCGGCCTGTTCAACCGCAAGACCTTTGACGAGCAGTTCTCACGCTTCACCGCCCCGGACGCCTACGAGCGGCCACAGGCGCTGTCGGCAGGGCCGGACAACGACGACGCATCTGGCCCCGACGCTACGAACCAGTGGCTGGCCGTGGTGGACATCGACCACTTCAAGCAGGTCAATGACCGCTTCGGGCACCTCTATGGCGACGAGGTGCTGATCCTGGTGGCCAACATCCTGCGCACCTCGTTCCGCAACCATGACCGTATCTTCCGCTTCGGCGGCGAGGAGTTCGTGGTGCTGCTGCGCTCGACCAGCCTGTCGACGGCGCACAAGGTCTTCAACCGCTTCCGCAAGAACGTCGAGGACTATTACTTTCCCCAGGTCGGTCAGGTCACGGTCAGCGTGGGCTTCGTGTCCACCACGCAGGGCTCGCCGGTCGAGATTCTGGGCCAGGCCGACCAGGCCCTCTATTTCGCCAAGGAAAACGGCCGCAACCAGGTGCGTTACTACGCCGACCTCATCGCCGAGGGGCGCCTGCAGGCCAAGGTCAGCAACGACGACGTCGAGCTGTTCTGATCCGCCTCGGGCCTTCGCCAGCGCACCAAGGCCCATCCCATCACGCCGCAGCGGCACCAGGAACCGCCGGGCAGAAAAAACCGGTCGGCCGCCAAGCCACCCGGTTTCCCGGGATGGTCAGAGCTTCTGCGCCACCCAGCCAGCGACCGAAGCCAACGCGCCGGCGAGCTTGGAGGCATCGGTGCCGCCGGCCATGGCCATGTCGGGCTTGCCGCCGCCCTTGCCGCCCACCTGGCCGGCGACGAAATTGACCAGATCACCCGCCTTGACCTTGGCGATGGCATCCTGCGTCACACCGGCGGCCAATTGCACCTTGTCGCCATCCACGGCGGCCAGCACGATGGCGGCGGTCTTGAGCTTGTCCTTGAGCTTGTCCATGGTGTCGCGCAGCGTCTTGGCGTCGGCGCCTTCAAGCTTGGCGGCCAGCACCTTCAGACCCTTCACGTCGACAGCCTGGCCGACCAGTTCGTCACCCTGGCTCGAAGCGAGCTTGCCCTTGAGCGCGGCCACTTCCTTCTCCAGCGCCTTGATCTGGTCCAGCGCCTGGCCGATGCGGCCCGTGAGCTCGGCCGTCGGCGCCTTGAGTGTGCTGGCGGCCTGGTTCACCGTGTCTTCGAGCTGCTGCAGGTAAGCCAGCGCGTTCGCGCCCGTCACCGCCTCGATACGGCGCACGCCGGCGGCCACGCCGCCCTCGGCCACCACCTTGAACAGGCCGATGTCACCCGTGCGCTGCACATGCGTGCCGCCGCACAGTTCACGGCTGGAGCCGATGTCGAGCACGCGCACGGTCTCGCCGTACTTCTCGCCAAACAGCATCATGGCTCCGGTCTTCTGGGCCGATTCAATGTCCATCACGCGCGCCTGGGCGGCGGCGTTGGCGAGGACTTCCTCGTTCACGCGGCGCTCGATCTCGCGGATCTCGGCATCGGTCACCGGCGCGTTGTGCGCGAAGTCGAAGCGCGTGCGGTCGGCGTTGACCAGGCTGCCCTTCTGCTGCACATGGCTGCCCAGCACCTCGCGCAGCGCCTTGTGCATGAGGTGGGTGGCCGAGTGGTTGCGCACGGTGGCGGCACGCACGGCGGTGTTCACGGCCGCCGTGACATGGTCGCCGACGTTCAGCGTGCCGGTTGTCAGCTGGCCGTGGTGGCCGAACACATCGGCCTTGATCTTGAGCGTGTCCTCCACGGCGAAGCGGGCCGAGCCGCTGGCGAGGACGCCTTCGTCACCCACCTGGCCGCCGCTTTCGGCGTAGAACGGCGTCGTGTCGAGCACGACCACACCGTTTTGCCCCTCTTTCAGGGCTGCAACGCTTGTACCGTCTACGTAGATAGCTACGATTTTCGCAGCAGCTTCGAGCTTGTCATAGCCCACGAACTCGTTGCCCGCGCCCGTGTATTCGAGCGCGCGGTCCATCTTGAACTTGCCAGCGGCGCGGGCCTGGGCCTTCTGCTTTTCCATGGCGGCGGCGAAGCCGTCCCGGTCCACGTCCACGTCGCGCTCACGGCAGACGTCGTTGGTCAGGTCCAGCGGGAAGCCATAGGTGTCGTGCAGCTTGAAGGCCACGTCGCCCGGCAGCACCTTGGCGCCATCGCCCAGGGCGGCGTCGAGGATTTCCATGCCGTTGGCCAGGGTCTCGAAGAAGCGTTCTTCCTCGACCTTGAGCACCTCGGTGATGCGCTGCTCCTGCGCGCGCAACGAAGGATAGGCATCGCCCATCACGCGCACCAGGTCGGCCACCAGCTTGTGGAAGAACGGCGTCTTCTGGCCCAGCTTGTAGCCATGGCGGATGGCGCGACGCACGATGCGGCGCTGCACATAGCCGCGCCCTTCGTTGCTCGGGATCACGCCATCGCTCACCAGGAAGGCGGTGGCGCGGATGTGGTCGGCGATCACGCGCAGGCTCTTGTTGTTGAGGTCGGCCACGCCGGTCTCGCGGCCGGCGGCCTTGATCAGCGCGTCGAACAGGTCGATCTCGTAGTTGCTGTGCACATGCTGCAGGATGGCCGCCAGGCGCTCCAGGCCCATGCCGGTGTCCACGCAGGGCGCGGGCAGCGGCGTCACCGAGCCGTCTTCCGCCATGTTGAACTGCATGAACACGTTGTTCCAGATTTCGATGAAGCGGTCGCCGTCTTCATCAGGGCTGCCCGGGGGGCCGCCGGGGATGTGGTCGCCGTGGTCGTAGAAAATTTCCGAGCACGGGCCGCAGGGGCCGGTGTCGGCCATCATCCAGAAGTTGTCGGACTTGTAGCGCCCACCCTTGTTGTCGCCGATGCGGATCACGCGCTCGGGCGGCAGGCCGATTTCCTTGGTCCAGATGTCGTAGGCCTCGTCGTCCTCTTCGTACACCGTCGCCAGCAGGCGGTCGGCCGGCAGCTTGTAGACCTCGGTCAGCAGCTCCCAGGCCCACTTCAGCGATTCGCGCTTGAAGTAGTCGCCGAAGCTCCAGTTGCCCAGCATCTCGAAGAAGGTGTGGTGGCGCGCGGTGTAGCCCACGTTCTCCAGGTCGTTGTGCTTGCCGCCAGCGCGCAGGCAGGCCTGCACCGAGGCCGCGCGCACGTAGGGGCGCTTGTCGGTGCCGAGGAACACGTCCTTGAACTGCACCATGCCGGAGTTGGTGAACATCAGCGTCGGGTCGTTGCCCGGCACCAGGGGGCTCGAAGCCACGACGGTGTGGCCCTTGGAGGCAAAAAAGTCCAGGAAGGTCTTGCGGATGTCGGCAACGGTGAAGCTGGGGGTCATGGTTTTCTTCTCGGAAGGGAGAACGGATGGCCGCCGTGAGGGCGAACCGATCATTTTAGCCCGCTGTCTGGCTGCGCAGGAATGCGAACACGGTTTCGTCCTGGCAGTGCGCAACATTGAAACGCAGCCAGGGGCTGGGTGCGAGGTCCACGGTGAACAGGTGGCCCGGCCCGAGCAGGATGTCCTGCTCGGCCGCCTTGTAGGCCAGTTCGCTGGAGTTCTGGAGGGCCGGGTGGCGTGCCCACTGCAGCATGCCCGCCTTGGGCTCGACAAACAGCTCGAAGCCCAGGTCCAGCAGCCCGGAGGCCACGCGCTGCTGCGCCACCGCCAAACGGTCCCGCAAGGCCTTGGTGTGCTTGCGCCAGCGGCCGTCGAGCAGGGCGCCATAGGCCAGGCGTTCCGTGAACTCCGAGGAGGTCAGGCCCGAGATCATCTTGAGCCGCCCCAGTTCTTCGAGCAGGTCGGGGTGCGCGGCCAGGTAGCCGACACGGATGTTGGGCGAGATGGTCTTGGAGAAACTGCTGATATAGACCACGCGGCGCAGCTGGTCCAGGCTGGCCAGCGTGGGGCGCGGTTCGGGATCGAGATCGACGTAGATATCGTTCTCCACCACCACGAAGTCGTATTTCTCGGCCAGCTGCAGCAGGCGGTACAGGTGCGCCACCTGGGCCGTCGAACCCGTGGGGCTCTGCAGGCGGGGCTGGGTGAAGAACACCTTGGGGCGGTGCTCCTGGATGCGCGCCTCAAGCACGTCGAGGTCGTAGCCCGTGGGGGTGCGCGGCGCGCCCACCAGGCGCGCGCCCAGGAAGCGCAGCGACGACAGCAGGTTGGCATAGCCCGGCTCGTCCACCAGCACGGCGTCGCCCGCGCGCACGAGGTGACGCGCCACCAAATCCATCGCCTGGCTCGACCCCTGGGTCAGCAGCACCTGCTCGGCCGTGACCACGACCTCGTGCTCGGCCAGCAGGTCGCGCACCAACTGGCGCAGCGGCAGGTAGCCCTTGGGCTCGCCATAGCCGCCCAGGTCCACCTCCTCGGCGGCCAGCGCGCGCAGGCCGCGGCGCACCCCTTCGGAGAACAGCCACTCGCCAGGCAGCCAGCCGCAGCCGGGCTTGAGGCGCAGCGCCCGGTTTTCGAAGATGCGCTGCATGTACCACATGGAGTCGAAGCTGTACTGGCCCGCGGGCCCGGGCGCCTCCAGCGCGGTATCGGCCCGCCGGCGCACGAAGAAGCCCGAGTGGGGGCGCGAGACGAAATAGCCCTGTGCCACCAGCCGGTCATAGGCATCGACCACCGTGTACACGCTCACGCCATGGGCATGGGCGAACTGCCGTATCGACGGCAGCTTGGTTCCGGCACGCAGCGTGCCGTCTTCGACGAGCTGCCGAAAGCCCTCCACGACCTGGAGGACCAGCGGCGTCGACGCTTGGGGATTCAAAGAGAACATGGGGTACCAGACATTGCGCCTGCAACCAAGGGTTTGTCTGTACAGGTAGTCTGAACAGCACAGTGCATTCCTGCTTGCAAGGTATCTGTATATGTTAGCCGCGCGGGGGCGCTCCTACAGTGGCGCCAGGATCAGAAATCTCTGCCATCGCACCCGAAGGACCCCCATGCAACGCGACCCCCATCTGAACAACGCCGCCCTTTTTGCCCGCCGCGAAGCCGCCATTCCGCGCGGTGTCGGCCACTCCCACCAGATCTTCATCGAACGCGGCGAGAACGCCGAGATCTGGGATGTCGAAGGCCGCCGCTACATCGACTTCGCCGGCGGCATCGCGGTGCTCAACACCGGCCACCGCCACCCCGCCATCATCCAGGCCGTCAAGGACCAGCTCGACCGCTACACCCACACCTGCTTCCAGGTGCTGGCCTATGAGCCCTATGTCGAGCTGGCCGAACGCCTGAACGCCAAGGCACCGGGCCACTTCGCCAAGAAGACGATGTTCCTGACCACCGGCGCGGAAGCCGTGGAAAACGCCGTGAAGATCGCCCGCGCCCACACCGGCCGCTCCGGCATCATCGCCTTCACCGGCGGCTACCACGGCCGCACCATGATGACCATGGGCATGACCGGCAAGGTCGTGCCCTACAAGGCCGGCTTCGGCCCCTTCCCGGCCGAGATCTTCCATGCGCGCTTCCCCACCGAGCTGCATGGCGTGAGCGTGCAGGACGCCATTGATTCGCTGGAAAGCATCTTCAAGAACGACATCGAGCCCAGCCGCGTGGCGGCCATCATCATCGAGCCGGTGCAGGGTGAAGGCGGCTTCAACATCGCGCCGCCCGCGCTGCTGCAGCACCTGCGTGCCGTCTGCGACCAGCACGGCATCCTGCTGATCGCCGACGAAGTGCAGACCGGCGCCGGCCGCACCGGCAAGTGGTTCGCCGTCGAGCACAGCGGCGTCGCCCCGGACCTCATCACCATGGCCAAGTCCATGGCCGGCGGCTTCCCGATTTCCGCCGTGGTCGGCCGCGCCGAGGTGATGGACGCCGCTGCCCCCGGCGGCCTGGGCGGCACCTATGCCGGCAGCCCGCTGGCCTGCGCCGCGGCGCTGGCCGTACTGGACGTGTTCGAGCAGGAAAACCTGCTGCAGCGCGCCGAGGACGTGGGCCTGCGCCTGGTGGCCGGCCTGCAGGATCTGGCACGCAAGCACCGCTGCGTGGCACAGGTGCGCGGCCTGGGCGCCATGGTGGCCATGGAGCTGTGCCAGGACGGCAACCCGCACCAGCCCGATGCCGCCCTGGCCAAGGCCCTGTCGGCCGAAGCGGCCAAGCGCGGCCTGATCCTGCTGACCTGCGGCACCTACGGCAACGTGATCCGCATCCTGGTGCCGCTGACGGCCAGCGACGCGCTGCTCGACGAAGGCCTGGCCATCATTGGCGCCTCCCTGGAGGCGGCCAGCGCAGCGCGCTGAGCCTGCCCCATTGATCGTGGCCCGGCACCTGTCCGGGCCGCTGCCAGCCCGGTGCGCGCCCCGCACCGGGCTGCGGCCGTTTCAGCCCGCCGCAGCGGTGCGCGATAGGTAGAAAACCCAATGCCCCCAAGTGCATCCCCCCCTAGAGTCAGCCTTGACGGTCCCGGCCCACGCAACGGTGCATAGGCCTGACCTGCCAGCCCAACGTCGCCACTGACCATGTACCAGCGCTTCTCCACGGCCGATGTACCGAGGAACCATGAATTCGGTTTCTGGCGCGATGTCATTGCCGACGCGTACTTTCACCTGCAGCTGAACTTCCGCGACAACAACACTTTCAGCGGCACCCTGGAGTCCTGGGATCTGGGCATGGTCTCCCTGTCGCGGCTGGACTGCAGCGCATTGCAATACCAGCGGCTCAACCAGCACTGCCGGGCCTGCGCGCCCCAGATCCTGGTCACCGTACCGCTGCGCAGTGAGGTCGAATTTTCCCAGCTGGGGCGGCAAACGCGCTGCGCGCCCGGGCAGTTCATCCTGGAACACAGCGACGAACCCTATGAGTTCAGCCACGCGGCCCGCAACGACATGTGGGTGCTCAAGCTGCCGGACACCGCCCTGAAGGCCCGCGTGGGCAACACCAATCGCTTCTGCGCGCAGCACTTCGACACCACCACGGGCATGGGCCAGCTCTTCAGCGACTATCTGCAGCTCATCACGCGGCACTGCAATCCCCAGCAAAGCCAGGGCGCCCTCGCGCTCATGGGCATGCAGCTGATCGAACTGCTGGGCGTCGCGCTCAAGGAAGCGCCCTCGGTGCTGCAATCCTCGCTGTCCATCGTGCGCACGGCCCATCTGGCGCGCATCGAGGCCTGCGCACGGCGGCAGCTTTCGGACCCCCGGCTGGGCCCGGAAACCATCGCCAGCGAGAACGGCATCTCGCTGCGCTACCTGCACGACCTGTTCAAGGACACGGGCCAGACCGTCTCGCAGTGGATCCGCGACCTGCGCCTGCAGTCCGCCTACGAGCAGCTGTCAGTCGCTCCCGCAGGCAGTTCGGTCGCCCAGATCGCCTACGCCTGCGGCTTCAACGACCAGACCCAGTTCAGCCACGCCTTCAAGCGGCGCTATGGCGAAACGCCCAGTGAAGTGCTGAAAAGGCGCCCGCTCCAGACTCCGCACTGAGCCGCCCTACAGGCATCAGGAGTCGCGGGAATGCTGCTCCGACTTCACGATCCGGCCATCGGCAGGATCGAACACCACCTTGACGCGATTACCGGCCTTGTCCCAGCCGCGCATCTTGTAGCACTGCCCCTTGGTCACCTCGAAGCGCTCGATCGTGTGGCCCGTATCGGCCAGCTTGCGCAGCACGGTCTCCTGCGTCACGGCGGCGGTGGCCGGTGGCGTGCCCGGGCAACGGGTATCGGCAAAAGCAGCGGTGGCGAGCAGCGACAGGGTGGCTGCGGCGATCTGAAGGTAGCGGGTGTTCATGGCGATCTCCTGGTTGCATGCCGGACTGGCATGAAAGGAATTCTGGGCAAGCCACCTGAAGATCGTCTGAACGCTAGGACCGCCCGACGAGACCGGCCCAGCTAGGGTAAATCCCGACGGGCAGTGCACTCCACCACAAGCCGTGGTGCACGCAAACACAAGCCAGAAAAGGGTGCAAAACCCAGAATTTCTCCTGTACCGAGCAGCGTTTCAGCCCCTTGAAACGGCCCATGGATCGCACGCCGCTGGCGCGCGGCGCATACAGGAGAGAACCGATGAAGACCCCAAGAAAAGTCGACCCGATCACGCTGGCCGTGGTGCGCGGCGCACTGGAGACGACGCAGCGCGAGATGACCCTGACCCTGGAGAAGACGGCACGCTCGAGCGTCTTCAACGTGGCGCACGACTACAGCAACGCATTGTTCAACCACCGCGCCGAGATGATCCTGCAGGGCCAGGACATTCCGATCCACCTCGGCGGCCTGATGCCCGCGATGAAGGCCGTGGCGAAGTACTTCGGCGACGACATCCACGAAGGCGATGTGATCTACCACAACGACCCCGTGATGATGGGCAGCCACATCCTGGACTGCTGCATGTACAAGCCCGTGTTCCACCAGGGCAAGCTGGTGTTCTGGAGCGTGTGCAAAGGCCATGTGACCGACATCGGCGGCCCCGTGCCTGCGGGCTACAACCCCGACGCCAAGGAAATCTACGCCGAAGGCCTGCGCATCCCGCCCGTGAAGCTGTGGGACAAGGGCCGCCCGCGCGAGGATGTCATCAACTTCATCCTCTCCAACGTGCGCTCGCGCCGCGACTGGGAGGGCGACCTGCGCGCGCAGTACGGCGCCGTGCAGATCGGCGAGCGCAACCTGCTCGCCCTGCTCGACAAATACGGCGTCGAGGAAGTCCAGGCCTGCATCGACGAACTGATGGACATGGCCGATCGCTCCATGCGCAACCTGTTCGCCAGCACCCGGGACGGCACCTACGAAGCCAGCGCCGTGCTCGAAGACGCCGGCCACGGCCTGGGCGAGCTGACCATCAAGGCCACGGTGACGATCGCCGGCGACACCTGCCATGTGCGCATCGACAGCCCGCCGCAGGTGCCCTACTTCATCAACTCCTACGAAGGCAACTCGTACTCGGGCGTGTACCTGGGATTGATGATGTTCGCCAAGGTGCCGCCACCGTACAACGAAGGGCTGTACCGCTGCGTGACGGTGGACATGGGCCCCAAGGGCACGCTGTGCAACGCGGCCGAACCGGCGCCGCACGTCAACTGCACCACCACGCCCATGGAAACGCTGACCGACGCCGTGCGCCTGGCGCTGGAGCAGGCCGCGCCCGAGCGCGCCGTGGGCTCCTGGTGCCATGCCAGCGGCATCAACATCGCCGGCCAGGACCAGCGCACCGGCGAACCCTACGTGACCATGATCCTGGCCTCGCTGATCGGCGGCGCGGGCGCCACGGCGCACCTCGACGGCTGGAACTCGGTGGGTCCGCAGTGCTGCTTTGGCGCGCTGAGCTCGGGCGACATCGAGATCATGGAGTACTCCTACCCCATCCAGATCCACCGCTACGGGCTGGTGCCCGACAGCGGCGGCGCCGGCTACCACCGCGGCGGCTGCGCCACGGTGTGGGAGGTGGAACCGCTGGACCACGAGATGACCGCCATCAGCTTCGGCGAAGGGCGCCTCTACCCGGCCCTGGGCGCCAACGGCGCGCAAAGCGCCTGCCCCGACCTCAAGCTCGGGCGCGTCGAGCGCAAGCAGGGCGAGGACATCACCGAGGTGATGCGCAGCAACGCCATCCTGACCGTGCAGCCGGGTGAGCGCGTGGCCACCATCAACCCCGGCGGCGGCGGCTGGGGCAACGCGCTGGAGCGCGAAATCTCGCGCGTGGTCCACGACGTGCGCAATGGCTATGTCTCCGTGGAGGCTGCCGCGAACGAATACGGCGTGGCCGTGGACACCACCACCTGGACCGGCACCGCCTGCGGCGCCCGCCTGGCGCAGGCCTGAAAACCGCGCCACCCCGAACCGACACGAGCAACTGAGAGACATACATGACTACCTACCGACTGGGCGTGGACGCTGGCGGCACTTTCACCGACTTCGTCCTGGCCGATGACCAGGGCAACACCCACCTCTTCAAGGCCACCTCGACCCCCGAGGACGGCACCCGCGCCATCGCCGACGGCTTCGCGCAGATCGCCGACAAGCTCGGCCGCCCGATGCACGAGATCCTCGCGCACACCGACCTGTGCGTGAACGGCACCACCGTGGCGCTGAACGCGCTGATCCAGCACAAGGGCGTGAAAACCGGGCTGATCTGCACGGCCGGCCACGAGGATTCGCTGGAAATCCGCCTCGGCCACAAGGAAGAAGGCTACCGCTACGACGCCGAGTACCCACCGGCGCGGCAGCTGGTGGAGCGCCACCTGCGCATGCCGGTGCGCGAGCGCGTGCTGGCCGACGGCAGCGTGCGCACCCCTCTGCACGAGGAAGACGTGCACGCCGCCTGCGCACGGTTCCGCCAGGAAGGCGTGCAGGCCGTGGCCATCTCCTTCCTGTGGTCCGTGGCCAACGATGCCCATGAGCGGCGTGCCGCGCAGATCGTGCGCGAGCTGCTGCCCGATGTGTACGTGTCGGTCGGCATCGAGGTGTTCCCGCAGATGCGCGAATACACGCGCACCTCCACGGCAGTGGTCAACGCCTACCTGGGGCCGGTACTGAAGAACTACGTCGAGCGCATCGACACCTTCTACCGCGAGCAGGGCACCCGGGTGCCCGTGCGCTACTTCCAGTCCAACGGCGGCATGGCCGCGCGCGACGTGATGGTCTCGCGCGCCGTCAACGCCATCAACTCCGGCCCGGCATCGGCCCCCATGGCCGGGCGCTATGTCACGCGCCCGCTGGGCATCCGCAACTTCATCACCGTGGACATGGGCGGAACCTCGTTCGACATCACGCTCACGCACGAGGACAAGACCAACATCGACAAGGACATCGACTTCCTGCGCTACCGCATCGGCACGCCGATGATCCAGGTGGAGACGCTGGGCGCGGGCGGTGGCTCCATCGCCTGGATCGACCAGATGGGCGTGCTCAACGTCGGCCCGCAGTCCGCCGGCGCCATGCCCGGGCCGGCCTGCTACCAGCGCGGCGGCACCCAGCCCACGGTGACCGACGCCAACGTGGCCCTGGGCTACCTGAACCCGGAATCGCTGTTGGGCGGGCGCCTGCCCATCGACGCGGCCGCGTCGCGCCAGGCCATTTCGCACCACCTGGCCGAGCCGCTGTACATCAGCGTGGAAAAGGCTGCCTACGGCATCTTCAGCATCGTCAACAACAACATGGTCAACGGCATCCGCCGCGTGTCCATCGAGCGCGGCTACGACCCGCGCGACTTCGCCCTCATCGGCGCGGGCGGCGCCACCGGCCTGCACCTGACGGCCCTGGCCGAGGAGATCGGCTGCCGCACGGTGCTGGTACCCAAGCTGGCCTCAGGCCTGTGTGCCTTCGGCCAGTTGCTGTCAGACATCAAATACAACTACATGGCCGCCACCCCCATGCGCCTGGACGAACGCGCCCCGCTGGCGGACCTGGAAAACCGCTTCCGCTCGCTGGAGCACGACGGCATCACCGCCATGCAGGCCGAGGGCATTCCGCTGAGCCGCATCGCCTTCAAGCGCAGCATCGACATGCGCTACGTCGGCCAGGTGCACGAGTGCACGGTGGACATCGGCAACACGCCGGTGAATGCCGCCAACCTGGCGCACATCAAGCAACTGTTCCACGACCTGCACAAACAGCTGTTCACCTACAACGAACCCGACAGCCTGGTCGAGGTGGTGAACATCGAATCCACCGTGTACGGCAAGAGCGCGCTGCTGCCGCCGCCCCAGCTGCCGCCCGGCGGCAACGTGCAGGAAGCCCTCCGCACGCGCCGGCAGATGATCTTCAGCGCCGAAGGCAACGCCCTCCTGACCCCCGTGTACGACGGCGAGAAGCTGGGCGCGCGCGACGTCATCACCGGCCCCGCCGTGATCGAGGAGCCCACCACCACCGTGGTCATCTCGCCCGGCTGGACGGCCCGCCTCGACGAGAGCGGCACCTACGCCATCACCCGGAACGCACTCTGATGCCGCACGCCCACGCCCCGTCCGCCCTGCCCCGGCAGCTGCGCGCCGAAGCGGTCAGCCTCACCTTTTCGGGCGTGCGCGCGCTCAGGTCCGTAAGCCTGTCGCTCGAACGCGGCAAGGTGCTGGGCCTGATCGGCCCCAACGGGGCCGGCAAGACCACGATGGTCAATGTGCTCAGCGGCTTCAACACGCCGGGCGCGGGCCGGGTACTGCTGGACGAACAGCCCCTGCACGGCCTGGGCGCGGACGCATTCCGGCGCCTGGGCGTGGCCCGCACCTTCCAGGGCGGCCGGCTGTTCCGTGGCCTGTCGGTGCAGGACAACCTGGAAGCGGCCGGGGTCGGCCTGGGCATGTCGCGCCGCGATGCCGGCGCCGAGGCGCGGCGCATCCTGCAATGGCTGGGGCTGGCGCACCTGGCCCCGGTGCCCGCCGGCGCCCTGCCCTATACCGATGAGCGCCGCGTCGGCATTGCCCGCGCCGTGGTCGGCGGCCCGGCCTTCCTGCTGCTGGACGAACCGGCCGCCGGCATGAGCGAGCACGAGGCCAGCGACCTGCGCGACACCATCGCCCAGCTCGTGGAGCACATCGGCTGCGGCGTGCTGCTGATCGAGCACAACGTGCGCCTGGTGCTGAGCATCTGCAGCCACATCGTGGTGATGGATGCGGGCGAGGTGATCGCCCAGGGCGACCCGGACGCCATCCGTGGCAGCGAGCGCGTGCGCCACGCCTACATGGGCACAGCCGATGGCGGCGGCGCGGCGCTGCCCGCCCCCACCACCGAGGAGGCCTGCGCATGACCACGCCCCTGCTGCACATCCAGGACCTGCACGTGCGCTACGGCGGCATCGCCGCGCTGCGCGGGCTCGACCTCACCCTCCATGCCGGTGAGACCGTCATGGTCACCGGCCCCAACGGCGCGGGCAAGTCCACGCTGATGAAGGCCATCGCCGGCCTGGTCAAGCCGCGCCAGGGCCGGATCGTCTTCGACGGCCAGCTGACCACCGGCCGCGCGCCGGAAACCGTGGCCGCGAGCGGCTTCTCGCTGGTGCCCGAGGGCCGGCAGGTCTTTGGCTCCATGACCGTGCTGGAGAACCTGCGCATCGGCACCGGCCTGCGCCGCAACGCCCTGGCCGTGGCCGCCGACCTGGAATACCTGCTCGACGTGTTTCCGCTGCTGCGCGAACGTGCCCACGGCCAGGCCGGGCTGCTCTCGGGCGGACAGCAGCAGATGCTGGTGATCGCCCGCGCCCTGATGGCCGCACCGCGCCTGCTGGCCATCGACGAGCCCTCGCTCGGCCTGGCGCCGCGCGTGACCGACCAGGTGTACGAGGCCCTGCTGCGCCTGCGCGCCGAGCGCGACCTGACGCTGCTGATCGTGGAGCAGAGCGCCAGCCGCGCCCTCGTGACCGGCGGCCGCATGGTGATGCTGCGCGAGGGCGGCATCGTCCTCGAAGGCGACCCGCGCCAGATCACGGCGCAGCAGATGCAGCAGGCCTATTTCGGCTACGACGCCGCGCCAGCGGCCATGCACGCCTGAAGTTCCCCACCCAACGCCGACCCCACCATGACCGCCGCACTCCAATACCTGTTCGACGCCCTGAGCCTGGGCAGCCTCTACGCGCTGGGGGCCCTGGGCATCGCGCTGATCTTCGGCGTCATGCGCCTGGTCAACTTCGCCCATGGCGACGTGATGACCTTCGCCATCTTCGTCCTGATCGCGCCCACCACCGAGGCCGTGGCGCCCCTGTGGGTCGGCGCCTGGGCCACGCCGCTGATCGTGCTCACCGTGCTGGGCGTGGGCGCGGCCCTGGCGGTGCTGGCCGAACTGGCCGTCTTCCGCCACCTGCGCCACGCCACGCCCGCAGCCACCATGATGGCCGCGTTCGCGCTCGGCTTCGTCATCCAGAACGTGCTGCTGGCCCTGCACAGCAGCCGCGCCAAGGCCGTGAACCTGTGGCCACAGCTCAACCTGCCGGTGGACCTGTGGGGCGCGCGCGTGCCGGCGCTGCAGATGCTGATGATCGGCATCACCATGGCCCTGCTGCTGGGCCTGGCGTGGATGCTGCGGCACACCCGCGCCGGGCTGGAGATGCGCGCCGCCGCCGAGGACTTCGACATGGCGCGCATGCTGGGCGTGAAGGCCAACCGCGTCATCCTCGTGGCCTTTGGCATGAGCGGCGCGCTGGCCGCGCTCATCGGCCTGTTCATGGTGAACCAGACCGGGCTGGTGGACATCCGCATGGGCGCGCCCATGATGCTCGTGGCCTTTGTCTCCACCGTCATCGGCGGGCTGGGCAGCCTGATGGGCGCCGTGCTCGGCGGCTTCCTCATCGGTTTCGTCAGCACGGCCCTGCAGGCCTGGCTACCGCTCGACGCCCGCGCCTTCCGCGACGCCTTCGTCTACCTCGGCGTCATCGCCCTGCTGCTGTGGCGCCCCAACGGCCTCTTCACCACCGGCGCCACGCGCCAGCGTGTCTAAGAGGCTGAGAGTCTTTCATCCATGCCCGCCTTGCACGCCAAAACACACCGGATCGTCGTTGCAAATGCTCACCATGGCCCGAGCCATGGCTGCGCTTTGCGCCTAGATCCGGCGCGTTCTGGCGCGCCTTTCGGGCACGGCCGAAAAAATCTCAGCCTCTGACCCCTATCCACGACCCTTTCCCGACCCGCCATGAAAAACTTCCTGCAGCGCCACCGCCTCGAAACCCCCGTGCTGTTGTGCCTCGCGCTGGCGCTCGTGGCCGCCCTGTCGCTGGCCGGATCGAACGGCCTGCAGCGCACCATCACCGAGGTGCTGATCCGCGTCGTGATGGTGGTGGGCATGTTCATCTTCATCGGCCACTCGGGGCTGATCAGCTTCGGCCACATGGCCTTCGTCGGCATCGGCGCCTATGGCGTGGCCTGGACCACCATGGAGCCGTCCATCAAGCAGTACGTGCTGACGGGCCTGCCCGACCTCCTGCTGCACAGCGCCATGCCCTGGGTGCCCGCCTCCCTGCTGGCCGGCCTGCTCGCGGCGGCCGTGGCGCTGCTGGCGGGCGCGGTGATCCTGCGGCTGGGCGGCATTGCCGCCTCCATCGCCACGTTTTCGCTGCTGGCCATCTTCAACGTGGTGTATTCCAACTGGGACAGCGTCACCGCCGGCTCCAGCTCCATCGTCGGCATTCCCACGCCGGTGGGCGTCTGGCAAGCCTTTGCTTTTGCCGCCGTGGCGATCGCGCTGGCGCACTGGCACGGCATCTCGCGCTTCGGGCTGGCCCTGCGCGCGGTGCGCGAGGAACCCGTGGCCGCGCGCAGCTGTGGCATCCATGCCTGGCGCCAACTGCTGGTGGCCTTCGTGCTCAGCGCCTTCGTCTGCGGGCTCGGCGGTGCGCTGGACGCGCAGTTCCTCGGCGTGGTCAACCCCGATGCCTATTACCTGGGCCGCACCTTCACCTGCCTGACCATGCTGGTCATCGGCGGCAGCGCCAGCCTGAGCGGCGCCGTCACGGGCGTGCTGGTGCTGTCGGCGCTGATGGAGTTGCTGATCCGCCTGGAAACCGGCATTGCGCTCGGCAGCATCGCCGTGCAGCTACCCGGCGGCAGCCAGGAGATCGTGACCGGGCTGGCCATGGTGCTGGCCTTGATCCGGCGCCCCACGGGCCTCATGCAGGGGCGCGACTGGCAATGGCCGCGCCTGGCCCACCCGCAGTCACCGCCCACAGTGCCCCCGCTGGAGATGCAGCCCCGCTGAGCCTTGCGCCTCCCCATTTTTCCCACGACAACCACCCGGAGACCCACCATGCCCCAAAACCCCCTTTCGTCCACCCTGCGCCGCGCGCTGCCCGCCCTGTGCGCCGGCCTGCTGGCCAGCGGCCTGGCCTGCGCCCAGGCCGGCAAGGACATCGTCGTCGGCTTCGCCAATGCCAAATCGGGCTGGGTGGAGGCCTACGACACGCCGGCCCGGCGCGCCGCGCTGATCCGCATCGACGAAATCAATGCCGCGGGCGGCCTGCTCGGGCGCAAGCTCAAGGTGGTCGAGACCGACACCAAGTCCGACCGCGCGCAGAGCGCCAAGGCCGGCCTCGAAGCCCTGGACCAGGGCGCCGAGCTGCTGGTGGTGAGCTGCGACTACGACTTCGGCGCGCCCGCCGCGCTGGAGGCGCAGAAAAAAGGCAAGGTGTCCTTCTTCCTCTGCGCCGAGGACATCAAGGCCGGCGTGCAGGGCGTGGGCAAGAACGCCTTCAGCGCCTCGGTGCTGGCCGCCGTGCAGGGCGCCACCATGGCCGAGTGGGCCTACCACAAGCGCAACATGCGCCAGGCCTATGTGCTGCTGGACACCACCATCGAATACAACAAGGGCATCTGCACCGGCTTTGACTGGATGGCGCCGCAGCTCAAGGGCGTGCACATCGTCGGGCGCGACAACTTCAAGAACGGCGACGCCTCGATTGCCGCGCAGATCTCGCGCATCAAGGCCCTGCTCAAGGAGCCCGACGCGATCATGCTGTGCTCCTACATTCCGGGCGCCGCCAGCGCCGTGCGCCAGCTGCGCGCGGCGGGCATCCAGTCGCTGATCCTCAACGGCGCTGCCGTCGATGGCAGCTACTGGCTCGACTCGGTGCCCGGGCTGTCGAACTTCGCCGTGCCGGTGCAGGGCTCGGTCTATGGCGACGACCCGAACCCCCAGGTCGAGGCCTTCAACAAGACCTTCGCCACGCGCTACGGCGCCCGCCCGTCCAACACCTACGCCTTCCCGGGCTATGTGCTGATCGACGTCTGGGCCAAGGCCGTCAACCGCGCCCAGAGTCTGGAGGCCGACAAGGTCACCGCCGAGCTGGAGAAGATGCGCAGCGAACCCACGCTGTTCGGCCCGCGCACCTTCAGCAAGGAAATCCACCACCAGAACCAGGCGCGCCTGCTGATCTCGGAAGTCAAGGCGGGCAAACCCGGCATCGTGGACGAGTGGACGATCTCCAGCCCGGTGCCCCTGCCCGTGCTGCTCAAGCGCTGACCCCCGGACATACCCGCATGCCGGCGCCAGCCCTCTCCCCTGGCACCGGCATGCCGCCGCAAGGCGGCTCCTGTTGAGAAAGATCAAAAACACCGAAAAGCATTTACCAGAAAGCGTCTCAAGCTATACAAAACATAGCAACCGTGGTCTTCCAGAGGCCTGCGGTGCCCTGTTGCGGCACCAAGGGTTTCTATGTAGAGGCCTGCTGTACTGCACAGTGCGCACCGCACGGGAGGCTTCTGTATATGTCGGGCGGCGCATGAACACCCTACAGTTCACCGCATCGCATCCACAACCAGACACCCGCCCATGACCGCAAGCGACGCACTCGTAACGTTCCGAGGAGTGCAAAAGACCTACGACGGCACCAGCCTGGTGGTGCGCGACCTGAACCTGGACATCCAGCGCGGCGAATTCCTGTCGCTGCTGGGCCCCTCGGGCTCGGGCAAGACCACCACGCTGATGATGCTGGCCGGGTTCGAGTCCCCCACGGCGGGCGAGATCAGCCTGGGCGGCGTACCCATCACCCGCACGCCGCCGCACAAGCGCAACTTCGGCATGGTGTTCCAGAACTACGCCCTGTTCCCGCACATGACGGTGGCCGAGAACATCGCCTACCCGCTGCGCGTGCGCAAGCTCCCCCAGGCCGAGCGCGAGGCCAAGGTGGCGCGCGCGCTGGAGATGGTGCAGATGGACACCATGGGCATGCGCTACCCGGCGCAGATGTCGGGCGGCCAGCAGCAGCGCGTGGCGCTGGCGCGCGCCCTGGTGTTCGACCCGCAGCTCGTGCTGATGGACGAGCCGCTGGGCGCCCTCGACAAGCAGCTGCGCGAGCACATGCAGATCGAGCTCAAGGCCCTGCACCGCCGTCTGGGCGTGACCTTTGTCTACGTGACGCACGACCAGTCCGAGGCGCTGACCATGTCCGACCGCGTGGCGGTGTTCAACGACGGCCGCATCCAGCAGATCGACCGGGTGGACCGGCTCTACGAAACCCCGTCCAACCGCTTCGTCGCCAATTTCGTCGGCGACAACGCGGTGCTCGAAGCCAAGGTGCACGCCACCGAGGGCGAGGAATGCGAAGTCGTGCTGAAGGACGGCACCCGCCTGCGCGGCCACAACGTCAACCGCGCGGCGGTGGGCGATGCGGTGCAGTGCAGCGTGCGCCCCGAGCGCATCCAGCTGGCCGAGGGCGCGAGCCACAACACCCTGAGCGGCACCGTGATGGACGTGATCTATTTCGGCGACCACCTGCGCCTGCGCTGCAGGATGGCCAGCGAGGCCGAGGTGATGGTCAAGCTCTCGCTCCACCACGCCGCCGTACCCACGCCCGGCCACACCGTCCACCTGCACGCACCGGCCCAGCACATGCGCGTGTACCGCTGAACACCCTGCCCCGTTTTTCCACACCCAACCCCGAGGAGACAACCATGAACCATAAGAAGCTTTTCAAGCCCCTGCTGCTGGCCACCGCCGCCGCGCTCGCCCTGCCCGCCCTGGCGCAGCAGGCCATCACCGTGGTGAACTTCGGCGGCGCCAACGGCGCGGCCCAGAAGAAGGCCTATTTCGAGGCCTATGAAAAGGCCACGGGCGGCAAGATCACCCAGGTGGAATACAACGGCGAACAGGCCCGCGTGAAAGCCATGGTCGAGGCCAAGAAGGTGACCTGGGACGTGGTCGAGGTCGAAGGTCCGGACATCAGCCGCGGCTGCGACGAGGGCCTGTTCGAGCGCATGGACTGGAGCAAGCTCGGCGCCAAGTCCGACTTTCTGCCCGCCGCCGTGCACGAATGCGGCGTGGGCGCCTTCGTCTGGTCCACCGTGCTGGCCTACAACGGCGACAAGCTCAAGACCGCCCCCACCGGCTGGGGCGATTTCTGGGACACGAAGAAATTCCCCGGCAAGCGCGGCCTGCGCAAGGGCGCGCGCTACAACCTCGAATTCGCGCTCATGGCCGACGGCGTGAAGGCCGCCGACGTGTACAAGGTGCTGGGCACCAAGGACGGCGCCGACCGCGCCTTCAAGAAGCTCGGCGAACTCAAGCCCCACATCCAGTGGTGGGAAGCCGGCGCCCTGCCCCCGCAGTTCCTGGTGGCTGGCGACGTGGCCATGACCAGCGCCTTCAGCGGCCGCATCGACGCCGCGCAGCGCGAGGGCCAGAACCTCAAGATCACCTGGACCGGCGGCATCTACGACCTGGACTTCTGGGTCATGCCCAAGGGCGGCGCCAACAAGGAAGCCGCGATGAAGTTCATCGCCCTGGCCAGCTCGCCCGACGCCCAGTCCGAGTACGCGCGCCACATCTCCTACGGCCCGACCAACAGCAAGGCCATGGCCAAGATCGACGCCAAGACGCAGGCCCTGCTGCCCACGTCGCCCGACAACAGCAAGGATGCGCTGCGCTTTAACGTGGCCTTCTGGGCCGACCAGGGCGAAGCCCTGGAGAAGCGCTTCGCCGCCTGGGCCGCCCAGTGATTCCATGTCTGAATCACGCGTGTCGTTGTTGCTCAGCCTTGTCGTGCCTCAGCACTGCCTGCGGCTTCGCGCCTAGACACGCGTGATTCGGACACGGAATACGCACCGCCAAACACCCTCCCGCATGAAGGCATCCGCATGAGCACAGCCACCATGGCCGTCCCCCAGGACCAGGACGCGCCCCCCGATCTGGGGCGCCAGTTGCGCACCGCCGAGCGCAGGCGCCGCCTGCGTTCCATGGCGCTGACCCTGCCCCTGCTGGCCTTCCTGCTGGTGGTGTTCATGGTGCCTTTGGCGGGCCTGCTGATCCGCGCCGTGGAGAACCCCGAGGTGGCCGACACGCTCAGCCACACCGGGGCCGCCCTGCAGCGCTGGGACCGCCAGAGCACCCCGCCCGACGCGGCCTACGCCGCGCTGGTGCGGGACCTCTCGGCCCTGCAGGAGACCGCGCAGGCCGGCGCGCTGGCCCGGCGCCTGAACAGCGAAATCAGCGGCGCGCGCTCGCTCATCATGGGCACCTACCGCGCCCTGCCGCTGGAGGCGGGCCTGAGCGACACCGAGGTGCGCGAGCGCCTGCTGACGCTCGACCCGCGCTGGGCCGAGGCGCCCTACTGGCTGGCCATTGCCAAGAACGCCTCGCGCTGGACGCCCGACTACCTGCTCGCCTCCATCGACCTGCAGCGCACGCCGCAGGGCGATGTGGTGGCCGTGCCCTCCGAGGCGGCCGCGTTCCGCGACATTCTGGTGCGCACCTTCGAGATGAGCGCCACGGTGACGCTGCTGGCCATCCTCGTCGGCTACCCGCTCTCCTACTGGCTCAGCACACTGCCCGAGCGCCGCGCCAACCTGATGATGATCCTGGTGCTGGTGCCGTTCTGGACCTCGGTGCTGGTGCGCATCGCCGCCTGGATCGTGCTGCTGCAGAGCAACGGCCTGGTGAACCGCTTCCTGATGGGCATCGGCATCACCGACACGCCCGTGCCGCTGCTGTTCAACCGGCTCGGCGTGGTCATCGCCATGGTGCACATCCTGCTGCCCTTCCTCGTGCTGCCGCTGTACAGCGTGATGAAGTCCATCCCGCCGAACTACCTGCGCGCCGCCATCTCGCTGGGCAGCACGCCGCTGGCCGCGTTCTTCCGCGTCTACGTGCCGCAAACCTACCCCGGCGTG
>Ga0208516_100194_pt1 | contig 32001 bp, 23 predicted proteins | sample LakWasM117_HOW13_2_FD_183931 | JGI IMG/M metagenome (GOLD analysis project Ga0208516, IMG submission 183931) | Freshwater sediment methanotrophic microbial communities from Lake Washington under simulated oxygen tension - Sediment Metagenome... | ecosystem: Environmental > Aquatic > Freshwater >...
ATGGCTTCATCGTCACGGCGGTCTATGGCGTGGGCTACCGCTTCGAAGCGGTCGAGGCCCGGCGGGCATGAAGGAGTTTTGATTTGGCAGCCACGAATAACCCTCGCCTTCCCTGGACCCGGTGCGTCGTGGCGGCCCTCGTCGTGGGCGCGGCCAGCGCCCATGCCGACCCCACGGCCCACCCCCCGGAGAGCGACGCCATCGCCCACACCGTGCAAGCAGGCGACACCCTCGAAGGCCTGGCACGGGACTATCTCGCCGACCACCGCCACTGGCCTCTGCTGCAGGCACACAACAAGATCGGTAACCCCCGGCGCCTGCGGCCCGGCTCCGTGGTGTGGATCCCCGTGCGCCTGCAGCCCACGGAATCGGCCAGCGTGGAATTCGTCCACGGAACCGTCACGGCGCAGGCCCAAGGCGCAAGCGCCCCGGCGCCCATCATCCAGGGGGGGCGGCTGAAAGAAGGCACCAAGCTGCAGGTGGGCCCCGACGCCTTCGTGGCCGTCAAACTGGCCGACGGCACCGTGGTGCGGGTCCAGGCCCAATCCGAACTCCAGTTGCGCCAACTGCGCCGCCGCGGGCGCGCGGGCAGCGTGCAGTCGGTGCTGGAGTTGCGCGGCGGCGCTGTGGAATCCACTGTGCCGCCCAGCGGGACGCCCCTGCGCCGCGTCGAGATCCATACCCCGCAGGCCGTGACCAGCGTGCGCGGCACGCGGTTCGGCGTGGTGCTGTCCGACACCGGCCAGACCCTCGCCTCGGTGCTTGAAGGATCGGTGGCGGTGCAGTCCCGCCACGCGGCAGCCATCCACTCCACCGCATCGGCGTCCCTGCTCGCACCGGGCCAGGGTGTGGCCGTGGCGGCGGATGGCACGGTGGGCACACCGCGTCCGCTGCTGGCGCCCCCCGATGCCTCCGGCATGCCGGCCACCTGGGGGGACGCCAGCCTCCTGGCCCTGGACATCCCCCCTCTGCCCGGCGCCACGCGCTATGTGGCCCAGGTGGCACGGGATGCGGGCTTCACCCAGGTGCTACGCCATGACCGCTTCACCAATGGCCAATTGCGCTGGCAAACGCCGGACGACGGTCACTACTACCTCTCGGTGCGTGCGATCGACGACGCCGGCATCCCCGGCATGCCGGCGGTGCGCCCACTGACCATCAAGGCCCGCCCCGTCGCCCCGCTCTACCAGCAGCCTGCCACGGGCGCCGTGGTGGCCACCGGCACGGGTGAACTGCGGTGCACACAGGTGCCGGGCGTGCGCTGGTACCGGCTGCAGGTGGCGGCGGACGCACGGTTCACCCACCCCCTGCGGGACCAGCAGCGCCTGGACCAATGCAGCCTGCCCATCGCCGACCTGCCCGCAGGCCGCTATTTCTGGCGTGCCGCCAGCCTGCTGGAGCAACCCTCAGGCCAGGCCGACCAGGGGCCATTCGCCGCCCCCCAGCCCTTCACGGTGGCCCATGCCCCCGCCACGCTGTCGTTGCAGTCGCTGCAAACCCAGGACGGCGACGCCACCGTGCGGCTGCGCTGGCCCGCCCAGCCCGGACAGCGTTTCCGCCTGCAACTGGCCACCGACCTGGCGTTTAACCAGACCGTTCTGGACACCCTGCTTGACACCCCCGAGTGGACGGCCAGCGACCTGCCCGCCGGCACATACCTGGTGCGCATCCAGGTGCTGGACCCCACGGGCCTGCACAGTGACTTCTCGCCTCCACGCCAGATCTGCGTGGGCACGGGCCTGAGCACGGGCACTGGCCTGCCGATTACGACCTCCAGCGGCGAACCGGTGAGGCGCCCTTGAACCGCAAGGCGGCCGCCGCCCGTGCATCGGCCTTCGGCATGCACGGTCCTTTTCGATCCGCACGAAACGGCGTCCCGTGCCGCGAGTAGCGCATACCCGGGGCCGGCGGCGGCGCACGGAATGGAGCATCCTGGCCGTGGCTCTGCTGGGGCTGGTGGCTTGGCTCAGCCCTCCGGAGTCCTTGTCCCGGATCAACCACATGGTGCAGGATGCCGGCCTGCGCCTGGTATCGCGCCCCGCGCATCCGGACATCGCGATCGTGGCGATCGACGACCGCAGCATCGCCGCCATCGGCCGCTGGCCCTGGCGCCGCGCGCTGCACGCGGAGCTGATCAACCGGATTTCCGCCCACGGCCCCCGCGTTATCGGCATGGACGTGCTGTTCAACGAAGAGGACCTCGACTACCCCGAGGACGACATGCTCCTGGCGGAAGCCCTGGGCCGCAGCACCCGCGTGGTGCTTCCGGTGCTACGGCGCAGCTACGGCCTGGGGCACGGCATGGCGGACCTGCCCCTGCCCGCCTTCGCCAGCGCCGCCGCCCGCCTGGGCCATGTGCATGTGGCACCCGACGCCGATGGCGTGGTGCGCAGCCTGTACCTGAACGAAGGGGCTGCATCCACACCCTGGGCCCATTTCAGCGTGGCCATGCAGTGCGTGGCCGGGGCGCTGCCCGCACAGCACTGCCCCGCCGCCCCGGCACGGCAACTTCAGAGCGGCCCCTGGGAACGCAGCGACCCCACGCAGATCGCCTATGCCGGCGGCCCTGCGCACTTCACCCGGTATTCCTATATCGACGTGCTGCGGGGGCTGGTGCCGCCCGGCGTCTTCCACGGCAAATACGTACTGGTCGGCGCGGCGGCCTCCGGCCTGGGGGACATGTTCGCAACACCCGTCAGCCAGCCATCGCACCTGATGCCAGGGGTGGAAGTGGTGGCGCATGTGCTCGACAGCCGCCTGTCTCTCGTGCAGATCCAGCCCGCATCGCCGGCGCTCAACACCGCGTTCAACCTCATTCCGGTGGCCTGCGCCTTGCTGGCGCTCTTGCTGCTGGGCCCCTTCGCAGCGCTGCTCACCACCGCAATGCTGATCCCCGCCACCTTGCTGCTCAGCATGGCCCTTCCCTGGTGGGCGGGCCTGCAGTTCGCACCCGCAGCCGCACTCGCCGGCCTGGCACTGGCCTACCCGTTATGGAGTTGGCGGCGCCTGAGCGCGGCAGCGTACTTCCTGCGGCTGGAGATGGAGCGCCTGCAGCGCGAGGGCCTGGCCATGCGGCGGCACGAGCGCCCGGGCGACCCCGGTGACTTTCTGGAAAGGCGCATCAATGCGGTGGAACGCGCGTCGCGCCAACTGCGCGAACTGCACCATTTCGTCAGCGAAAGCCTGCAGCAACTGCCTGCACCCACCATCATCTGCGACCCTGAGGGGCGCATCCTGCTGACCAACATGGCGGCGCGCCGCCATATGGGAAGTCGCATGGCGGCGCCGTTGCAAGGGCAGTCCGTGGTCGAATTACTGCATGACCTGGTGCAGATCGGCACCGCCGATCAACCCCTGGTCACGCTGGAACGGCTGCAAAACCGGTCCATGCCCGAGCAAAGCGAGGGCCGCGACGCCCAGGGCCGCAACCTGCTCGTGCAATGCAAACCGTTCAGCGACCTGGTCCACGCGGGCTGGCTGCTGACCCTGGTGGACCTCACCGAGATGCGCCACGCGCTGCAGCAGCGCGACCAGGCGATGCACTTCATATCACACGACATTCGCGCACCCAATGCCTCCATCCTGACCCTGCTGGAAATGCAGCACGCCTACCCCGGCCGCATGTCCACCGAGGAACTCATGCTGCGCATCGAACGCTACGCGCGCACATCGCTGGGCATGGCGGAAAACTTCGTCCGGCTGGCCAGCGCACAAGCGCAGGAATACACCATGGCACCGCTGGACCTTGTTGCGGCGCTGGCGGAAACCGTGGACGACACCTGGGTCCTGGCCCGCGACCGCAACGTGGAGGTGGTCATCAGCGCCACGCCCGAGACCGCGCCCTGCCATGGCGACCGAACCATGCTGTGCCGCGCGTTGGCCAACGTGCTCAACAACGCCATCAAGTTCAGCCCGGAGGGTGGCGTGGTTCAGTGCGCCATCGCGCAACGTGGCCGCCATTGGGTGGTATCGGTGCGCGACGAGGGCCCTGGCATTGCGCCTGAACTGCAAGGCCAGCTCTTCGCCCCTTTTCAGCGGCTGCACGACCGCAGTCACCCCACCATTGGTGGCGTGGGCCTGGGCCTGGCGCTGGTGCACACCGTGGTCCAGCGCCACGGCGGCAGCCTGGAGGTGGACAGCGACACCGGGCGTGGCGCGGAATTCCGGCTGGTACTGCCGCAGGACGGCGCCATCGCCGCCTCGGACCCGCCACTCCTCTACAGGCCGCAATGAAAAACGGGCCTCAAGGGCCCGTTTTTGCTTTTTGGCGGAGAGGGTGGGATTCGAACCCACGGTAGTGTTGCCACTACGCCTGATTTCGAGTCAGGTACATTCGACCACTCTGCCACCTCTCCTGTGTGTCGAAGCCTGCGATTATAGCAAGGTTTTCACGCTGCCAGCACAGCAACGCCGCCGATGTACGGGCGCAACACTTCTGGCACCACCACACTGCCGTCGGCCTGCTGGTAGTTCTCCAGCACGGCCGCCAAGGTGCGGCCCACGGCCAAGCCGGAGCCGCTGAACTCCGGGGCGATGGGTAGGCTGACAGGTAGACGCAGAGCTAGCGTAGTGGCTAGGCAGAACGCCTGACGTGTTGCCGCCGACCGAAAGCTTACAGTCTGAAAGGTCTGGGGGGAAGTGCAAAAAATGGCCGGCTGTCACGCCGTTTTCACAATTCGCACATCCAATGGCAGGGTGTCCAGGGCGTGTCCTCCGTCCAGGCCCTCGCCCTGGATTCCAGCGCGCAAGCGCCATCGGCGCCTTCGTCCTCCCGCCATAACAAGAACCATCCGCATGCGCCCTTTTCTTGCCGTACTGACCTTTCTGCTGACCACCCTGGGCTGTGCGAACGCAGCCGCCCAAAGCATCACCGGCGCCGGCTCTTCCGCAGCAGCCCCCATTTACCGCAGCTGGGCCAAGGCCTACACCCGTGCGACCGGCGCCACCATCGAATACGAGCCCGTGGGGTCGTCGGGCGGCATCAAGAAGATTCGCCAGAATGAAGTGAGTTTCGGGGCCTCCGATGTGGCGCTTTCCACCAAGGAGCTCACGGAAAGCGGCTTGGTGACCTTTCCCGTGGCCATCACGGGCATCGCGCCCGTATTCCATTTACCCAAGGTGTCCGACGGCCAGTTGCGCCTGTCCGGCGAAGTGCTGAGCCGTATCTTCATGGGGGAAATCGGCCGCTGGAATGCGCCTGAAATCGCTGCGCTCAACCCCGGCCTGGCACTGCCCGACGAGCCCATCAAGGTCATCGTGCGCTCGGACGGCTCCGGCACCACCTACAACTTTTCCGATTACCTCGGCAAGGTGTCCACCCAATGGAAGGCGGCCTACGGCGCAAAGACCAGCATCCCATGGCCCCAGGGCTTCATCGGCGCCAAGGGCAGCAACGGCGTGGCCAAGGCCGTCAAGGACACGCCCTACTCCATGGCCTATATCGACTACGGCTATGTGAAGGAATACGGCCTGTCCGCCGCCCAGATGAGGAATGCCGAAGGCGAATTCGTCCGCCCCTCGGTCGGCGCGTTCCGGGTCGCACTGTTCCACAGCGAATGGGCGACGACCGGCGCCTATTCGGAGACACTGACCCAAAAATCCGGCAAGGGTGCGTGGCCCATCACCATGGGCACCTTCATCCTCGTGCCTAAGGTAGCCCACAACCCCGAGCGGACGCTGGCGGCGCTGCGCTTCTTTGCCTGGGCTTTTCTCAATGGCGATACGCTCGTGCAGGAAAACAACTTCGTGCGCCTGCCCGACCATGTGCAGGCCGCCGCCTTCAAGACCATCGCCTCGGTCAGGGACCGGTCGGGCGCGCCCATCGGCATGACGGCCCTCCCCTGACCGCTGACAGACAAGTTGCCGATGCCGCGGGCCCCGGCACCTCCTGTCCATCCCGGCCGGCGCCTTGGCTTCGGGCTTCAGTCGGCGGAGATGCGCCTCTCGATGGCGATCTTGCGGTACACCGCGTTCTCGGTGGCGATCTCGCGGGCGAATTCCTCGGGGCGGTTGCCGATCACGCGCGAACCCGTGTCTTCGATCTGGCGGCGCACCTCGGGGCTTGCCAGTGCGCGCTGCACGGCCCCATGCACACGCGCCACGACCTCGGGCGGCAGGTTTTTGGGGCCGACGATGCCATAGAACGCACTGCGGTTGACCTCCTCCAGCCCCAGTTCCCGGAAGGTGGGCACCTGGGGCAGCTGCGGCAGGCGCTCGGGCGCGGCCACCGCCAGCGCCACGAGGCGGCCGGCCTTGATGAAGGGCAGCGCGGAGGGCAGGTTGTCGAAAACGATGGGAATCTGGCCCGCCACAGCGTCGTTCAGAGCGGGGCTTGATCCCCGGTAGGGCACATGCGTGAGCGCCAGCCCCACGCGGCTCGCCATCAGCTCCGTGAGCATATGCCCGATGGAGCCCGTGCCCGCCGTGCCGTAGGCGTGCATGCGGGGGGTCTTCTTCACCTCGTCCACGAAGGCCGCGAAGGTCTGCGCCTTGAAGCCCGGGTGCACGGCCAGCACATTGGGCGTGGCGGCAATGTTGATGATAGGCGTGAAATCGGTCAGCGGGTTGTAGGGCAGGCGCGGGTTGATGGCCGGGTTGGCGGCCGTGGTGGACACCGTGGCCACGCCGAGCGTGTAGCCATCCGGCTGGGCGCGGGATGCCTCGTGCGCGCCGATCGATCCCCCGCCCCCGCCCTTGTTGTCCACCACGAGCGGCTGCCCCAGGGCCTCGCCCACGCGCGGCGCGATGGCACGCGCCACGATGTCCGTGGTGCCCCCTGCGGCGAAGGGGACGATGAGGCGCACCGGCCGCGCCGGAAACGCCTCGGCGGCAGCGGCCGCGCCCGACGCGAGGACCAGGCCACACAACAGGGAGAACGCGCCACGGCGCGAAGAAATGGCAGGCATGAGAGAAGTCTCCTGGGTTGAAATGAGGTGGTGCATGCGTACGGCGCTCAGCCGTGCCGGCGCACGAGGTGCTGGGGGCCCAGCTCGCCACAGCCCATGGCACCAAGCATGGCGAGGTTGCGGTCCACCTCGTCGCGCAGCAGGGTGATCGCATGGAGCACACCGGCCTCGCCGGCCACGGCGGCGGCATAGTTGAACGGGCGGCCCACCAGGACCATGCGCGCGCCCAGCGCAATGGCCTTGAGCACATCGGAGCCGCGCCGGAAGCCCCCGTCGATCAGCACGGGGTAGGCCGGCCCCACGGCGGCAACCACGGCCTCCAGCACATGCATGGGCGAAGCGGCGCCGTCGAGCTGGCGCCCGCCGTGGTTGGACAGCACCACGCCGTCCGCCCCCAGGCGCTGCGCCTGCAGCGCGTCTTCCACGCTCAGAATGCCCTTGATGACGAGCGGCCCCTTCCAGCGGCGGCGGATGGCCTCGATGTGGCGCCAGCTCAGATGGTCGCGCGCCGAAAAGTCACGCAGCACGCTCGAGGAAACGATGGGTGCGCCGCGCGTGGCAAACGAGTTCTCGAAATGCGGCATGCCGTGGCACAGCAGCGTGCGCAGAAAAGTGCCCGCCACCCAGCGCGGCCGCACCAGGCCGTCCCAGGCCAGGCGCAGGCCGGGCTTGAGCGGTGTCGAAAAACCCGTGCGGATATTGTTCTCGCGGTTCGCCGAGATCGGGATGTCCACCGTGATGACCAGCGTGCGAAAGCCGGCGCGCTCCACGCGGTCGATCAGGGCGTCGATGCGGGCCTGGTCGCCGGGCAGGTAGGCCTGGAACCAGGTGCCCGGGCTGTCCCGGGCCACGTCCTCCATCGGAATCAGCGAGGTGCCGCTCATCACCGACGCGATGCCCATGCGCCAGGCCGCGCGCGCCAGCACGAGGTCGCCCCGGTAGGTCGAGAGCGCGTTGATGCCCATGGGGGCGATGCCAAACGGGCTGGCGTAGCGCTCGCCAAAAAGCTCCACGGCCTGCGAGCGCTGCGACACATCGCGCAGCACCCGCGTGACGAAACCATGGTCGTCGAACACACTGCGGTTGTCGCGCAGCGAGGCGTTGTCCTCGGCGGCGCCCGCGATGTAGCCGTAGATGGGCCGGGGCAGCCGCCGACGCGCGGCCTCCTCGAAGTCGTGCAGCGACAGCATGCGGCGCAGCACGGCGGGCGAGCGCGGCGCGGCCGCCTGGGCGGGTGCCCGCATTGCCGCCGGAGCGGCGTGAATAGATGCAGTGGAGGAGGCCATGGTGGAAGCGTTCGTTGCGTTCAGAAACCGGGGGCCACTGTAGGTCGCAGGCTCATTGCATGAAAGCGAAATATTTAGAATGCATTTATTCGCTTTTCACCAATAAATACTTCACCCCAACCCCATGGCCACGCCCTCGATCAAGCAGCTCGAAGCCTTCTGGTGGGCCGCCACCTGCGCCAACTTCGCCACGGCGGCCGAGCGCGTGCATCTGTCGGTGTCGTCGCTGTCCAAGCGCATCACCGAGCTGGAGTCCGTGCTGGGCCAGCCCCTGTTCGACCGCAGCGGCCACCGCGCCCAGCTCACCGAAGCCGGCGAGCGCCTGCTGCCCGCCGCGCTCGAGGTACTCAACGCTGTGGCGGCGCTGGGCCAAGCGCTCGACGCGCGCGCCGAACTCACGGGCCATTGCCGTTTTGGCGTGGGCGATCTCTCCGCGCTCACCTGGCTGCCCGCCTTCGTGGCGGCGGTGCGGCGCCAGCACCCGCACCTGGCGCTGGAGCCCTGCGTGGACGTGGGCGGCGTGCTGGAGCAGCGCCTGGCGGACGGTGCGCTGGATTTCGCGGTGATCGCCGGGCGCTCGTCGCGCCGCACCCTGCTCTCGCACCCCGTGGGCGCGGCGCGGTTTGCCTGGGCCATCGCGCCGGGCACGCCCGGCGCGGGGCGCCTGGGCGTGGGCGAGCTGTTGCAGCACCACCCGCTGGTCACGCTGCCGCCGGGCGCGGGCACCACGCGGCTGCTGGACGACTGGCTGCTGGCCCACCGCGTCACGGTGCAGGAACGCATCCTGTGCAACAGCTGGGGGGCCGTCGCGGGCATGCTGCGCGCGGGGGTGGGTCTGGGTTTTCTGCCGGCGGGCTGGGTGGGCACGCTCGGCCTGCAGGCCGTGGGCGCGCGCGCACCCCTCGCGCCGCTGCACTACACCTTCCAGTGGCGGCATGGCGACACGCGGGCGCTGATCCCCGCCCTGCAGCGCCTGGCGCAGGCGCATGTGGACTTCTCGGCGCCCCCCGGGCTGGCTGCCGTTTAGGACATCGCCAGGCACACGCCCAAGAAAAACGGGCCGCAAGGGCCCGTCGTGGCTGGCGTGGCGCCAGCGGGGGAGCGCGTAAAACTCAGAGGCTGAGAATTTTTCGGCCGTGCCCGAAAGGCGCGCCAAAACGCGCCGGATCTAGGCGCAAAACGCAGCCATAGCGCGGGCTATGGCGAGTATTTGCAACGACGAGCCGGTGTGTTTTGGCGTGCAAGGCGGGCATGGGGGAAAGATTCTCAGCCTCTCAGGGCTGGAGCACCGTGACGCCGCCCATGTAGGGGCGCAGCACCTCGGGCACGGTCACGCTGCCATCGGCCTGCTGGTAGTTGTAGTTCCGGCACGCTTCGCTTCACTTTCGCGCTGCGAAAGTGAGCCTACACAGAAACTATCCGCTCAGGTCGGAGCAAGCTCCGACACTCCGCCCATGTATGGGCGGAGAACGGCCGGAACCTCGACGGTTCCGTCCGCACGCTGATAGTTTTCCAGCACCGCCACCAGCGTGCGGCCCACGGCCAGACCCGAGCCGTTGAGCGTGTGCACGAGTTCGTTCTTGCCCTGGGCGTTCTTGAAGCGCGCCTGCAGGCGGCGGGCCTGGAAGGCCTCGCAGTTGCTCACCGAGCTGATCTCGCGGTAGGTGTTCTGCGCGGGCAACCACACTTCGAGGTCGTAGGTCTTGGCCGCGCCAAAGCCCATGTCACCCGTGCACAGGGCCATCACGCGGTAGGGCAGGCCCAGCTGCTGCAGCACGGCCTCGGCGTGGCGGGTCATTTCCTCCAGCGCCTCGTAGCTCTTCTCGGGGTGGGCGATCTGCACCATTTCCACCTTGTCGAACTGGTGCTGGCGGATCATGCCGCGCGTGTCGCGGCCGTAGCTGCCGGCCTCGGAGCGGAAGCACGGGGTGTGCGCCGTGAGCTTGATGGGCAGCTCGGACTCCTGCACCACCACGTCGCGCACGAAGTTGGTCAGCGGCACCTCGCTGGTGGGAATCAGGTAGAGCGCGGCATTGTCCGGCACGGGCTCGCCGTCCTGGCCGCCCTTCTTGGCGGCGAACAGGTCGCCCTCGAACTTGGGCAGCTGGCCCGTCCCCTTGAGCGAGTCGGCGTTCACGGCGTAGGGCACGTAGCACTCGGTGTAGCCGTGCTGCTGGGTCTGCACGTCCAGCATGAACTGGGCGAGCGCACGGTGCAGGCGGGCGATCGGGCCCTTCATCACGGTGAAGCGCGAGCCCGAGAGCTTGACGCCCATGTCGAAGTCCAGCCCCAGCGGCGTGCCCACGTCCACGTGGTCCTTCACCTCAAACGCGAAGGTGCCAGGCGTGCCCCAGCGGCGCACTTCCACATTGCCGGCTTCGTCGCTGCCCACGGGCACGGATTCATGCGGCAGGTTGGGCACGGCGACCAGCATGGCCTGCAGGTCGGCCTGGATCTGCTCCAGGCGGGCGGCCGATTGCTCCAGCTCCACCTTGGAGGCGGCCACCTGGGCCTTGGCGGCCTCGGCGCCTTCCTTGTCGCCCTTGCCCATGAGCATGCCGATCTGCTTGGAGAGCTGGTTGCGCTGGGCCTGCAGCTCCTCGGTGCGGGTCTGCAGCGTCTTGCGCTCGGATTCCAGGGCCTGGAACGCATCCACGTTCAGGAAGGCCTGGGGCTTCTTGCGGGTTTCCAGGCGCGCGATGGCGGTGTCGAGGTCTTTGCGGAGGAGAAGAATGTCTAGCATGACAGGATTTTAGAGCCCCCCTGAGTCGCTGCGCGCCTTCCCCCCAGGGGGACGCCCCCAGCGCGGCGGGGCGGCCCTTGCGCGGGGGCGCTGGCCGGGACCGCGCCCCTTGCCTGCGTTGCTTAGCCGAGGCTGGCCGGATCAAGGTTGGCGCCGCACAGGATGAGCGCCACCGTTTCCTGCGGCTGCGGGCGGTAGGCGCCGGTCTGCAGGGCCGCCAGGCCCAGGGCGGCGGCGGGCTCCACGGCCAGCTTGAACTCCTGCCACAGCCACAGCTGCGCGGCGCGGATGGCCTCGTCGGGCAGCAGCAGCGATGCGTGCACATGGCGCTGGCTCACCTCCCAGCCGATGGCGCCGATGCGGCGCGCGCCCAGCGAATCGGCGGCCAGGCCGCCCACTTCCACGTCCACCGGCCGGCCCGCGGCGCGGGCGGCGTGCAGCGTGGGCGCGCGCTCGGGCTCCAGCGCCACCACATGGGCGCGGCTCTCCACCCAGGCCGCCACGCCGCCGATGAGGCCGCCGCCGCCCACGCTGACGAGCAGGCTGTCGGGCAGGCGGCCGGCCTGCTCCTCCATCTCCAGCGCCAGCGTGCCGGCGCCGGCCACCACCTCGGGCTGGTCGTAGGCATGGGCCTGCAGCGCGCCCGTGGCCTGCTGGCGGGCCACGCAGGCCTGGAAGGCCTCGGCGTACGCGGCGCCGGCCACCACCACCTCGGCGCCCAGGGCGCGCAGCCGGGCGCGCTTGGCCTCGGGCGAGACCTCGGGCACGAACACCTCGCAGCGCACGCCCAGGGCCTTGGCGGCGGCTGCCACGGCAATGCCGGCGTTGCCGCCCGAGGCGATGATGACGCCGCTCTCGGGCACGGGATTGGCCAGCAGGCGGTAGAGCATGCCGCGCGCCTTGAAGCTGCCGCCCACCTGCAAGTGCTCCAGCTTGAGCCAGACCTCACCGCATTCCACCCCCAGCGAGCGGCCGGACACGCACAGCAGCGGCGTGGCGCGCAGGAAGTCGGGCTGGCTGGCCAGCTGGCGGCGGGCGGCGGTGATGGCGGCGCGGTGGATCATGCGGGGGCTCGGCGGAAAAAGGAGGCAGTGTAGTGGCACCGCATAACTGCCGATAACATGGACATACCCGCTCCACCAGGGGGCGAGCAGGAGGCAGCCATGTTTTTTGTGTTCGGCCCGTCGGGGCAGATGTACCGGGGAGGCCCCGAGAACCTGGCGCAGATCTCGGCCGTGCGCCGCGTGCAGCGCCCCCAGGCGCTGCGCACCCGCGCCGCGGATGTGGAAACCTTCGTGCTCGAAGTGCCGACGCCCGCCCCCGGCCCGGCACCGGCCGCCGTGAACCAGCGGACACAGGACGCCGTGGCCGCCTATGCCCAGACGGTGCAGGGCCCCGCCCAGACCCGCCAGCCGCTCTCGCGCGTGCGCGACGTGATGACGACCAACGCCCTGGCCGTGCAGCCCGGCACCATCGTGAACAACGCCTGGCAGACGCTGGCCGAGCACAAGATCGCCCAGGCCCCGGTGGTGGACCCGCAGGGGCACGTGGTGGGCCTGCTGCTGCGCGCCGACATGGCGCCGCTGGACCTGCTGCCCGAGCCGGGCCACATCAAGGACGCGATCGCGCTGGCGCGCCGCCCCGTCTCGGCGGTGATGGTGAGCCCGGTACCCACCGTGGCGCCCGACACCGACCTGCGCCGCGTGGCCACCGTGCTGCTGGACACCGGCCTGCCCGGCCTGCCGGTGACGGACGAACACGGCATTCTTTCGGGCTTCATCTCGCGCACCGACATCCTGCGCGCCGTGGCGGCCGATCCGCCGCTGGACCTCTGGAGCTGACGAGGGGACACCCCCCTGAGGCGCTGCGCGCCTTCCCCCCTCTCCTGCGGGAGGGGGGACGCCACCAGCGCGGCGGGGCGGCCCTTGCGCGGTGGCTGCTGGGCTGGGCCGCGCCAGCGCATACGCTGCGCACAGAAGATCTGCCAGATTTCAATAAAAAACGGGCCATGAGGCCCGTTTCATCAGCGCTACAAGCTATTAAATCAATAGCATCTCATTCGCCATCATCGACCGCCTGCCCGGCGCCGTCGAGCTTGAGCCCCTTGGGCAGCGGGAACTTCAGGGTTTCCTCGATGCCGTGGAGCTTGCGCACCGACACCGCGCCCAGCACCTTGATGCGGTCGATCACCTCGCGCACCAGGATCTCGGGGGCCGAGGCGCCGGCCGTGAGGCCCACGCGGGCGATGCCGTCGAACCACTCGGGGCGCAGCTCGGCGGCACTGTCGACCATGTAGCTGGTGGTGCCCAGGCGCTGCGCCAGCTCGCGCAGGCGGTTGCTGTTGGAGCTGGTGGGGCTGCCCACCACGATGACCAGGTCCACCTGCGGGCTCAGCAGCTTGACGGCGTCCTGGCGGTTCTGCGTGGCGTAGCAGATGTCCTGCTGCTTGGGCTCGCGCACCTTGGGAAAACGCGCGCGCACGGCGGCGGTGATCTCGGCGGCGTCGTCCACGCTCAGCGTGGTCTGCGTGACCACGGCAAGCTTCTCCGTCTGCGCGGGCTGCACGCGCGCCACATCCGCCACGTCTTCCACCAGGTGGATGCCGCCGTCGAGCTGGCCCAGCGTGCCCTCCACCTCGGGGTGGCCCTTGTGGCCGATCATGATGAACTCGTAGCCCTCCTGGGCGAGCTTGGCCACCTCCACGTGCACCTTGGTCACCAGCGGACAGGTGGCGTCGAAGATGTGGAAGCCGCGCGCACGGGCTTCTTCCTGCACGGCCTTGCTCACGCCGTGCGCGCTGAAGATCAGCGTGGCGCCGGGCGGCACGTCGGACAGCTCCTCGATGAAGATCGCGCCCTTGGCCTTGAGGTCGTTCACCACGTAGGTGTTGTGCACGATTTCGTGGCGCACGTAGATCGGCGCGCCAAACTTGGCCAGCGCGCGCTCGACGATCTCGATGGCCCGGTCCACCCCCGCGCAGAAACCACGCGGTTCGGCCAGCAGCACCTCCTGCGGGTGGTTCATAGCACCCCTATGACGTGCACTTCAAACGTCACGGGCTGGCCCGCCAGCGGGTGGTTGAAATCGATCAGCAGCGCCTCGGGGTTCTCGGCGTTGCCCACCTGCAGCACCACGCCGGCGTAGGTGCTCATGCCATCGGGCGTGCAGAACTCCACCACTTCGCCCACGTGGTACACGTCGTCGGGGTCGCCCAGCTCGTTGAGCAGCTTGCGGCCCACCCACTGCTGCATTTCGGTGTTGCGCTCGCCAAACGCCTCGCCCTGGGCCAGCTCGAACGTGGCGCGCGTGCCCTCCTCCAGGCCCAGCAGGCGCTGCTCCATGGCGGGCGACAGCTCGCTGTTGCCCAGTGTGAGCGTGGCCGGCTTGTCGGCGAAGGTGTTGATGACGTCGCCGGCGGGGCCCGCCAGACGGTAATGCAGGGTCAGGAAAGAACCCGGTTGAACAGTTGCCATGAGTGCCTCGATAAACTGGCGCCATTTTAAGGTTGGCCCCCAGGGGGCCCTTCCGCCATGCCCCTGAAAGACCTTCCTGCCGACGCGCAGCCGCGCGAAAAGCTCCTGGCACGCGGCCCCGCCGCGCTGTCGGACGCCGAACTGCTGGCCCTGCTGCTGCGCACCGGCATCGTGGGCAAGGGCGTGCTGCAACTGGCGCAGGAGCTGCTGGACCCGCCCGGGCGCGATGCCGCCACCGGCCGGCCCACGGGCGGCTTTGGCGGCATCGCCGGGCTGCTGCACACCAGCGCGGCCGACCTCGAACGCATCAAGGGCCTGGGCCCGGCCAAGCGCGCCGAACTCGTGGCCGTGCTGGAACTGGCGCGCCGCGCCCTGGCCCAGCAACTGCGCGAGCGCGAGGTGTTCGACTCGGCCGACACCGTGAAGCACTACCTGCAGCTGCACCTGGCCAGCAAGGGCCACGAGGTCTTCGCCGTGCTCTTTCTCGACAGCCAGCACCGGCTGCTGGCGCTGGAAGAGCTGTTCCGGGGCACCCTCACGCAGACCAGCGTGTACCCGCGCGAAGTGGTGCTGCGCGCCCTGCACCACCAGGCCGCCGCCGTGGTGCTGGCGCACAACCACCCCAGCGGCAGCGTGCAGCCCAGCCGCGCCGACGAGCAGCTCACGCAGACCCTCAAGGCCGCCCTGGCCCTGGTGGACGTGCGCGTGCTGGACCATGTGATCGTGGCGCCGGGCCAGGCCCTGTCGATGGCCGAGAAAGGCCTGGTGTAGCGTGGGCCTGCCCGGCCACACCGCCCTGCGCCTGGCGCTGGAACGTGCGCGCGCGCCCAAGGCCGCCCCGGCACCGCCCGCCGCAACGGCCAACGCAGCGCCCGTCAGCCCCCCCGTGGCGCAGCCCCGGCCCACCCCTGCGCCGCGCCCGCCACGCCAGACTCCGGCCGCCGACACCACGCCGGCCCCGCGCAAGCCGCGCCGCAGCAGCGCCCCCGCACCCCGCCGCGCGAGCGTGCGTGTCACCGACCTGCAGGACCTGGCCGCCGTGGCCCGCCACCTGCGCGAGGAACAGGCCCGCACCGAGGCCGAAGAAAAGGCCCGGCGCGAAGCCGCCGCACGCCGCGAGGCCGAGCGCCACCAGTTCAGCCGCGCCGTGGGCCCCGTCACCCGGCTGCGCGACCGCAACCTCGCCCGCCTGCGCCGCCCCCTGCCGCCCCCCCTGCCCGTGCAGCACGAGCTGGACGAACAGCGCGTGCTGCAGGAATCGATCAGCGACGATTTCGACGTGAGCACCCTGCTCGACACCGACGACCAACTGAGCTTTCGCCGCCCCGGCATCGGCGTGGAAATCACGCGCCGCCTGCGCGCCGGGCACTGGAGCATCCAGCGCCAACTCGACCTGCACGGCCTGCGCGTTCATGAAGCGCGCGAAGCGCTGGGCGAATTCATCCGCAACGCCCACAAGAACGGCATGCGCTGCGTGCGCGTGGTGCATGGCAAGGGCCTGGGCTCGCCCGGCAAGAGCCCGGTGCTCAAGAGCCGCGTGCAGCGCTGGCTGGTGCAAAAGCACGAGGTGCTGGCCTTCGTGCAGGCGCGGCCGGTGGATGGCGGCGCGGGGGCGATGCTGGTGTTGTTGCAGCCGGTGGGGGCCCGGCAGGGGTGAGTGCGCCGGGCCCGCGGTGCGGGGCCATGCGTGCTACGCAGTTCCTGCGGACAAGGCGCCAGGCACGATATGGGCAAGCGGTTCCGGGCGGTGCAGGCCGTAGCCCTGACCGTAATCCACCCCCATGGCCGTGAGCTGGACGGCGATGGCTTGCGTTTCGACGTACTCCGCAATGGTCTTGAGGCCGAGTGCCTGGGACATCTGGACGATCGCCTGGACGAGCGCTGCGTCGGCGTCGTTACGGCCCAGGATGCGCACGAGGCTGCCATCGATCTTCAGGTAATCGACCTGCAGGTCGCGCAGGTAGGCAAACGAGGAAAAACCGCTGCCAAAATCGTCCAATGCGAAGCGGCAGCCCAGCCCCTTGAGCCGGTGGATATATTCCCGGGCGGTGTCAATGCTGCTCATGGCCGCCGATTCGGTGATCTCGAAACTGATCTGCCGGGCGCGACCCGAGGCGCGAAGCAGTGCTTCGAGGCGCGGCAGGTACTCCTTGTCCATCAGGGTCTGTCCGGACAGGTTGACCGCGTAATCACAGTCGGGATGCAGCGGGCTGGCGAGCAGCGTCTCGATCACCCAGCGATCGATTTTCGGCATCAGGTGGAAGCGCTCGGCCGCCGAGAGGAACATGCCCGGGCTGACGATCTGCCCCGCATCGTCGAGGCCGCGCAGCAAGACCTCGACATGTCCGCGTGTGTTCCCGTTTTGCAGCGGCAGCACGCGCTGGCCATAGAGGAGGAAGCGGTTGTCGCGGATGAGTTGCGGCAGCCGCGCGGCCCACTGCTCTTCCTGGCGTGATTTGACCAGGGACGGATCGGCCTCTTCATAGACCAGCACTTTTGCGCTGCCCGGCTGCTTGGCCAGACGACAGGCGGCGTCGGCCCGGGCGATGACTTCACGGTTCAGGTCACCGGGCTGGGCCAGGGCCAATCCGATCGAGACCCCGAGATGCATCGGCTGCCCCAGCCAGGCGAAATGGTGCGTTTCGATGAGGTGCACGATTTCTTCCGACAGGGGGCGGATGGCGTCCAGTGTTTTCTCCGCGCCCATCCAGATGGCGAACTCGTCACCGCCGACACGGGCCACCTGGGCATTTCGCCTGGCGCAGGCGCGGCCCATCTTCTCGGTCAGCTCGACGAGCAGATCGTCGCCGGCCGTATGGCCGCACAGGTCGTTGACCAGCTTGAAGCGATCCAGGTCGATGTAGGCCAACGCGCCACCCTGCGCAGGGTTCGCATTCATGCTCGCGGCCAAACCACGCCGATTGAGCAGCCCGGTCAGGGTGTCGTGCAGGGCCTGGTGTTCGAGGCTGCGGCTGATGCTGAGGCTGGAGCGGGTGACGCTGACGCAGAGCGCGATGCCGATGAGCAGGCTGACGGCGCCCATCGCCAGCAAGGCGCCCAGCAGCAGCCGGCGCTGGCCCGCGAGGCGGTCCATCGCCTCCTTTTCATGGACCTCGGCTTCCTCGACGATGCGGTCGAGTTCGGCGGCAAGGGCATAGGAGATCTTCTTGGCGGCAGACAACTGGGCGTTGGCCTGTTGTGGCGTCAGATGCCCCGTTGCACCGAGTTCCGGCAGGAGCGCTCGCACCTCCTGGCCATAGGCGGCCAGGGCACGTTCGATGGCCTCGGTGTCGATCTTGAGGCCACCCCCGTGCTCCGTGCCCTCCTGGCGGATTTTGCTGACCTGCAGAAACGCCTGCTCCAGGCTGTCGGCCCAGCGTTTTTCCGCCTGGGCCAATTCGTCTCCATCTTCTTTGCCAACGAGCAGAATGTCCTTTTCGAACCGGCGCAAATCACCCACCCGGGCCTTGAGTTCGAGCGCCTCAATCTGGACATCCGAGAGATTGACCAGCGTCACGCTCATTTCGCGGTACATGCGGTGCAGGGTCCAGCCACTGAAGCCCATCTGGAGAAGGATGGTGAGCGCCAGGACCAGAAACCCCAGGATGGTCGTGCGCCCAAGGCGACGTGACTCGTGGTACAGCATTCAACGGCCCCTTTGTCCAGCTGGAAATCCGGGTTGTTCACGCGATTGCAATTTTTCTTGCCGTACGACCACTATAGGACGAGACCAGGGGCCTCTACTGCATCCGCACCTGGTTTTGATGGAATAAAGCTGCAGGGCCCGTCCATCCATCGCCAGTAGCTATTGATTCAATAGCACCCGTCACAACCCCTTGTTGCGCATCCAGTCCGCCGTATTGAAGAAGCTCGCCTTCAAGCGCGTGCGCAGCTCCTCATGGGTGGCGCATTCGGCCATGGCCTGGTCCATGCAGGCGACCCACTGGTCGCGCTCCTTCACGCCGATGGCGAATGGCATGTGCCGCGCGCGCAGGCGCGGGTGGCCGAAGCGGCTGGTGTAGTGCTCGGGGCCGCCAAGCCAGCCGCAGAGGAACCAGAACAGCTTGTCACGCGATTCGTCGAGCGTGCTGCCGTGCGTGGCGCGCAGCGCGGCGTAGCCGGGCTCCAGGTCCATGAGGTCGTAGAAGCGGTCCACCAGGGCGCGCACGGCGGGTTCGCCGCCGATGCGCTCGAAGGGGGTGGGTTCGCTCGGGGTGTCTTCAGGATTCATGGCAAAACAGGCTGTGGCGCAATACCATCAAGCGCAAGCAGCTATCAAAACAGAAGCATTCATTCTGCCGCCTGGCGCAGCGTGTCCACCACGGGGCGCTGCAGCACCTCGCGCAGGCCCCACCAGCCGGCCAGCAGCGCCAGCACGGCGCCGGCCAGGCCGCCGGCCAGAGGCACCAGGGGCGAGGCGGTCCAGGTGAAGTCGAACACGAAGCGCGCCAGCGCCCAGCCCACGCCCACGGCCACGCAGCTGGCCAGCACGCCGGCGAGCAGGCCCACGCCGGCGAGTTCGGCGCGCTGCACGTCGCGCAGCAGGCTGCCGCGCGCGCCCAGGGCGCGCATGATGGCGTATTCGCGGGCGCGCTCCTCGCGCGTGGCGGTGACGGCGGCGAACAGCACCACCAGCCCGGCGGCGAGCGTGAAGCCGAACAGGAATTCGACCGCGCGCACCACCTGATCGAGCACGCGCTGCACCTGCATCAGCGTGGCACCCATGTCCACGTTGGTGATGTTGGGGAATTGGCGCACCAGGGCGTTGTCGAAGCCCGCCGCCTCGGGCGCGCGGTAGGCGGCGAGGTAGGTCACGGCGGCATCGGGCACCTGCTCCACCGGGAACATGACGAAGAAGTTGGCGCGCATGGAGCCCCAGTCCACCTTGCGCAGCGAGGTGATGCGCACCTCGTGCGGCACGCCCGCCATGTCAAAGCGCATGGTGTCGCCAAGCTTCAGGCCCAGGGTCTTGGCCAGGCCGTCCTCCACGCTGGCGGCGCCCTGCTCGCCCGGCGTCCAGCGGCCGGCCACCACCTGGTTGTGCGGTGGCTGCTCGGTGGCATTGGAGAGGTTGAACTCGCGCTCCACCAGGCGCTGGGCGCGGTCGTCGGCGTAGCTCTCGGGGCCGATGGGCTGGCCGTTCACGGCCACCAGGCGGCCACGGATCATGGGGTACCAGTCGTAGCGGCGCACACCGGCGTCCTCCAGCGTCTGGCGGAAAGTTTCGGCCTGGTCGGGCTGGATGTTGATGACGAAGCGGTTGGGCGCGTCGGGCGGCGTGGCCTGGCGCCAGCTGGCGATGAGGTCGGTGCGCAGCAGCACCAGCAGCACCAGCGCCAGCAGGCCCACGGCCAGGCTGCTGACCTGCACCACCGCGTAGGCCGGGCGCGCCGAGATCTGCCGCGTGGCCAGCACCAGCCAGCGCGGCGCGGTGGATTCATTCACGCTGTAGCGCAGCAGCAGCACGGCCAGCCAGCTCAAGAGCGCGAACAGGCCCACGGCCACGGCAAAACCGCCCACGGCGATGAGCCCGAGTTTCAGGTCGCTGCTGACCACGAGCAACAGCGCGGCAAAACCCGCCACGCCCAGGCCCAGCACGGCCACCGAGGCCGGGCGCAGCGCGCCCATGTCGCGCCGGATGACGCGCAGCGGCGGCACCTGGGCCAGCTGCAGCACGGGCGGCAGGCCGAAGGCGACGAGCAGCGTGAGCCCCACGCCCAGGCCCAGCGCCACGGGCCAGGCGCTGGCGCCGGGCAGGCTGGACTCCACCAGCCCGGCCAGCAGCAGCACGAACACATGGTGCACGGCGTAGCCCAGCAGCACGCCGAGCGCGCTGGCAACCAGGCCCACGAGGATGAACTCCACCGCGTAGCTGCCCGCGATGGTGCGCTGGCTCTGGCCCAGCACGCGCAGCATGGCCGAGGCATCGAGGTGGCTGGCGGCGAAGCCGCGCGCCGCCAGCGCCACGGCCACGGCCGAGAGCAGCGCGGCCAGCAGCGCCACGAGGCTGAGGAATTTCTGGGCGCGGTCCAGCGTCTGCTTCATCTCGGGGCGGCCCGATTCGAGCGATTCGAGGCGCACGCCGCGCACGCTGCTGCGCTGCACCTCCTGCTCGGCCCAGGTGCTGAACTCGCGCACGGCGCGGGGCTCGCCGGCCACGGCGAAGCGGTAGGTGAGGCGGCTGGCGGGCTGCACCAGGCCGGTGGCGGGCACGTCGGCCCCGTTGACCATGACGCGCGGCGCGAAGGCCATGAAGCCCGCGCCCCGGTCGGGCTCCAGCACGATGATGCGCGTGATGCGCAGGCTGGCGTCGCCCAGCAGCAGCGCATCGCCCATTTGCAGGCCCAGGGATTCGAGCAGCGGGGCGTCCACCCACACCTCGCCGGGCGCGGGGATGTCGCGCGTGGCCTGCTCCGCACCGCCGGGCGCGGTGGCCACGGTGAGGCTGCCGCGCAGCGGGTAGCCGGGCTCCACGCTCTTGAAGGCCACGAGGCGGCTGGCGCCGCCCTGGGCGTCGCTGGCGCGGCCCATGGTGGGGAAGCCCATGGTGGTCACCATCTGCAGGCCCAGCGCCCGGGCGCGCTGCACGATGGGCTCGGGCGTGGGGTTGTCGCTGGCCACCACGGCGTCGCCGCCGAGGATTTGCAAGGCATCGCGCTGCAGGCCGCCCTGCAGCCGATCGGCGAAAAAAGCCACCGAGGTGAGCGCGGCCACGGCCAGGGTCACGGCCACCGCCAGCAGGCGCAGTTCGCCCGCGCGCAGGTCGCGCAGCAGGGTGCGCCAGCCGAGCTGGAATATGGAAAAGTTCATGGAAGCTACCTTAGCGCAATTGCCGATGGGGCACGGCGGGCCAGGGCTTTGCGGGTGAGGCTCTGAGGTAGAGAGTCTTTCAGTCCCACCAGAGGGCGGCGACGTCGTGCACGAAGATGGGGTAGTTCATCCACACCCCGCGCAGGCCCTTGCGCGCCACGGTGCCGATCTGGGGCGCGAAGATCCAGGCATTCACGGCGTCCTGCGCCAGGTGGCGCTGCATCTCGACGAACAGGCGCTGGCGCTCGCGGGCATTGCCGCTGCCCGCGTGGCGCTCGACCAGGCCCCGGAAGGGCGGGCTGTCGTAGCCGAAGTAGTAATCGGGGTCGGTGTAGATCTGGTAGTCCAGCGGCTCGACGTGGTTGATGAGGGTCAGCTCGAAGCGCCCCTTGAAGGCGCCCGCGAGCCACTGCGCCCATTCCACGTGCTCGGTCCGGACCACGATGCCCACCTTGGCCAGGTCGGCCGCCACGGCGGGGCCGCCGGCACGCGCATAGGGCGTGGGCGGCAGGGTCAGCGTCAGCTCCAGGGGCAGCTTGACGCCCGCCTCGCGCAGCAGGACCCGCGCCCGCTCGGGGTCGTAGGGGTAGGTGTCGGCCAGGTGCACATAGCCCGCGTCGGTGGGCGAGAAATGGCTGCCGATGGCCTTGCCGCGCCCTTCGAGCACGTTGCGGATGAAGGATTCGCGGTCGATGGCGTGCGTGATGGCGCGGCGCACGCGCACGTCGTCCAGCGGCTTGCGCCGGTGGTTGAGGGCCAGCATGCCCTTGCCGCCCGACGAGCCGATCAGCACCTGGTAGCGGCTGTCGCCCTGGAAGCGGCTGACGTTGTGCGTGGCGAAGTTGAAGAACAGGTCGATATCCCCCGACTGCACCGCTGCCGCCTGCGCGGCCGGGTCGTGGATGAAGCTGAAGGCGACCCGGCCAATACGCACCCGGGCGGCCTGGCGGTAGCCGTCGGCCTTGGCCAGCGTGATGCTCTTGCCCCGGGCCCACTGCTCGAACCGGTACGGCCCCGTGCCGACGGGGTGGCTGGCGGTCTGGGCCGCGCTGGCGGGGTGCAGGACCACGGCCGTGCTTTCCCCGAGCTCGAACAGGATGTTGGCGTCCGGGCGATTGAGCACCAGGATCACGGTATGCGGATCGGGCGTGTCGATACGGGCAATGTTGTCGAACAGCGCCTTGCGGGCCTTGTTGGTGGAGCCCGGCGCCTTGGCGCGCTCGAAGCTGAACTTGACAGCCGAGGCATCGAACGGCGCCCCGTCATGGAAGCGCACGCCCTTGCGCAGCCGGAAGGTGTAGGCCTTGCCATCCGGGTCCTGGCTCCAGGATTCGGCCAGCAGGGGCGTGGTGGCGCCGTTTTCCTCGATCTTCATCAACCCTTCGAGCACGTTGTAGTGCACCACCTGGCCGATGGATGCCGCCGGGGCCATGGTGGGGTCCAGGCTGTCGGGCTCCAGCGCGATGTTGATGGTCACGCCGTGCGGCCCGGCCTGGGCCAGGGCCTGCGGTGCCGCACCGGCGGCCAGCAGCGCCAGGCCCAGCAAGAGGGCCCGCAGGCAGGACAGGGCTGTGCGCGCGGTGGGCAAGAGGTGCTTCCTTTGCATCAACCAAAGAGGCATTTTCCCTGCATGTCTGGGCGACACCGGGCATGGGTGAATGACTACAAATTGTGACATAGTAGCCAAGCACGGCAGCGCGTAAACACCCCGCCGCGGCCGGCTCCCAACGCCTTTTCTGCACAAAAGCAACCGCCCTTTCCCGCAGCCGCCATGCCCCCGACCAACGCCCCGCGTTTCTGGCGCACCCAGTCCCTGGCATGGAAGGTGCTGCCCGTGGCAGCCATGCTGGTGCTGGCGGGGATCGCCGGGGTGCTCACGGCGGTCTACCAGGATCGGGAAGCCCAGCACCGCCACCAGATCGAGTCGGGCCTGCAGGCCATCAGCCAGTTGCAGACACGCAGCGTGGCCGAATGGCGCGAGCGCCGGCTCTCGGACGCGACGGCCCTGTCCGACGATGCCCTGTTCGCCCACGCGGTGGCCCGCTGGATCATGGCCCCCACGGAGCCGGCCGAGCAGGTCCAGGACCGGCTGCGCATCCTGCAGGAACGCGCCCGCTACACCGCCGTGTACCTGGTGGACACGCAGGGCCGCCTGCGCCTGTCCCCGGGCGACATGCCCCAGGGCAGCTTGCCCGATCCGGAGCTGCGGGCGCTGCAGCGCGCCCTGCTGCAGGCCGAGGCCACCGTGGTGGAGCCGCGCCGCGACCCGTTCTTCGCCTTTCCCTTCTACGGCCTGCTGGCGCCCATTTTCGATGGCGTGCAACCCGTCGGGGCGGTGTGGCTGGTGAGCGACGTGCGCACCACGCTCTACCCCTTGCTGGAATCCTGGCCCACGCCCAGCCAGACGGCCGAATCCTTCCTGATCCAGCACAGCGGAGATGACGTCCTGTACCTCAGCCCGCTGAAGCACCGCAACGATCCGCCCCTGAGCGTCCGGATTTCGATGGCGCAGCGCGACACCCCCGCCGTCCAGGCCGTATCCGGCGAACGCGGCCTTCTTTATGGGCGGGATTACCAGGGCCAGAAAGTACTGGCGATGGTGAGCGCAGTGCCCGATTCACCCTGGCTGCTGGTCTCCAAGATGGACGTGGCCGAAGCCTTCACCGATGTGCGGATGCGCGAATGGCTGGCCCTGAGCCTGCCCATCAGCCTGGCGCTGCTGGGCGCGGGCCTGCTGGCCGTGTACTGGCAGCGCCAGGCGTGGCGGCGCGAACGGGCCCTGAAGATCGAGCTGGAACGCAACATGCGCTGGCTCGAAAGCGCCCAGCAGGCGGCCTCGGTGGGCTATTTCGCCTACGACGTGGCGCGCGAGGAATTCTTCATGTCCGGCATGGCCAGCAAGATCTATGGCCTCCCCCCCGATGGCCGCATGTCCTTGCGCCAATGGATGGGCCTGCTGCCCCCCGACGAGCGCGAAGGCATCCTGGCCGTGCACAGGCAGGCCATGGCCCAGCGCACCCCCCTGCGCACCCAGTACCGCATCCAGCGAACTGGCGACCGGCAGGTGCGCTGGGTGGAGGTCTGGGGTGAGTACGAGGGCGCGTTCGAGCAAGGCCATGTCTCACGCATGACCGGAACGGTGCAGGACATCACCGAGCGCAAGGCCTCCGAAGACCGGCTCGCCAGCTACCGCCGCGCCCTGGAGGCCCAGGTGCGCCTGGACCCGCTGACGCATGTGGCCAACCGCCTGGCCCTCGATGAGGCCGTGGCCCGGGAGTGGAACCGCGCCATGCGCGGCGGCATCCCGCTGTCGCTGCTGATGATCGATGTGGACCACTTCAAGGCCTACAACGACCACTTCGGCCATGTCGCAGGCGACCAGTGCCTGCAGCAGGTGGCGCAGGCACTGATGAATTCGGCCGGCCGCGAGGGCGAGCTGGTGGCGCGCTACGGCGGGGAGGAATTCGCCGTGCTGCTGCCGGACACCGACATACCGCAAGCCCTGGCCCTGGCCCACCGGATCTGCGCCGCCGTCCGGGCGCAGGGCATCGCACACCCGGCCACCCCGGGCCGCGACCATGTCACGGTCAGCATCGGTGTGGCCTGCCTCCACCCTTCCTCCATCATTCCGCCCACGGAGCCACCGGACGCAGCGCAAGGCCCCAGCAGCTTCCCCAGCGCGACCGAAGTGGCCAAGGCGCTGTTCGAGCAGGCCGACACCGCGCTCTACAACGCCAAGAAAGCCGGCCGCGACCGGGTGATGGCCTGCCCTTCCCCCGGGCCGCTGAACGCCCCCATGGACACGGCGACTCCCGGCTGACGGGCGGCCCCTGGGAGGTCGTAAACAGGTTCTCAGGTGCTCTTGCTGATCGAGATGGTGGGGAACTTGGCCGAGAAGTCCTTGGACTGCTGGGCAATCTTCACGGCCACGTCGCGGGCGACCTTCTTGTAGATCTGCGCCACCTCGCCGTCGGGCTCGGCCACCACGGTGGGCTGGCCGCTGTCGGCCTGCAGGCGAATCTTGATGTCGAGCGGCAGCGCGCCCAGGTAGTCCATGCCGTAGTCCTGCGCCATCTTGCGCCCGCCGCCCTCGCCGAAGATGTGCTCGGCATGGCCGCAGTTCGAGCACACATGCACGGCCATGTTCTCGACGATGCCAAGGATGGGAACGCCCACCTTCTCGAACATCTTGATGCCCTTGCGGGCGTCGAGCAGGGCGATGTCCTGCGGCGTGGTCACGATCACCGCGCCCGTCATGGGCACGCGCTGGCTCAGCGTGAGCTGGATGTCGCCCGTGCCGGGCGGCATGTCCACGATGAGGTAGTCCAGGTCCTTCCAGTTGGTCTGGCGCAGCAGCTGCTCCAGCGCCTGCGTGGCCATGGGGCCGCGCCAGATCATGGCCTCGTCCTGGTCCACCAGGAAGCCGATGGACATCACCTGCACGCCGTGGTTCACCAGCGGCTCCATGCTCTTGCCGTCCAGGCTCTCGGGCTTGCGGTTGATGCCCATCATCATGGGCTGGCTCGGGCCGTAGATGTCGGCGTCGAGCAGGCCCACCGTGGCGCCCTCGGCCGCCAGGGCCAGGGCCAGGTTGGCCGCCGTGGTGCTCTTGCCCACGCCGCCCTTGCCCGAGGCCACGGCCACGATGTTCTTCACGCCCGGCAGCAGCTGCACGCCGCGCTGCACGGCGTGGGCCACGACCTTGGTCACGATGTTCACCTGCACGCGATCCACGCCCGGAACGGTGCGCGCGGCGGCCTCCAGGCTGGTGCGCAGCGCGCTCTCCTGGCTGCGGGCCGGGTAGCCCAGCTCCACCTCGAACGCGACGGCGCCGCCGTCGATGCGCAGGTTGCGCAGGGCGCGCGTGCTGACGAAATCCTTGCCCGTGGCGGGGTCCTGCACGGTGCCGAGGGCGGCCATGAGGCCCTGTTCATTGATAGCCATGTCCGATTCACTCCTGTGGGGGACGTTAGTCTATCGAAGCGCTCCGCGACCCCACTGGCTGCAGGACAATGCAGGCCCCGCACCCGCACCGCACCACCCCGAGGAATCCCGTGAAATTCAAGATGTCGCCCAACTCGCTGTTCGCCGTCCTGCTGCGCTCGCCGTGGTGGATCAGCTTCGCGCTGACGGGCCTGTTCTCGCTGGCCGCCGCCGCCGTGTTGCCGCGCGAATACCTGCTGGCGGGCGTTCTGGGCACCTTCCCATTCTTCGCCGTGGGCTGCGTGGCCGCCTGGCGCCAGTGGCGCGCGCCCAGCGCCACGCGCGTGGCGGCCATGCACGCGCAGCTGCAGGTCTGGCCCTGGCGCGATTTCGCCGATGCGCTGGAGGCGGTCTGGCGCGCCAGCGACCACGGCGTGGAACGCCTGGCAGGCGGCGGCGCGGCGGACTTCGTGTTGACCAAGGACGGGCAGACGCAGCTCGCCAGCGCCCGCCGCTGGAAGGCTGCGACCCATGGCGTGGAACCGCTGCGCGAGCTGCACGCCGCCATGCAGGCGCGCGGCGCCGGGGCCGGCCTGTACCTGCTGGGCCAGGGCAGCCTGAGCGACAACGCCCGCCTGTTCGCGCGCGACCACGGCATCACCGTGGTGCAAGGCGACGCGCTGGCCGGCCTGCTGCTCGGCGCGCTGAGAGGCTGAGCCAGGGCCTGCGCAACAGCCCGGGGCCTGATCTGCGGCGCCCGCGCAACGGCCATGGGGTTTTCCCAAGGCCGGCGGGGCACGTGCTACTGCACACTCAGGGGCATGCACGGCCCCGTGCCCCCACCCGCCCCACCACCATGCCCACGCCTGCGCCCGCCCCCACCACCCCGCGCACCGGGCTGCTGCTGACCGGCGGCGGCGCACGCGCCGCCTACCAGGTGGGGGTGCTCGAAGCCATCGCCGACCTGCGCCTGGCCTGCGGCGCGGGCCAGGAGCCCAACCCCTTTCCCATCGTCACCGGCACCTCGGCCGGTGCCATCAACGCCGCCGCGCTGGCCTGCGGCGCCGACCAGTTCGACCGCGCGGTACGCCGCATCGTGCGCGTGTGGAGCAACTTCCACGCGCACCACGTGTACCGCGCCGACTCCATCAGCGTGATGCGCAGCGGCGCGCGCTGGCTCACGCTGCTGTCGCTGGGTTGGGTGCTGGCGCGCTGGCGCCGCATGCGCCCGCGCTCGCTGCTGGACAACGCGCCGCTGGCCCAACTGCTGATCAAGATGGTGCCGCTGGTGCGCCTGCCCCGGCTGATCCGCCAGGGCCACCTGCAGGCGCTGGCGGTCACCGCATCAAGCTACAGCTCGGGCGAGCATGTGACCTTCTTCGAGGCCGGCGAGCGCCAGGACCCGTGGGTGCGCTCGCAGCGCCGCGCCGTGCGCGACCGCATCACGCACGAACACCTGCTGGCCTCGGCGGCCATTCCGTTCGTGTTCCCGGCCACGGCGATCGACATCGAGGGCCACACCGAATACTTCGGCGACGGCTCCATGCGCCAGTCGGCCCCCATCGCGCCGGCCATCCACCTGGGCGCCGAGCGCGTGCTGGTGGTGGGCGCGGGCCGCATGCACGAGCCCAAGGGCGACGTCACAGCGGCGCTCTCCACCGGCTACCCCTCGCTGGCGCAGATCGCCGGCCATGCGCTGTCGAACATCTTCCTGGACGCGCTGTGGGTGGACGTGGAGCGCATGCAGCGCATCAACCAGACGATCTCGCTGATCCCGCCCGAGGCACGCACCCGCAGCAGCCTGCGGCCCATCGAGCTGCTGGTGATCGCGCCCTCGGAGCGCCTGGACGCCGTGGCCGCGCGCCACGTGGCCGACCTGCCGACGCCCGTGCGCACCATGCTCGGTGCGCTGGGGGTGTCGTCCAAGAACCAGGACGTGCGCAGCGCGGCCCTGGCCAGCTACCTGCTGTTCGAACAGAACTACACGCGCGACCTCATGGCCCTGGGCCGGGCCGACACGCTGGCGCAGCGCGCGGCGGTGTGCCGCTTCTTCGGCTGGACGGACACGGGCGCCGAGCTGCCCCAGCGACCCAAGGCCTGACGGGCTTCAGCGGCGCGCAAGGCAGCCGCCGCGCCATGCACCAGCGCCGATGTACCCAGCGTGTGGCCAGGGCACCCGTGGAACGGGCTTTGCCCGGCCACCGGGTGCGTCCCCCCTCCCGCGCAGCGAGAGAGGGGGGAAGCCGCGCAGCGGCTCAGGGGGGAGTACCTTTTTTCATCCAGCCCAGGCCCTTGGCGTGCAGGCTCTGCACGTACAGGCGCTCTGGCGTCTCGGTGATGGCGGTGGTCTCGGGGTAGGCGCCCGTGGGGTCCTGCAGATCGGCCACGACCTTGCCGTCCTCGGTGAAGGCGATCACATGGCCGTAGGCCTTGGGAATGGGCCAGAGCGCGCGCGGCAGGCGCAGTGTCAGCGCGCGCAGCCAGGGCTTGCCGGCCATGCCGTCGATGGTGGGGTTGCGCGGCTTGGCAAAGCCCAGCCAGATCTTGCCGTCCAGCCCGCGCATGAGGTTGTCGGGGTAGCCCGGCAGGTTGTCGAGCAACACGCGGGCCTTGTCGCCGCCACCCTGGGCGATGTCCAGCTCCTGCGCGTCCACGGCGATCTTCCAGACGCGGTATTGACCGGTTTCGTTGACGAACAGGTGCTGCTCGTCGCTGCTCAGCGCCACGCCGTTGGCGAAGGCCAGGCCCTTGGCCACGACGCGCACCGCGCGGCTGGCCGGGTCGTATTCCAGCACGCGGCCGGTGGCGGACTGCTCCAGGATGTCGAGCACGCTGGCCTCGAAGGTGCCGCCCCAGTCCCTGGGCGCGAAGCGGGTGGAGGCGTCGCTGAGGTAGATCTTGCCGTTCTTCGCCACCACCACACCGTCGGCGTAGCGGATCGGGTCGTCGCCCACGCGGTCGGCCAGCAGCTGCACCTGGCCCTGGGGCGAGACCGACAGCAGGCCCTTGACGGCGTCGGCCGCGATGAGATTACCCGCCGCGTCGAAATCGAAGCCCAGCACCCGGCCGCCGGTGTTGAAGAACACTTCCTGCTCCGAACCGTCGGGCTTCATGCGCAGGATGTTGCCGCTGGCCACCGTGGTGTAGAGCTTGCCGTCCTGGCCGATGGCGATGTGCTCGGGGCCGACCTCGCCGCGCAGATCGATCATCTGCAGGCCCGCCAGGCGCTGGTTGGGCGCGTGCACGCCCTGGTAGCCCGGCGCGGCCGGCGCCTGCCAGGCCACCGGCGCGATGGGCACGGGCCAGGCCAGCAGGTAGACCAGGCCGGCCAGCACCACGGCGCCCAGGCCGATGAACAGCTTCTTGAACATGCGTGTCTCCTCCAGGGGGTTTTTGGCGCATTGTGCCCAGGGCGCCCGGCCATTGCCCAGACACGGCTGGCCGACGCGCCCGTAAAATCGTGGGTTCCGCCAAAAAGGCGAATCGCTTCGAGAGCCTCCCATGCCCGCACGCAAACTCTTCGTCACCACCGCCCTGCCCTACGCCAACGGCAACTTCCACATCGGCCACATCATGGAATACATCCAGGCCGACATCTGGGTGCGCACGCAGCGGCTGCTGGGCAACGAGGTGAACTTCGTCGGCGCCGACGACACGCACGGCGCGCCCATCATGATCGCCGCCGAGAAGGCCGGCAAGACGCCGCAGCAGTTCGTGGCCGACATCGCCGCCGGGCGCCAGCAGTACCTCGACGGCTTCCACATCGAGTTCGACAACTGGCACAGCACCGACGCGCCCGAGAACCACCAGCTCGCGCAGCAGATCTACCTCGACCTCAAGGCCAACGGCCTGATCGAGACGCGCACCATCGAGCAGTTCTTCGACCCCGAAAAGAGCATGTTCCTGCCCGACCGCTTCATCAAGGGCGAGTGCCCCAAGTGCCACGCCAAGGACCAGTACGGCGACAACTGCGAGGTCTGCGGCGCCGTGTACGCGCCCACCGACCTCATCAACCCCTACTCCGCCCTCTCGGGCGCCAAGCCGGTGCTGAAAAGCTCGGAGCATTTCTTCTTCAAGCTGTCGGACCCGCGCTGCGTGGCCTTCCTGGAAGACTGGACGCAGAACGGCCGCCTGCAGCCCGAGGTGGCCAACAAGGTGCGCGAATGGTTCACCGTGCGCACCAACCCCGACGGCAGCACCAGCGAGGGCCTGGGCGACTGGGACATCTCGCGCGACGCGCCCTACTTCGGCATCGAGATCCCCGATGCGCCGGGCAAGTATTTCTATGTGTGGCTCGACGCCCCCATCGGCTACCTGGCCTCGCTGAAGAACCTGCTGGAAAAGCGCGGCCAGGACTACGAGGCCTACATGGCCGACCCGGTGCTGGAGCAGTACCACTTCATCGGCAAGGACATCGTCACCTTCCACACGCTGTTCTGGCCCGCCACGCTGCAGTTCAGCGGCCGCAAGGTGCCCGACTCGGTGTTCGTGCACGGTTTCCTCACGGTGAACAACGGCGAGAAGATGAGCAAGAGCCGGGGCACGGGCCTGGACCCGCTCAAGTACCTGGGCCTGGGCATGAACGCCGAGTGGCTGCGCTACTACCTGGCCACCAAGCTGAGCAGCCGCAACGAGGACATCGACTTCAACGCCGACGACTTCATGGCCCGCGTCAACAGCGACCTGATCGGCAAGTACGTCAACATCGCCTCGCGCGCGGCCGGCTTCATCGCCAAGCGCTTCGGCGGCCTGCTCGGCGAGGTCTCGGCCGACGGCGACGCGCTGCTGGACCACCTGCGCACCGTGGCGCCGTCCATCATCGAGCTGCTGGCCGAACGCGAATACGGCAAGGCCCTGCGCGAGACCATGCTGCTGACCGACCGCGTGAACGCCTACGTGGACCAGAACAAGCCCTGGGAGCTGGCCAAGCAGGAGGGCATGGAAGGCCGCCTGCAAGACGTGTGCAGCACCTGCATCGAAGCCTTCCGCCTGCTCACCATCCTGCTCAAGCCCGTGCTGCCGGCGCTGGCCGTGCAGGTCGAGGCCTTCCTGAAGGTCCAGCCGTTCACCTTCGCCGACGCGCAGACCGTGCTCGGCAAGGGCCATGCGATCGGCGAGTACAAGCACCTGATGCAGCGCGTGGACATCAAGCAGCTCGATGCATTGTTCGAGCCTCCAGCCCAGGCAGACCAAGCGCAAGCAGCTCCTGAAACCGTAGCACCCGGCGGCGAGGAGCTGGCCCCCACCATCACCATCGACGACTTCGCCAAGATCGACCTGCGCATCGCGCAGATCGTGAACTGCGAGGCCGTGGAAGGCTCGACCAAGCTGCTGCGCCTCACGCTCGACGTGGGCGAGGGCCGCACGCGCAACGTCTTCTCCGGCATCGCCAGCAGCTACCAGCCCGCCGACCTGGTGGGCAAGCTGACCGTGGTGGTGGCCAACCTGGCGCCACGCAAGATGAAGTTCGGCGTCTCCGAGGGCATGGTGCTGGCGGGCAGCCATGCGGACGAGAAGGCGAATCCGGGAATCTACGTGCTGAACCCGTGGCCTGGGGCTACGCCGGGGATGCGGGTGCGTTGATTTAAAGGTTTTTGGGGCTCTGGCGCTTTGTGGTATTGCGCTGGTAGCTATCATTTTTGATAGCGTGCTTCGTTTGAGGGCGGAGGCCGGGGTGTGCGCCCGGCGGCGCAGTAACTTTCTCTTGCTTCGCCAAGAGCAAGTCACCAAAGAGAAGGCGACCCTACAGGCTGCGTCCCTGCGCTTCGCTGCGGGCAACCTGCGGTGCTCGCGTCCAGCGGGGTCTCGCTCGAACTCGCTCCACTGCGTTGCGCTCAGACAATCGCGAGCCCTGATCCGCT
>Ga0208516_100195_pt1 | contig 31639 bp, 26 predicted proteins | sample LakWasM117_HOW13_2_FD_183931 | JGI IMG/M metagenome (GOLD analysis project Ga0208516, IMG submission 183931) | Freshwater sediment methanotrophic microbial communities from Lake Washington under simulated oxygen tension - Sediment Metagenome... | ecosystem: Environmental > Aquatic > Freshwater >...
CGCGCACCAGCTTGTCGAGCAATGCGAGCGGCGTGGTGCCCGGGGGAATCTCGTAGTTGCCGGCGCGGATGTCGCGCCCACGCCCCGAGAGGCGGAAGAAGGCATAGAGGATGCGCGCATCGACGCGCACGCCGGCGGCCTGCACGTCCTGGGCCACGCCGCGCGGCAGCGTACCGGGTTCGATGGCCAGCTCCAGCGGCTCACTGCCCAGGGGCAACGGGGCGTGCAGCCACCAGGCGACCCCACCGCCGAGCGCCACCGCCAAAAACAAAATCCATGCCAGAAGACGACGCACAACCCTGATGCCTGTGTGAATGGGAGCGGGCATCATAATTCAGGGATGACTTTGAATTTCCAGGGCATTGCCCCCCTGAACCACCTGGGTGTGATCCGCGCCGAAGGCGAGGACGCCGTCAAATTCCTCCATGGCCAACTGACCCACGACTTCGCCCTGCTGGGCCTGGGCCAGGCCCGCCTGACCGCTTTTTTGTCGGCCAAGGGCCGCATGCAGGCCAGCTTCATCGGCTTCAAGCGCAGCCCCACCGAGGTGTGGCTGGTGTGCAGCCGCGACCTGCTGGCGCCCACGCTCAAGCGCCTGTCGATGTTCGTGATGCGTGCCAAGTGCAAACTGAGCGATGCCACGGCCGACACCCAGGTCTTCGGCCTGGCCGGGAGTACTATTGAAACCATAGCTGGCAGCGCACAACCTGCTTGGTCCAAGGCCGATTTTGGCACTGCAACCGTGGTGCACCTGCCCCCGGCAGCCGGCCTGCCACGCGCGCTGTGGGTGGCACCCGTGGGCGAAGCCGCCCCGGCCGGCCCCGCGCTCGACCCGGCCCTGTGGGCCTGGGGCGAGGTGCAGAGCGGCGTGGCCACCTTGAGCGCGCCGCTGGTCGATGCCTTCGTGCCGCAGATGCTCAACTACGAATCGGTCGACGGCGTGAGCTTCAAGAAGGGCTGCTACCCCGGCCAGGAAGTGGTGGCGCGCAGCCAGTTCCGTGGCGCCATCAAGCGCCGCGCCTACATTGCCCATGCCGATACCGAGCTGACCGCCGGGGCCGATGTGTTCTCCCCCGCCGACCCCGAGCAGCCCTGCGGCACCGTAGCGCAGGCCGCAGCAGCCCCCGGAGGCGGCTGGGACGCCATCGTCTCGCTGCAGATCGCCGCCACCGAGCACGGCCCGCTGCATGTGGGCAGCCCGCAAGGCCCCGTGCTGGCCCTGGGCACCCTGCCCTACGCGCTGCTCGAAGACATCTGATTCCCCTGGGGCGCCTGGCGCCCCGATCCGCAGGCTTTCCCTTGGACTCCCAACAGCTCTCCCCTTCGCACAGCCCCTGGCGCATGTCCGTCGCGCCCATGATGGACTGGACTGACCGCCACTGCCGTTACTTTCACCGCCTGCTGACACGCCAGACCCTGCTGTACACCGAGATGGTGAACGCGGGCGGCATCCTGTATGGCGGCACGGAGCGCCACCTGCGTTTCAATGCCGAGGAACACCCCGTGGCCCTGCAACTGGGCGGCAACGAGCCCGGCAAGCTGGCGCAGGCGGCGCGGCTGGGCGAGGAATGGGGCTACGACGAGATCAACCTCAACTGCGGCTGTCCCAGCGACCGGGTGCAGCGCGGCGCCTTTGGCGCCAGCCTGATGAAGGCGCCCCAGCTGGTGGCCGACTGCGTGAAGGCGATGAAGGACGTGGTCGATGTGCCCGTGACCGTGAAGCACCGCATCGGCATCGACAAGGTGGAGGACTACGGGTTTGTGCGCGACTTCATCGGCACCGTGGCCGACGCGGGCTGCACGGTGTTCATCGTGCATGCGCGCAATGCCTGGCTGCAGGGCCTGAGTCCGAAGGAAAACCGCGACATCCCGCCGCTGCGCTACGAGGTGGTGCACCGCCTCAAAGCCGAATTTCCGCAGTTCACCATCGCCATCAACGGCGGCATCCAGGCCGACGATGTGGTGCTGGAGCAGCTGGCACACCTCGATGGCGTGATGATTGGCCGCGAGGCCTACCACAACCCCTGGTGGCTGACGCGCTGGGACGAACTCTATTACGGCGCCCCTGAAAACGCCCTCACCCGCGAAGCCGTGGAGGCCGCCATGGTGGACTACATGGCGCGCGAGGCCGCCGCGCACGGCACGCACTGGTATGCGATTGCCCGCCACATGCTGGGCCTGCGCCACGGCCTGCCCGGGGCGCGCCGCTGGCGCCAGGTCTGGAGCGACCACCGCCTCAAGGAAAGTCCGCCGCAGGAAGTGATGGCCCTGGCACAGGCGGCATCGCAGGGCACGTCGCCCGCCTGACGTAGCTCAAGCCCGATCCAGCCGCCGCGCCAGCCAGCCCTCCAGCGCCTCGGGCCGGCCGAACAGGTAGCCCTGCAGGCAATCGCAGCGGCTGGCCACGAGGAAGTCGGCCTGCGCGCGCGTTTCCACGCCCTCGGCCACCACGCGCAGCTTGAGGTGGCGGGCCACCGAGATGATGGATTCCACGATGGCCGTGTCGTTGGGATCGCCCGGCGTGTCCTGCACGAAGCTCTTGTCGATCTTCAGCTCGTACAGCGGCAACTTCTTGAGATAGGCCAGGCTGGAATAGCCCGTGCCGAAATCGTCGATGGAAAACCGCACCCCCATGCGCACCAGCTCGGTCATGCGGGCGATGGTGCCTTCCAGGTTTTCGATGAGCAGGCTCTCCGTCACCTCCAGGATCAGGTGCTCGGCCGGCGCGCCCGTCTGCGCCAGCAGCTCCTGGATGCGTTCGACGAAATTCTCCTGCCGGAACTGGCGCTGGCTCACGTTCACCGAGAGGGACACCACGCAACCCGCCACCTGCATGCGCGCCAGGGCCTCGCAGGCCTGCTGGATCATCCAGTCGCCCATGCGCAGGATCAGCCCCGAGGATTCGGCCACCGGGATGAAGCGCGCGGGCGAGACGCTGCCGCGCACCGGGTGGGTCCAGCGCATCAACAGCTCGCCGCCGATGACCGCGCCATGCGCATCGACCTGCGGCTGCACATGCGCGGCCAGTTGCCCCTCGGCCCGCGCTTTCTTGAGGTCCTGCTCCAGCGCCAGGCGCTCCTGCACATCGGCCTGCATGGCGGATTCGTAGAAGCTGATGCGGTTGCGGCCCAGTTCCTTGGCGCGGTACATGGCCGTGTCGGCCTCGCGCAGCAGGTCCTCCACGCCTTCGCCCCGCTTGGGGAACAGGGTGATGCCGATGCTCGCGGCGCTGTCGTACAGGTGGGTATCGATGGCGTAAGGCGCCTCCAGTGCGGTGCGCAGTTCCTCGCCCAGCAGCAGGGCGCAGCGCCCGGCCGAATCCATGTCGGCTGCGATGTTGTTGACCAGCACCACGAACTCGTCCCCCCCGAGGCGGGCCAGGGTGTCGTTGGGGTTCAGCGATTGCGCCAGGCGCTGCCCCACCTGCACCAGCAGCGCATCGCCCATCGAATGCCCGCGTGCGTCGTTGATCTGCTTGAAATTGTCCAGGTCGATGAACACCAGCGCCCCCACCTGGCCGGACTTGTGCGCCGAGGCCAGCGCGTGCTCCAGGCGGTCGAGCAGCATGCGGCGGTTGGGCAGCCCGGTCAGGGTATCGAAATAGGCCAGTTGGTGCGTGCGGGCTTCCGCCAGCTTGCGTTCGGTGATGTCGCGCGAGAGCGCGACGAAGCGCCGCTCCTGCCCGGGCAAGGTGCTTTCCTTGCGGGCGATCGACAGTTCAAACCAATGGGTCTGCTGCTCCAGCTCCAGCCGGTATTGCTGCCCCGCCGAATAGCCGCTCGCCTGGGCGGCCCGCAGCGCGGCGCGGCAGCCCTCCGCATCCTCAAGATGCACCAGGTCCTCCAGCCGCTGCCCCAGGAAGGTTCCGGCCACCATGGCCAAAGGCCCGGTGCGCGCGGACTGGCAATGCAGGACCTGCCCCTCCTGCCCCAGCTCGAACAGCATGTCGGGGATGGCATTGAGCGTGCTTTCCAGGTCGTCGCGCGTGCCGCGCAAGGCTTGCGTCATGCGGTGCGCCAGGGCCACGGCTCGCTCGCGCCCGGTGGTCATGACCCAGGTCAGCCACCCCACCAGCAAGCTCAGGGCCGCGCCCATCAGCACCACCAGGCTCTGCCCCTGGTCATCGAAGCGCTGTTCAAAAACGGGCAGCGGCTGCATGACCAGCGTCCAGTGGCGCCCACCCAGTTGCAGATGCCGGGTCTCGCTCAGGGAGGAGGACGCCTGCCCCGTACCGTCGTACAGCAGCCTGTCGGCCTGGGGTTGCACGCCATCGTAGATGGCCAGGTCGATGTCGGCATCGAGCTGCTGGGCCATGCCCAGCATCAGCTCGGCCATGCGAAAGGGCGCCGACACCCAGCCCACGATGCCCTGGCGGCGGGCCTCGACCGTCGCCGGGTCCGCTCCCCGCGCATAGAGGGGCAGGTACATCACCAGCCCCTTGGCGTTGCCGCTGCGCCCGATGTCCTGCTGCAGGGTGAGCGCGGACGTCAGCGTCAGCTCCCCGGTATCGCGCGCCCGCTCCAGGGCATCGCGCGCGGCGGGCACGGTGCCAACGTCGAAACCCAGGGCCTTGAGGTTGTCATCGGTCAGGGGCTCGATATGGGTGACGGGCATGTAATGCTCGCGCGCGCCCTCCGGGCGGACGCTGTAGCGGGTAAAGCCTTTGCGGCGCATGTCTGCCGTGTGTTCGGCCAGGCGGCTGGCAGGCAGGCGCACGACGTAACCCACCCCCTGCAGCCCCGGCTGCGTGATCTGCAAGCCCAGGGCGGCCACATAGGCATGGAATTCATCGCGGTCGATGCTTGCCGAGCCATCGTAGTAGCCCTTCACCCCGCGCAGCACCATCTCGTAGGTGCCCATGCGGTCCTTGATGCTGTAGGCGATCCGGTCCACGGCCACCGTGAACGCCTGGCGCCGCCGGGCCTGCGCCTCGCGCTCCTGCCCTTGCCAGTAGAGGAAGGTGAGCACCAGCAACAGCAGGGTCAGCAGGGGTGCCACCAGCACCGGCCAACGCCAGCGGTCCGCCATGGCGGGAGGGGACTCGTGGAGCGGAGTGGAATGCATGGTTCCTGGCAATGGGGCAGCACCGGGTTGATGTCTTCGGGGCTCCCATTATGGGCAGCACGCCCGCCCTTCACCCTCTTGCCGGCGATCCTTTTTTTTACCGCATGCATACGACCCCGGAGAGAGCAGATTGCCACCAGGGTGGTGCCATTTGCGGTATACCCTGGGCACCCACCTTGAGCAGGTTCCGTTACCACGGCATTTCCAGAAAGCCCCGCCATGCCTTCGCTTGATTTCGAGCTGGAAGAATCCCGTTTCCTGTCCTACCACGACCGGCACCAGCAGGAGCTGCAGGCCGCCTGCGCGGCCTTCCGGGCCCTGGTGGGCGCGCAAGTGGCCCGGCCCGGCCAGGTGGAGATATCCAAGGTCGAAGGCCGCGTCAAGGACCGCGACGAGTGCATCCGCAAGTTCTCGCGCAAGTACCGCGCGGCCCTGGAGGAGAGCGGGACACCCTACGAGATCCGCGACTACATCAGCGACCTGATCGGCATCCGCGTGGTCTGCCTGTACGAAGACGAGCTGGAAAAGGTGGCCGACGCCGTAAAGGCGCTGTTCGACGTGATCGACGTGACCGACAAGGTCAGCGACGTGGAGGGCACGGAGGCCTCGTTTGGCTACAAGGGCCTGCACCTGGACCTGCGGCTCAATGCCGCCCAGGGCGCCCTGCCCGCCCATGCGGCCATGGCGCCCTGGGCCATCGAGCTGCAGATCCGCACCATCGTCCAGGACTCCTGGAGCGTGCTGGACCACAAGATCAAATACAAGAAGGCCATTCCGGGCCCGCTCAAGCGGCGCATCAATGTCCTGGCCGCTCTTTTCGAGCTGGCCGACCGCGAATTCCGGCAGATCCGCGACGAAACCGAGGCCGAACTCCTGAAGGCACCGGACGAAACCGCCGAGGCGGCCGCCGATGCCGGCACCCGCCCGCCCCAGCAGGAATCGGCCATGGGAAGCCGGCTCAATGCGTTCTCGTTCCTCAAGATCGCCCAACACTTCTTCAAGGATTTCGTCTTCGAGCCGCACAAGGTCGACAGCTTCGTCGATGACATCCATGCCTGGTCTCCCAGCATCACCCGGGCCCGCTTCAACAGCCACCTGCGCCAGACCATCGGCATCGTCAAACGCTACAAGCAGCATTTCGAGGAACAGAACCCGGCCGGCAAGTTCAACCCCTACACCGTCATCCGCCATTGCCTGTACCTGGGTAACAAGGAGGTCTTCGGCCACGCGCTGCGCAAGGTTTCGCGCACCTCCTTCGAGGCCTGGCTGAACGAGCAACCCGCCAGCGCCAGAGATTCAGATAAAAAACAGTCTCAAGAGCCGTGAATAAAGCGCTAATAGCTATTAAAACAATAGCTAAAATCCGCTTCTTGCGACCGTGGGAGTCCGTCAAATCTGTCGCCTGCGCGACTTTTCCTCCGTACAACCACTGCCTGCGTGCGTAACCAATTGCTGCTATATTGCACTGCAACATTTCCGGACTTTGCCATGCTCTACCAGATCTACGAAACCCAGCGCTCCTTCATGGAACCCTTTGCGGACTTTGCGCTGGCCGCGTCCAAGCTCTACAGCAATCCGTCTTCGCCCTTCCAGAAAACGCCGCTGGCGCAGCGCATGTCGGCCGGGTACGACCTGATCTACCGTCTGGGCAAGGACTACGAAAAGCCCGAGTTCGAACTCAAGACCGTGCCGGTGAACGGGGTGGAGGTGGCCATTCACGAACGCGTGGAGGTCGACAAGCCCTTTTGCGAGCTGCGCCGGTTCAAGCGTTTCTCGGACGACCCGAAAACCCTCGAAAAGCTGAAAATCCAGCCGGTCGTGCTGATCGTCGCGCCCCTGTCGGGCCACTACGCCACGCTGCTGCGCGACACCGTGCGCTCCATGCTGGGCGACCACAAGGTCTACATCACCGACTGGAAGAACGCCCGCATGGTGCCGCTGTCCGAGGGCGAGTTCCACCTGGACGACTATGTCAACTACGTGCAGGAGTTCATCCGCCACCTGCAATCGATCTATGGCAACTGCCATGTGATCAGCGTCTGCCAGCCCACCGTGCCCGTGCTGGCCGCCGTCTCGCTGATGGCCAGCCGGGGCGAGACCACGCCCCTGTCGATGACGATGATGGGCGGCCCCATTGACGCGCGCAAGTCGCCCACGGCCGTGAACAACCTGGCCAACGAACGCAGCTTCGAATGGTTCGAGAACAACGTGATCTACCGCGTTCCGGGCAACTTCCCGGGTTCCGGCCGCCGTGTGTACCCGGGCTTCCTGCAGCACGCGGGCTTCGTGGCCATGAACCCCGACCGCCACGCGGTCAACCACTACGACTACTTCAAGAACCTCATCAAGGGCGACGACAACAGCACCGAAGCCCACCGCAAGTTCTACGACGAGTACAACGCCGTGCTCGACATGGATGCCGACTACTACCTCGAAACCATCCAGACGGTGTTCCAGGAATTCAAGCTGGTCAACGGCACCTGGGACGTTCGCTCCCCCGAGGGAAAAATCGAGCGCGTGCGCCCGCAGGACATCACCCAGGGCGCGCTGCTGACCGTCGAGGGCGAGCTGGACGACATCTCCGGCGCCGGCCAGACGCGTGCCGCGCACGACCTGTGCAGCGGCCTGCCCGGCAAGGAACAACGCCATCTGGAAGCCAAGGGTGCCGGCCATTACGGCATCTTCAGCGGCCGCCGCTGGCGCGAGGAGGTGTACCCGCTGGTCCGCGCCTTCATCGTGGAGCACCAGAAGCCGCTGTCCCGGTCGGTGGCTGCGCCGGCAGAGGCCGCCCCCGCACCATCGGTCGCCCCGGTCGCCCCGGTCGCCCCGGTCGCCCCGGTCGCCCCGGTCGCCCCGGTCGCCCCGGTCGCCCCAGCCAAGGTAACAAAGTCGGCCTCCCCAGCCCCGGCGAAAGCCGCTCCCCGCAAGGCTGCTGCCCCCAAAGCTGTCGCCCCTAAGACAGCAGCCGCTCCAGCACCCGCCAAGCCGGCCAAGGCCACCCCGCGCCCGGTGCGCGCGCCCCAGGCGGTAGCCCCTGCCAGCCCGCAGGCCACGCCCGCCAAGGCCCCGGCGCCCGCCACGCGCTGGGTTTCGCCAGCGGGCGACGCCCCCGCCAAGGCGGCCACTGCGGCAGCAGCGCCCGCCGTGCAGGCCGAAGGCGCGACCACCGTCACGGCGGCCCCAAAGCCCGCCAGCGGCAAACGCAGCTCGCGCAGCAAGGCTGCCTGAGAGGCCGATCCCCGACATGCCGTTGCTGGAGGGCCTGGCGGCACGCATTGATGCCGCCCTGCCGCAGACGCAGTGCACGCGCTGCGGCTATGCCGACTGCGCCGCCTATGCCCAGGCCCTCGCCCAGGGCGAGGCGGGCATCGACCAATGCCCGCCCGGGGGCGCGCAGGGCATCGCCCGGCTGGCCGCCCTCACCGGGCAGGCGGTGCGCCCGCTCGACCCGCGTTTTGGCACCGAAGGCCCGCGCAGCGTGGCCGTGATCGATGAGGATTGGTGCATAGGCTGCACCCTGTGCATCAAGGCCTGCCCCACGGATGCCATCATCGGCGCCAACAAGCTGATGCACACCGTGCTGGCCGCGCATTGCACGGGCTGCGAACTGTGCATCCCGGTCTGCCCGGTCGATTGCATCGTGCTCGACAACGCCAGCGGCACGGCCACGGGCTGGTCAGCATGGTCACCCGATCAGGCCCAGGCGGCGCGCCAGCGTTACCACCAGCGGCAGCAACGCCTGGCGCAGGATGCAGCCGACGCCACGCAGCGGCTAGAACAGCAAGCTGAACCCACCCCTGCTCTCGCCCCGGCCGGCAACGCAGCGCCCGCCGCAGCCCCGGCCGACGGCAAGCAGGCCGCCATTGCCGCCGCACTGGCCCGGGCCCGGGCACGCCGGGCGGTCTGACCCCTCCCCGGCGGAGCCGACCGGATCAGGCGCGGGCCGCCAGGGTCTTGTAGACCCCGCAGCCCAGGTACAGGTCATCGACCTTGCGCACAAACGAGATCTTGGTCTGCACCGCGCCAGTGGCCGGGTTGGTGATGTCGTATTCCACCCAGCCCGGCCCGCGCTCGGCCTGGGTGACGATGTCGTCCACGAGCTGCTGGCCGGCAATGCCCGGGATGTCCTGCACCCGCGAGCCCACCTTGGCCGGATTGCCGCCAAAGGCCCGGTAGGTGCCGGTCTGGTCGAGCGCGAACACGTACATGTCGCGGTCATGGTAGGGCTGGCCCTTGTCGGTAATGGTGCGCAGGAACGGCTCGCGCGAGGTGCCGGACCGCATGGCCACGGCGCGCTGCACCAGCGCCACCGCTTCCTCGGCCGTGCCTTGCTGCAGCCGGAAGGACGCCACGGCGCGCGACAGGGTGCTGGCCCGGACCTCCAGGGCGCTGGACTGCTCCACCGCATACTCGACCATCTGGGCGTTGTGCTGCGTGATCTGGTCGAGGTGGCGCACGGCGGTGGTGATCTCCTGCAGGCCGGTGCTCTGCTCGGCGCCCGAGGTGGCGATCTCCGACATGGTGGCCGCCACGGTGCGGATGCCGCTGGCCATGCCGGAAATGCCCTCCCCCGCCGAGCGGATGAGCCCGGTGCTGCTCTCCACCTGCTGCACGGTGGCGCTGATGAGCGCGCGGATCTCCTTGGCCGCCTCGCCCGAACGGCCGGCCAGGGTGCGCACCTCGGTGGCCACCACGGCAAAGCCCCGGCCCTGCTCCCCGGCGCGTGCCGCTTCCACGGCGGCATTGAGCGCCAGGATGTTGGTCTGGAACGCGATGCTGTCGATCACCCCGATGATTTCATGCATGCGGCGCGCGCCCTGCTGGATGGCCTCCACCGACTCCACGGCCCGCGCCATGGCCTGCGTGCCCTGGTCGGCCGCCTGGCTCACCTGGCGCGTGCGCTGATCGGCCGCCTGGGCGGTCTGCGCATTGTTCTGCACCGTGCCGAGCAACTGCTCCACGCTGGCGGCAGTCTGCTCCAGGCTGGCCGCCTGCTGCTCTGTGCGCTCGGCCAGGGCCCGGTTGTCGGCCGCCAGGCTTTGCCCGGCATGGGACACCAGCGCCGCATTGCTGCGGATGTCCGCCACCATGGAAGACAACGTGAGCACCATGTTGTCGAGCAATTGCGCCAGATCGGCCAACTCATCGCGTCCATGCACCTCCAAACGGGTGCACAGGTCACCGCTGGTGGTCTGCCGCATCGCCTGCGCCAGGTTGCCCAGATCGGTGGCCAGGCTGGCATGCAGGGCCGTGAAAAGGTAGATGACCACCAGGGCGCAGGCCAGAAGCGCGCCCCAGACCACGGGCGCCGCAGCCCCCACGGTCACCAGACTGGCCAGGGCCGCCAGCATGAACAGGACCACCACGCCCAGCAGGAACAGCTTGCCCGGCAGGCGAAGGCGGCGCATCAGCCAGACCCCGGGATGGAGCAGGATGAATTCGGTCATAAGCGACCTTTTGGGAACGTCATTTGTCTCCTTCAGTGGTGCTACCGCGTGCCGTGCAAGTCGCTGGCGACATGCCGGCACGTAGATACACCGTGTTACTTATAGTGAGCACATAGTGTTCACATTCCTCCTTTCACGCCACTGACATCCCCCCACCAAGCCCCCGTGCGCTGCGGCAGCCCCCCTGGCGGCGCATGGCGCCAGGCACCTTCGCCCATAATGGCGCCCCATGAATCCCCTGCTTTCCCATCTGCAGCCCTACCCGTTCGAGCGGCTGCGACAGCTCTTCGCGGGCGTGACCCCGCCTGCCGCCTACAGCGCCATCAGCCTGGGCATGGGCGAGCCGCGCCATGCCACCCCGGCCTTCATCAAGGAAGCCCTGGTCGCCGGCCTCGACGGGTTGGCGAACTACCCCGCCACGGCGGGCGAGCCGCGCCTGCGCGAGGCCTTCGCGGGCTGGCTGCAGCGCCGCTATGGCCTGGCCGTGGACCCGGCCACCCAGGTGCTGCCCATCAACGGCTCGCGCGAGGCGCTGTTCGCCTTCGCCCAGACGGTGATCGACCCCTCCCAGGGCGAGGCCGTGGTGGTCTGCCCCAACCCGTTCTACCAAATCTATGAAGGCGCGGCCCTGCTGGCCGGCGCCACGCCGTATTTCGCGCCCAGCGACCCGGCACGCAACTTCGCAGTGGACTGGGACAGCGTGCCCGAGTCGGTCTGGCAGCGCACGCAGCTGCTGTTCGTCTGCTCCCCCGGCAACCCCACGGGCGCGGTGATGCCGCTGGCCGAGTGGGAAAAGCTGTTCGCCCTGTCCGACCGCCACGGCTTCGTGATCGCCTCGGACGAGTGCTACAGCGAGATCTATTTCCGCGAGGAGCCCCCGCTGGGCGGCATGGAAGCCGCCGTGAAGCTGGGGCGCCACGACTTCCGGCGCCTGCTGTCCTTCACCAGCCTGTCCAAGCGCAGCAACGTGCCGGGCCTGCGCAGCGGCTTCGTGGCCGGGGACGCGGCGCTGGTCAAGTCCTTCCTGCTCTACCGCACCTACCACGGCAGCGCCATGGGCCCGGCCGTGCAAACGGCCAGCATCGCCGCCTGGAGCGACGAGACGCATGTGGTGGAAAACCGCGCCCTGTACCGCGAGAAGTTCGCCCAGGTCACCCCGCTGCTGGAGCCGGTGATGGACGTGCACCTGCCCGACGCCGGTTTCTACCTCTGGGCCGGCGTGCCGGCCCACCTGAGCATGAGCGATACCGACTTCGCGCGCGGGTTGCTGGCTCAATACAATGTCACCGTGCTGCCCGGCAGTTACCTGGCGCGCAACGTCGCAGGCGCCAACCCCGGTGCCCAGCGCGTGCGCATGGCCCTGGTGGCCGAAACCGCGCAATGCGTGGAAGCCGCCCAACGCATCGTCCAATTCATCCAATCCCGTACCGCATAGACCCATGACCCAAAACCTGCAGAGCACCATCGAATCCGCGTGGGACAACCGCGCCAACCTCTCGCCCAGCAGCGCTCCTAAGGACGTGCTGGAAGCCGTCGCGCATGTGATCGCCGAGCTGAACAACGGCACGCTGCGCGTGGCCACGCGCGAAGCCGTGGGCCAGTGGACCGTGCACCAGTGGATCAAGAAGGCCGTGCTGCTGTCGTTCCGCCTCAAGGACAACGAGCTCATCGAGGCCGGCGATCTGGGCTTCTACGACAAGGTGCCCACCCGCTTTGGCGGCCTCAGCGCCGACGAAATGGCCGCCACCGGCGTGCGCGTGGTGCCGCCGGCCGTGGCGCGCCGCGGCAGCTTCATCGCCAAGGGCGCGATCCTGATGCCGTCCTACGTGAACATCGGCGCCTACGTCGACGAAGGCACCATGGTCGACACCTGGGCCACCGTGGGCTCGTGCGCGCAAGTGGGCAAGAACGTGCACCTCTCGGGCGGCGTGGGCCTGGGCGGCGTGCTCGAACCCCTACAGGCCAACCCGACCATCATCGAAGACAACTGCTTCATCGGCGCGCGCTCCGAAGTGGTCGAGGGCGTGATCGTCGAAGAGAACTCCGTGCTGGGCATGGGCGTCTACATCGGCCAGAGCACCCCCATCTTCAACCGCGACACCGGCGAGATCAGCTACGGCCGCGTGCCCGCTGGCTCGGTGGTCATCAGCGGCAGCCTGCTGAAGAAAACCAAGACCGGCCAGGACTACGCCACCTACGCGGCCGTCATCGTCAAGACGGTGGACGCGCAGACGCGCTCCAAGACCAGCCTGAACGACCTGCTGCGCGACTGACCGACGCACCAGGCGCAGGCCCACGCAAGCACCCAACACCGAGGGAGTGACACCATGAGCACGATGGAGCGAATCCTGCGCCTGATGGCCGAGAAGAAGGCCTCGGACGTCTACCTGTCGGCCAATGCACCGGCGCTGATCAAGATCAACGGCGAGTGCGTGCCGATCAACAACCAGATCCTGCCGCCGGACGCCCCGCGCAACCTGCTCTCCGAAATCGTGCAGCCCGACCGCATCGAGGAGCTGGAGGAAACGGGCGAGCTGAACATGGGCGTGCCGCTCTCTGGCGTGGGGCGTTTCCGCGTCAGCGCCATGCGCCAGCGCGGCAGCTATGCCGTGGTGATCCGCTTCATCAGCCAGCAGGTCCCCGACATCAATGACCTCAACCTGCCCCCCATCCTGGGCGACCTGATCATGGAAAAGCGCGGCCTGATCCTGGTGGTCGGCGCCACCGGCTCGGGCAAGAGCACCTCGCTGGCCTCCATGATCGACCGGCGCAACGGCATGCAGACCGGGCACATCCTGACCATCGAAGACCCGGTCGAATACCAGTTCCGCAACAAGAAATCCATCGTCAACCAGCGCGAGGTGGGCAGCGACACCCAGTCGCTGCAGGTGGCGCTGAAGAACGCGCTGCGCCAGGCGCCCGACGTGATCCTGATCGGCGAAATCCGCGACCGCGAAACCATGTCGGCCGCCATCGCCTACGCCCAGTCGGGCCACCTGTGCCTGGCCACGCTGCACGCCAACAACAGCTACCAGGCGCTCAACCGGATTTTGAGCTTCTACCCCGTGGAAGTGCGCCCCACCATGCTGGGCGACCTGGCCTCGGCGCTCAAGTCCATCATCTCGCAGCGCCTGGTGCGCACCGCCGCCGGCGAGCGCCTGCCGGCCGTCGAGGTCATGCTCAACACCAAGCTGGTGGCCGAACTGATCGAGAAAGGCGACTTCTCGGGCGTGCGCGAGGCCATGGAAAAATCCATGGCCGAAGGCTCCCAGACCTTCGAGGAAGATCTGGCGCGCCTCATCATGCAGAACCGCATCGACCGCAAGGAAGGCCTGGCCTACGCCGACTCGCCGACCAACCTCATGTGGCGCCTGCAGAACGACTTTTCCCTGGCCGCCAAGACCGCCCAGGCGAGCAAGGACGCGCGGGACGCCCAGAACCAGGACGACATGCCCTCGTTCACCGAAATCGTGCTCGACATCAAGCCCGATACCTGATTTCTTCATCCGTTTCCCATGTCACGTACCCTGCACCTGGCCGAACAGCTCATCGCCCTCCCCTCCGTCACCCCCGAAGATGCCGGTTGCCTGCAGCTGCTCGCCCAGCGCCTCGCGCCCCTGGGCTTCACCAATGAAACCATGGACAGCGGCCCGGACTCCTTCCGCGTCAGCAACCTGTGGTCAAAACGGGCTGCAGCGCCCAATGCAAAAGCGCCAGAAGCTATCAAAACAATAGCATTCGCCGGCCACACCGACGTGGTGCCCACCGGCCCGCTGGAGCAGTGGAGCAGCAACCCCTTTAAGCCCACGCAGCGTGACGGCAAGCTCTACGGGCGCGGCGCCAGCGACATGAAAACCTCCATCGCCGCCTTCGTCGTGGCCGTGGAGGAATTCCTCGCCGCCACGCCCGAGCCATTGCTGAACATCGCCTTCCTGCTCACCAGCGACGAGGAAGGCCCCTCGGTGGACGGCACCAAGGTGGTGGTGGAACAGCTCAGGGCACGCGGTGAGCGACTGGACTACTGCATCGTCGGTGAACCCACCGCGGTGCAGAAAACCGGCGACATGATCAAGAACGGCCGGCGCGGCACGCTCAGCGGCAAGCTCACGGTGCGCGGCATCCAGGGCCACATCGCCTACCCGCACCTGGCGCGCAACCCCATCCACCAGGCCGTTCCGGCCCTGGCCGAGCTGGCCGCCATGCGCTGGGACGAAGGCAACGCCTTCTTCCAGCCCACAAGCTGGCAGATGAGCAACATCCACGGCGGCACGGGCGCGAGCAACATCATCCCCGGCGCCGTGGTGATCGACTTCAACTTCCGCTTCTGCACCGAATCCACGGCCGAGGGCCTGAAGCAGCGCGTGCACGCCGTGCTCGACCGCCACGAACTCGAGTACGAACTGCAGTGGACCCTGGGCGGCCAGCCCTTCCTCACCACCCCCGGCGAACTGGTGCTGGCCGTCCAGCAGGCCATCGCCGCCGAAACCGGCATTGCCACCGAACTCTCCACCACCGGCGGCACCAGCGACGGCCGCTTCATCGCCACGCTCTGCCCTCAGGTCATCGAACTGGGCCCGCCCAACGCCAGCATCCACAAGATCGACGAGCACATCGCCATCGCCGACATCGAGCCGCTCAAGAACATCTACCGCCGCACGCTCGACAACCTGCACGCACAGGCCCTGGCCGCCGCAACCGCCGCATGAACACGGCCGCCACACCCGCCCTGCCCACGCTCGCCGGCGACACCGTGGGCGCGCTGGTCGCCTCGGGCGCCCGGCGCCTCGAAGCCGCCGGGGTGTCCTTCGGCCATGGCACAACCAACGCGCACGACGAGGCCGTCTGGCTCGTGCTCTGGCGCCTGGGCCTGCCGCTGGACACACCCCTGGGGGACGACCCGGATTCCATAGAAAATCAACCCGTAACGCCCGCCCAGAAAGCGTTAGTAGCTACACTTTTTGAAGAACGCATCGCCACGCGCAAGCCCGCCGCCTACCTCACGCGCGAAGCCTGGCTGCAGGGTGTGCCGTTCTACGTGGACGAACGCGCCATCGTGCCGCGCAGCTTCATCGCCGAACTCATCGCCGACGGCGGCTTCGACGACTGGCTGGGCGAGCACACGCACCAGGTCCTCGACCTTTGCACCGGCAACGGCAGCTTGGCCGTGCTCGCCGCCATGGCCTGGCCCGACGTGCAGGTCACCGGCGCCGACATCTCCGAGGACGCCCTGGCCGTGGCCCGCATCAACGTCGAGCGCCACGGCCTGCAGGAACGCATCACGCTGCAGACGAGCGACGGCCTCTCCGCCCTGCCCGGCCCGTGGGACCTGGTCCTATGCAACCCTCCCTACGTCAATGCCCAGAGCATGGCCAGCCTGCCGCAGGAATACCGCGCCGAGCCCGAACTGGCCCTGGCCGGCGGCAGCGACGGCATGGACTTCATCCGCCAGCTGCTGCGCGACGCCCCCGCCCACATGACCGAGAATGCCGTGCTGGTGCTCGAAATCGGCAACGAACGCCCTTATTTCGAGGCCGCCTTCCCCCATCTGCCCGTGTTCTGGCTGGAGACCAGCGCGGGTGAAGACCAGGTGCTGCTGGTCACGCGCGAAGCGCTGGTGGCGCTGCCGATCTAGCCGTGCACACCCGTACCCAGCCCGCACGCGGGGCGCCGCAGGCCCGCGACGAGTGGTGCCGCCTGCTCGCCATGGCGTAGCCGCGCACCGCCACTCCCCCACTGAATGGGCCTCTGCGGCCCGCGTGCCACGCACGCCTCCCCTGTATTCGGGCGCCTTACCGAAGGCGCTGTCTTTTGCCTATTGCCCCATGATCACTCTCAGAAACGTCACCCTGCGCCGCAGCGCCAAGGTTTTGCTCGACAACGTCTCCGCCACCATCAACCCGGGCGAGAACGTCGGCCTGGTGGGCCGCAACGGCGCGGGCAAGTCCACGCTGTTCGCGCTGCTCAACCGCACGCTGCATGAAGACGGCGGTGACTTCTTCATCCCGGCCCAGTGGCGCATGGCCCAGGTGGCGCAGAACATGCCCGAAACTTCGGAGACCGCCACCGCGTTCGTGCTGGCCGGCGACACGCGCCTGACCGAGCTGCGCGCCCAGCTGGCTGCCGCCGAAGCGGCCGACGACGGCATGGCCATCGCCCATGCCTATACCGACCTGGCCGATGCCGGCGACTACGACGCCGTGTCGCGTGCGCAGGCACTGATCCTGGGCCTGGGCTTCAAGGTCAGCGAGCTCGACAGCCCGGTGGACAGCTTCTCCGGCGGCTGGCGCATGCGCCTGCAGCTGGCCCGCGCCCTGATGTGCCCCAGCGACCTGCTGCTGCTTGACGAACCCACCAACCACCTGGATCTGGACGCGCTCGTCTGGCTGGAATCGTGGCTCAAGGGCTATGCCGGCACGATGATCGTCATCAGCCACGACCGCGAATTCCTCGACGCCGTGACCGACGTGACCCTGCACATCGAGAACGCCAAGCTCACGCGCTACGGCGGCAACTACAGCAAGTTCGAGGAAATGCGCGCGCTGCAGATGGAACAGCAGCAGGCCGCCTTCTCCAAGCAGCAGGACAAGATCGCCCACCTGCAGAAGTTCATCGACCGTTTCAAGGCCAAGGCCAGCAAGGCCAAGCAGGCGCAGAGCCGCGTCAAGGCGCTGGAGCGCATGGAGAAGGTCGCGCCGCTGCTGGCCGAGGCCGAATTCACGTTCGAATTCAAGGAACCGGGCCACATCCCCAACCCGATGATGTCGATCGACAACGCCTCCTTCGGCTATGTGTCCGAAGACGAGGCCGTGCCGCCGAAGATCATCCTCACGGGCGTCAGCAAGTCGGTGATGGCCGGGCAGCGGATCGGTATTCTGGGCGCCAACGGCCAGGGCAAGTCCACCTTCGTGAAGACCGTGGCGCACGACATGAAGCCGCTGGCGGGCCAGATCATCGAAGGCAAGGGCCTGCGCATCGGCTACTTCGCCCAGCAGGAACTGGACGTGCTGCGCCCGCAGGACACACCGCTGGAGCACATGATCCGCCTGGCCAAGGAAATGGGCGCCGACGCCAAGCAGCCGTCCCGCGAGCAGGATCTGCGCAGCTACCTGGGCACCTTCAACTTCACGGGCGACATGGTCAAGCAGGTCGTTGGCACCATGAGCGGCGGCGAAAAGGCCCGCCTGGTGCTGGCCATGATGGTCTGGCAGCGCCCCAACCTGCTGCTGCTGGACGAGCCCACCAACCATCTGGACCTGGCCACGCGCGAGGCGCTGGCCATGGCGCTCAACGAGTTCGAGGGTACGCTCATGCTGGTCAGCCACGACCGCGCGCTGCTGCGCTCGGTGTGCGACGAGTTCTGGCTGGTCGGCCGTGGCGTGGTCGGCCCATTCGACGGCGATCTGGACGACTACCAGCGCTACCTGCTGGACGAAGCCAAGCGCCAACGTGAACTGGCACGGCAGGAATCCCTGGCCGACAACCAGGACGTGCCCAGCCCCTCCCGCAGTGAAGACACGCAATTTGCTCCTGAAAAAGGAGCATCCAGCGCACAGCCATCAAACCTTGATAGCCAAAATGGCACCCAAAAAACGGCAGCAGAGCCCGTGCGCGACACCCGGGAGCAGCGCAAGCTCGACGCCCAGGCACGCCAGCAGCAGACCGAAAAGCTGCGCCCGATCAAACGGGAGATCGAACAGGTGGACAAGCGCCTGGCAGAACTGGCCAAAGAACGCGCAGGGCTGGAAGAGCGGCTGACCCAGCCGCTGCCCCCGGCCGAAATCGCCGACTGCGGGCGCAGGCTCAAGGCGGTGAACGATGAAACGCAGGGGCTGGAAGAGCGCTGGCTGGAGTTGTCCGCCCAGATCGAGGAGTACACGGCCGCTGGCGCCTGACATCTGGCACCCCCGGATTTTCCGGGTTTTCCATATGGGGCCGAGAAAGCAAGCTATTAAAAAGCTAGCGAATTTTCCATCTCCGGGGGAACCCGCTTGCATTGCGAAAAATTTTTCGATTCCCGTGTCAACGCTTCACAAGGCCCCCACGTTGAAAGCACATCACAGGAGCTTTCAACATGAACACGACCTCTATCCTGACTGCTTGGCCCGAAGACGAACGCGATCGCAAGCGCGCTCCCGCCCGCCTCTGAGCAGCGCCGCACACAGTCAAGACGTTTTACTCCTCCAATAAAAAACCCCGCTTTCGCGGGGTTTTTTATTGGCCGAACGAAACCGCTCAACGCATGTGCAGGCCACCGTTGACCGAGAAATCAGCCCCCGTGGCATAGCCGCCTTCTTCCGAAGCCAGCCAGGCGATGATGGAGGCGATCTCGCTCGGTTCGCCCAGCCGCTTGACGGGCACGGTGGCGACGATCTTCTCCAGCACGTCGGGACGGATGGCCTTGACCATGTCGGTGCCGATGTAGCCCGGGCTCACAGTGTTCACCGTCACGCCCTTGGTGGCCAGCTCCTGCGCCAGCGCCATGCTGAAACCGTGCATGCCGGCCTTGGCGGCCGAGTAGTTGGTCTGGCCGGCCTGGCCCTTTTCGCCGTTGACCGAGCTGATGTTGATGATGCGGCCCCAGCCCTTTTCCACCATGTCGGCCACCACCTGCTTGGTGACGTTGAACATGCTGTTGAGGTTGGTCTCGATCACCTGGTCCCAGTCCTCGCGGGTCATCTTGAGGAACATGCGGTCGCGCGTGATGCCGGCGTTGTTCACCAGCACATCAATGGCGCCGTGCTCGGCCTTGGTCTTGGAAAAGGCCGCGACGGTGGAATCCCAGTCGCCCACATTGCCCACCGAGGCGTGGAAGGTGTAACCCAGCGCCTTCTGCTCGTCCAGCCACTTCGTGAAATCCCGTGTGGGACCGCAGCCAGCAATGACCGTGAAGCCTTCCTTGTGCAAACGCTGGCAGATGGCGGTGCCAATGCCCCCCATGCCGCCCGTGACATACGCTACTTTCTTGCTCATATGATTTTCTCCTGGTTGCTTCTCGGTATCCGATTCCACTCTACCCAACATTTGCGTCCATGCGGCTGAGGAAAACACCAACACCGCATTTTTTGACAAATTCTTGACGCGGTGATGACATCCCGAACGGGCTTCTCCCGTGAAAAAGCCGCGTGACAACGCGGCTTTCCAGGGAGCCCCGCGGAGAGCGGGAGCGACGGTTCAGCGCTCCAGCGCCATCGAAACGCCCATGCCACCGCCGATGCACAGCGCGGCCAGGCCCTTCTTGGCATCCTGGCGCTGCATCTGGTGCAGCAGCGTCACCAGGATGCGGCAGCCGGAGGCGCCGATGGGGTGGCCGATGGCGATGGCGCCACCGTTCACATTCACCTTGGCCGGGTCGATGGCCAGTTCCTTGTTCACGGCGCAGGCCTGGGCGGCAAAAGCCTCGTTCAACTCGAACAGGTCCACATCAGCGGCATTCCAGCCCGCGCGCTGCAGCGCCTTGCGCGATGCGGGCACCGGGCCCATGCCCATGGTGGCCGGGTCCAGGCCGGAGGTGCCAAAGGCGGCGATGCGCGCCAGCGGCTTGAGGCCCAGGGCCGCGGCCTTCTTCGCGCTCATCACCACCACGGCGGCGGCGCCGTCGTTGATGCCCGAGGCATTGCCCGCCGTCACGGAGCCCGCCTTGTCGAAGGCCGGGCGCAGGCCGGCCAGCACGTCGGCATTGGTCTTGCGGTTCAGGTACTCGTCCGCGTTGAACAGAATCGGGTCGCCCTTCTTCTGCGCCAGGCTCACGCCCACGATCTCATCGACGAACTTGCCCGCGTCCTGCGCGGCGGCGGCCTTCTGCTGGCTGCCCAGGGCCAGGGCGTCCTGCATGTCGCGCGTGATGCCGTACTGCTTGGCCACGTTCTCGGCGGTGATGCCCATGTGGTACTGGTTGTAGACGTCCCACAGGCCGTCCACGATCATGGTGTCCACCATCTTCCACTCGCCCATGCGCTGGCCGTCGCGCGAACCGTTGAGCACGTGGGGCGAGAGGCTCATGTTCTCCTGGCCGCCAGCGACCACGATCTCGCTGTCGCCCGTGGCGATGGCCTGGGCCGCCAGCATCACGGCCTTGAGGCCCGAGCCGCACACGGCGTTGATGGTCAGCGCGGGCGTTTCCTTGGCCACGCCGGCCTTCATCATGGCCTGGCGCGCGGGGTTCTGGCCCACGCCAGCCGCCAGCACCTGGCCCATGATGACTTCACCGATCTGGTCGGCCTGCAGGCCAGCACGCGCGATGGCCTCGCGGATCACGATGCTGCCCAGTTCGGTCGCAGGCGTCTTGGCCAGCGCGCCACCAAACTTGCCCACGGCCGTGCGTGCGGCGGAAACGATAACGATGTCTTCCATGGAAGTGTCTTTCTGTGAGGGTGGATGGGGGCTGGCCGGCGGCACGCCGCCGGCCTGTCAATACGAATTACCTGCCGATTCTCGCTGTCCCGCAAGTCAGGACTTTTGCTTAACGTAGCGGCCCGGCGCGGGCTCGATGGCCTTGAACTTGCTGCCCTTGCCATAAGTCTTGGGCGCGGCCACCTGCTTGCCCGAGTGGCCCTGGAGCCAGCCCGACCAATCGGTCCACCAGCTGCCCGGGTGCTCGGTGGCGCCTTCGAGCCATGCATCGAGCGTGGGCGGCAGCTTGCCGTCGGCGCGGATCCAGTGGCTGCGCTTGCCCTTGGCCGGCGGGTTGATGACGCCGGCGATGTGGCCCGAGGCCCCCATGACGAAGCGCTTCTTGCCCGGCAGCACCTGGGTGGAGGCGTAGGCGGCGTTGATGGGCACGATGTGGTCCTCGCGCGAGCCGTACACATACACCGGCAGCCGGACCTGGCCCAGGTCGATCTTCTCGCCGCACACGGTCAGCTTGCCGGGCTTGGCGAGGTTGTTCTCCAGGTACATGTTGCGCAGGTACCAGGCGTAGAACGGCCCCGGCAGGTTGGTGCTGTCGCTGTTCCAGTAGAGCAGGTCGAACGGCGGCGGCGTCTCGCCCTTGAGGTAGTTGCCCACCACGTAGTTCCAGACCAGATCGTTGGGGCGCAGGAAGCTGAAGGTCGAGGCCAGGTCCTGGCCCTTCATCAGGCCGCCCTGGCCCAGCTGCAGCTCGCGGAACTGCACCATGGCCTCGTTGATGAACACATCGAGGATGCCGGTGTCGGTGAAGTCGATCAACGTGGTCAGGAAGGTGGCGCTGGCCACCGGCTCCTCGCCGCGTGCAGCCAGCACGGCCAGCGCATTGCTCAGGATGGTGCCGCCCACGCAGAAACCCAGCGCATTGATCTGCGCGGCCCCCGTGATCTGCCGCACCACGTCGATGGCCTGGATGCCGCCATCCTCCACGTAGTCGTCCCAGGTCTTGTGCGAGAGCGAGGCATCGGGGTTGCGCCAGCTCACCACGAAGGTGTGCTGGCCCTGCTCCACCGCGTAGCGGATCAGCGAGTTGTCCGGCTGCAGGTCGAGGATGTAGAACTTGTTGATGCACGGGGGAATGAGCAGGAACGGCCGCTCGTACACCTTGGCCGTGAGCGGCTTGTATTCGATGAGCTGGAACAGCTCGTTCTCGAACACCACCGCGCCTTCGGTGGTGGCCACATTGCGGCCCACCTCGAACAGGCTCTCGTCGGTCATCGACACATGGCCCTGGCGCATGTCGTGCAGCAGGTTGGCCAGCCCCAAGGCAATGCTCTCGCCCTGCGTCTCGATGGCCTTCTTCTGCGCATCGGCGTTGAAGGCCAGGAAGTTGCTCGGCGCCATGGCGGCGATCCACTGCTCGACCGCGAAGCGGATCTGTGCGCGCGTCTTGGCATCGGTCTGCACCGCTTCGGCCAGGCCCATCAGGGTGCGCGCATTGAGCAGGTAGGCCGATGCCGAGAAAGCCGCCACCGGGTTGCTGCCCCAGCCTTCGCCGGCAAAACGCTTGTCGGCGGGCTTTTCCGGCGCCCCCTGCAGGCCCTGCAGCCACAGCTTGCCGGCCTCGTCAACATACTGCTTCTGCAGCGCCTGGAGCTTCTCGGGGTCCAGCTTGAGCGCGGGCGCGGCATCCGCCGGAGCGCCCGGGGGCTGCGGGAGCGACTTCAGCACCTGCGACCAGCCCTCGCCAAAGATCTGCTGGAATTGCTGGGCGCTTTGTGCCCAGAGGGAATCGGAATCCATGCTGTCTCCTGGTGTGGCCAAAAACCCGCCGGTCACGGGGCCTTCGCCGGAAAAATCGCCGGCCCCGCGTGGGCGTGCTAGAACGTGTTTACGATCTTATGGTAACGCGCCTTTCCACACTTCAACTGACACGGACCGCCGATGTACCTGGTTCTGATTGCCTGGCTTTACGTCACCCTGCTGATGGCCGTGGCCGAAGCCACGAGCCCGGCCGGCTCGCTGCTGGGCGCGCTCGTCACCTTCAGCCTCTACGGGCTGCTGCCCATGGGCATCGTCGGCTACATCCTGGGCACGCCAGCGCGCAAGCGCAAAATCCATGCGCGCGCCATGGCCGAGCGCGCGGCGGCGGCCGAGGCGCCTTCAGCCGAGCCAGATGCAGGCGGCCATGCGCCCGCTGCCGCCGAGGGCGAGGCTGTCGCGCCGGTGCGAAAAGAACCGTGACGGCTGCGAGACGGTGCACCAGCCGGGGCCGCCGTCGTTGCCATACACCCGGGTGATGCCCAGCGCCCGCAACCGCTGGCGCGCCAGGCCGGCCAGGTCGGCGAGGTATTTGCCGGAGCCCTGGTCCGTGAAATGCCGGGCCGCCCCGGCATCGTGCGCGCAAAAGGCCGCCCGCACCTCGGCGCCCACCTCAAAGGCCTGCGGCCCGATGCAGGGCCCCAGCCAGGCCAGCGTATCGGCCGCAACGCCGCGCGCACCGGCTTCATTTGCTATCGAATTAATAGCTTTCGGCGATTGCTCCGCAAGCGCCAGGGCCGAAAAATCCTTGAAAACCGCCTCGATCACGCCCACCCCGCCCTCGCCCGCCAGCCCGCGCCAGCCTGCATGCGCCGCCGCCACCACCGTGCCCTGTGCGTCGGTCAGCAGCAGGGGCAGGCAATCGGCCACCATGATGGTGCAGGCCAGGCCCGGGGTGGTGCTTACGCAGGCATCGGCGCGGGTGCCATCGGGCAGCGCCGGGTGCAGCGCCGCCACGGCAGTGCCATGCACCTGCTGCAGGAACACGGGCCGCGCACCGGGCATGGCCGCCTGCAGCACGCGGCGGTTGGCCTGCACGGCCAGCGGGTCGTCGCCCACGTGGTCGCCCAGGTTCATGCGGTCGAACGGGGCCAGGCTGCTGCCGCCCGCGCGCGTGGTGCACAGGGCGTACACCCGGGCGGGCGCGGGCCAGTCGGGGCGCAGCCAGTCGGCGGGCAGGGAATCCATCGGAGATCAGTAGACCAGGCGCGCCAGCAGCTCCACCAGGCGGGCCTGCTCCTCGGCGGACAGCGGCTCCATCAGGCGCTCCTGCACCCGCTCGGCCGGCCGCACCATCTGCGCCACCAAGGCCTCGCCTGCGGGGGTGATCCACAGCAGCTTGCGGCGGCGGTCGCGCGGATCGCTCTCGCGCCGCACCAGCCCGCGCGCATGCAGCCGGGCGATGACGGCGCCCAGCGTGGCGGCATCCAGGGCCACGCGGCCGGCCAGGGTGATCTGGTCCTCGCCCGGCTGGTCCACCAGGGCGTTGAGAATGGCGAACTGCACCGGGGTCACGTCGAAGGCCGCAGCCTCCTCCATGAAAATGGCCACGGCGCGCTGGTGCGCGCGTCGCACCAGATGGCCTGGCGCAAGGTAAAAATCAAAGCTCTGTGGCATGCCAGCAGTGTATCCATTGCACGGCATTTTTCTGGCCATGGCACACTGGCATTTGCACGATTCCACCGCTTGAGAAGAAAGGTCCGGCCGCATGAGCTACGCATTCCCCCCCGCCCCCATCACCAGCATTCCCGTGGCGGGCCGAACCGAGCGCTTTCCGGTGCACCGCATCTACTGCGTGGGCCGCAATTACGAAGAACATGCCAAGGAAATGGGCTTCACCGGGCGCGAGCCGCCCTTCTTCTTCATGAAGCCCGCCGACGCGGTGCTGGCCGTCGAGACCGGCCAGACCGGAACGCTCCCCTACCCCAGCCTCACCGCCAACCTGCACCATGAGATCGAGCTGGTCGTGGCCATCGGCAAGGGCGGGCGCGACATCAAGGCGGCCGACGCGCTGCAGCACATCTACGGCTACGCCGTGGGCCTGGACATGACGCGCCGCGACCTGCAGAACGACATGAAGAAGCAGGGCCGCCCCTGGTGCATTGGCAAGGGCTTCGACGCCAGCGCGCCCATCGGCCCCATCACCCCCGCCGCGCAGGCGGGTGATGTGGCCCAGGCCGGCATCTGGCTGCAGGTGAACGGCGTGGACCGCCAGCGCAGCAGCGTGGCGCAGCTCATCTGGAACATCGCCGAGACCATCGAACACCTCTCGGCCGCCTGGGAGCTGCAGCCGGGCGACCTGGTCTACACCGGCACGCCCGAAGGCGTGGGCGCCGTGGTGCGCGGCGACGTGCTCGAAGGTGGCGTGAACGGCCTGGGCACGCTGCGCCTGCAGGTGGCATAAGCGTGCGGCACCCAGGAACTCCTTTTTTGATAGCTGTCAGCGCTTTACTGGCGGGCGCTTGAACCAATTTTCATCCAAAATCACTGCATGATCTTCCACCGCCAGATCAAACACTGCCGCGCCTGCGGCACGGCCGTGGTGTACCGCCTGCCCGACGACGGCGACACCCGCGAGCGTGCCATCTGCCCCGCGTGCCACACGGTGCACTACGAGAACCCGCTGAACGTGGTGGGCACGGTGCCCGTGCTGCACGACGGCCGCGTGCTGCTGTGCAAGCGCAACATCGAACCGCGCTTTGGCAAGTGGACGCTGCCGGCCGGCTTCATGGAACTTGACGAAACCACGGCCCAGGGCGCGGCCCGCGAAACCGACGAGGAGGCCGGCGCCCAGATCGAGATGGGGCCGCTGTTCTCCGTGCTGAACGTGCGCCGCGTGGGCCAGGTGCACCTGTTCTACCGCGCCACGCTGCTGAGCACGGAATTCAACCCCGGCTACGAAACCCAGGAGGCGCGCCTGTTCGCCGAGCACGAAGTGCCCTGGGAGGAACTGGCCTTCCGCACCGTCAAGGAAACGCTGCTGCGCTACTTCGCCGACCGCAAGGCGGGTGCATTCGGCATGCACTGCGTCGACATCGAATAGCAGCACCCCGGGGTTGCGCCGCTGCGGAACGGCGCCGCGCGCCCTCGCTCAAGGGCGCGTTTCCACGAAAAACGGCACGTTGCCCTGCGCCGGAGCCGGCCCAGGCACCACCACGCCGCGCTGCACCGGCATTTCGAGCACGGTGCCCGGCTGCGGCGCAGGCACCATCCCCGGGCTGGCGGCCTCCGGCACCTCGTCGTAGGTGACGGGCGGCAGGGGCTGCGCCCGGGGTGTCGCGTTCTCCAGCGGCAGCAGCGGGGCTTCGGTGATCTCGGGCCGCTCCGCTTCGGCCGGGGCCGGCGCGGCGGGCGCCGGGCCTGGCACCGGCACGGCGCCTGGGGCGCGGTCCGGGGCGTCCGGCCCGCCGGTGCGGCGGCCGAACAGGTCGTACACCCAGTTGCGCACGCCGGCCACGGCATTGCCGACCCAGCTGCTCTCTTCCTCGTCGATGAAGCGCTGGCCGCCGTCGATCACCTTGGCGCGCAGCGCCTGCTGGAACACCTCGCCCACCATGGGCAGCGCGCTGTGCGCGCCCTGGCCCCAGTAGTCGCTGCGCAGGGTGATGCGCCCGTCGTTGAAGCCCACCCACGCGCCGGCCACCAGCTGCGGGTGCATCAGAATGAACCAGCCGTCCGTGTTGTCCTGCGTGGTGCCGGTTTTGCCGGCCACGTCGGCGCTGATGCCCCAGCGGCCACGGATGGCCACGCCCGTGCCCTTGTCCACCACGCCGCGCATGGCGTCGCGCAGTTGCTGCGCGGCCGCCAGGCCCAGCACGCGCTCGGGCGCGGTGGGGGCGAAGTCTTCCAGCACCTTGCCATTCTTGTCCTCGATGCGCGTGATGACCCGGGGCGCGTGGTAGCTGCCGGCGCTGGCGATGGCGCCGTAGGCCGCCACCATTTCCTTGAGCGTGACCGGGCTGGTGCCCAGCGCCAGCGAGGGCACCACGTCCAGCTTGGATTCGCGCACGCCCATGGCACGCGCCAGCTGCGCCACGCGCAGCGGGCCCACCTGCTGCATGACCTGCGCGGTGATGGTGTTCTTGGAATACGCCAGGCCGTCGCGCAGCGTCATGGGCATGTCGCTCGGCGGCTTGTTGCCGTCCGTCGGGCGCCACACCTGCTTGTTGCCCAGCGGGATTTCCACCGCGGCGTCCATCAGCGTGTCGGTGGGCAGCAGGCCCTGGTCGAACGCGGCGCCGTACACAAAGGGCTTGAAGGTGGAGCCCGGCTGGCGCCGCGCCACCTGCACGTGGTCGAACGGGTCCTGCGCGAAGTCGCGGCTGCCCACCCAGGCGCGCACCTCGCCCATGCGCGGGTCCATGGCCAGGAAGCCGGCCTGCACGCGGGTCTTGTCCTGGCGCAGCGAGCGCAGGAAGGCGGCGTCGCCCAGCAGGTCCTTCAGCGCGTCTTCGGGCGCCGCGCCCTTGGCCACGGCGGATTCATAGCGCGCCGATTCGCGCACCAGTTGCCGCACCAGCGGGTTCTTGGGGTTCCAGGCATTGCGCGCGGCCCAGGCCGAGTCGGCCACGCCCTGCAGCGCGCGGCCCTGGCGCGCCACGGCCTGGTTGGCAAGCTGCTGCAGGCGGGAATCGATGGTGGTGCGGATCACCAGGCCGTCGGCATACAGGCTGTAGCCATTGCGGTCGGCCCAGTCGATGAGCTGCTTGCGCAATTGCTGCGCCAGGTGCGGCGCGGGGCCGGCCGTTTCCACCTGGCGCTCGAAGCGGATGCGCAGCGGGCGCTTGCTGAGCGCGGCGTATTCCGCCTCGGCCAGCTTGCCGCGCTTCTTCATCTGCGCCAGCACGGTGTTGCGCCGCGCCTGCGCGCGCTCGGGGTTCAGCACCGGGTTGTAGTAGGCCGTGCCCTTGAGCATGCCGATGAGCGTGGCGCTCTCCAGCACGTTGAGCTTGTCGGCCGATTTGTCGAAATACGTGCGCGCCGCCATCTCGATGCCGTAGGCGTTGTAGAGGAAGGGCACCGTGTTCAGGTAGGTCTCCAGGATCTCGTCCTTGGAGTACAGCGCCTCGATCTTCAGCGCCGTGATGGCCTCCTTGAGCTTGCGCGTGAGCGTGGGCGCCCGGCCAATGTCCTCGGGGTACAGGTTGCGCGCCAATTGCTGCGTGATGGTGGAGCCGCCCTGCTTGTCGCCCCCCAGCGTGCGCACCAGCGCCGACGCCGTGCGGCGCCAGTCCAGGCCCCAGTGGCCATAGAAACGATGGTCCTCGGTGGCGATCAGCGCATCCACCACTGGCGGGGCAATCTCGGCGAGCGGCACCCACGCGCGGTTCACCCAGCGGTACTCGGCCAGCAGCTTGCCATCGGCCGCGACGAGCTGCGCCGGCTGCTCCGTCTTGGCCTTGCGGATGTCGCGGATGCCCGGCGTGAACGGAATCAGCACCAGCACATACATCAGCAGCGCCAGCCCGGCCGCCATCAGCGCCCAGAGCAGGCTGTGCAGCGACAGTAGCTTTTCGGGCCGCCGTAACACACGCGCCCACACCGGCCGCAGCGCGGCCCAGCGCGTGCGCAGGAAATCAGGGGAAAACATGGGGTTTGGAGTCAAAAGTGGCTCAAACGCTTGATGGGTAAGCGCTAGCAGCTATCAATTTGGAAGTTTCGCAGGCGGTATTGGTTGGCTTGCAGGCCGCCAACGGAGGGCAAAAGGTGCGCAGTTATACCGCCAATCGTCGGAAATTGCGGTTTGGGGTTGTAGCTGCGAGCCGTTGCAGGGTGCTTGATCGTGATGGTGCTCGAGGTTTGCGTTCAATCAACGGAAACATTGATCCGCACAACACAAAGTTACAGGCTGTCATACTGCCATTTCTGTTACATCTGCACTCGAGAGATGGCGATTTTGTCGATGTCGTTATGACTATTTATTTAACCAGTACTTTGACCAAATTTATGACAATAAACAATTGTTCCAAATTTTTCGAGTTCCGTTATACCGCAAATAAGCTGACATGTTTGGCGATTTTCGATTAAATAAAGTTTAGGTTATTCGCTATGCAGCCATATTACGAACTTGCCTATGCACTAGCATCCGAATCCCTATGTTTGTTTGTCGGGACTGGATTTTCAAAGCATCTTACTGATGGGGCAGCGCCAGATTGGAAAGCGTTACTGAAACATTGCTGTAGCACCCTGAAAAATCCAGATCAACTAGTCGAGGAACTCTTCCCCAACGATAAAGAATTCATGCCTTTGGAGGAATGCGCAAGCATCATCTCACTCCAGATGAAGAAAGAAGGAAAAGATATTTACAACACCATCGCAAAGGAAATATCCAAACTCCAATCAGACCCCAAAATTGCCAAACTCATTAAGGACTTCGTAGCCAAGCACCCGTCATTGCGCTTCATCACCACAAACTATGACTTACTGATTGAAGACAACATTCTCGAAGGAAAACACACAGCGTTTTGCCCCGGTTTTCCAGTAAACCGCCAGCGCATGCATAACGAAGTTTATCACATTCACGGTGCAATCAAATTTCCCGAGAAAATGGTCGTCACAGCTGATGACTACTACCGATTTATTAATTTTCCAAATTACTTTTCAAAACGCCTCGATACCCTTCTCGAAGAAAACACCACCGTAATCATCGGCTATTCTCTTGGCGACATAAATTTCAAATCCATATTAAACTCTCATCGATATTCAAGCAGCCACAAGGTAAATCGTCAGCACCTGTTTTATCTGAGCAGAAACAAGGTACCACAACACATTAAGGACTACTACGACACCAGCTATGGACTACGAGTCATTGACTCCACCGAGATTCCAGATCTCATAGCCAAAATTGATAACCAGCACGACTCCATTAAAAAGGAAGTCAAGGCAGCCAAAGATCAGCTTAATCAAGTACTCACTGACAAGAAAAAATACACCGATTCGTACCTAAAAGAACGCGAGTCGTTCGCAAAAATACTAGCAACCATTTCATCTACTGGATTCAGAATCACTCATCCAAAAGTAATAGATTTTTTAAAAAATACCATACAACGAAAACACGGATTCACCAGAGAAAATGGCGCATGGTCGCAATACGATCAATTAGCGGATTGGCTAATTCAACTTGGTTGTGTGATGGATCTAGAAGGCACCCCACTTGAAAATACTTACCTAGAGGCCATCAAAACGTCATTTAATAGCATGTCAAAGACAAAGGTATTTGGCAAATCTTGGGATGCCTACAAGACATGGCATTCGCAATGGGGAGAACTAACTTTCAAGAATCGGGTGATGATCCGAAAATTCGTTAGGGAAAATGGCGTACAAGGCAATTATGAGGAATTTATTGAAATCTAATAATCTAGCCCGACGCATAACCCCACACGACAGCAAGAGCCTGACCATTGGAGATCAGTGGATAAAACACCTGAAATCGTATATCCGACATCTGTAGTGGACTCATTTGTGGGCCGTGCCGACATGGAATTTGCATCACTGCATCGCTACGCTTTGCAAGCGGCCGCATTCAAGCCGGAAGAGTTATCGGCGCAATGCGCCCCGATGAACCATACTGGTCAACCAACCCCGCCGCAAGCGGTAATGAAATCTGGCGCTACGCCACCGCCCCCAGCCCCAACTGCTGCAAAAACGGCAGCGTCTTTTCCGCCGCCCGCTGCCCCTCGGCGATGGCCTCCTCGGCGCGGTAGAAGTCCATCAGCCCCAGGTGCGCCAGTTGCAGGGCGATCACCACCTCGGGCGGGTCGCCGGCCATGCGGCTGCGGGTGATGCGCACCTGCATGATGTTGACGCTGGCCAGCACCACTTCCAGCAACGACGGCGCGGGCACGCGGGCCGGGTCACCGCCAACGTCTGGTGCCTTGGGCAATCCAGAGACGCGGCTGTTTGTGCAACAACTACAATGTAGTTACACTTTGAGCATGAGCACACTTCGCTTCGAGTGGGATGAACGGAAAGCCGCTGCCAATGCGAAGAAGCACGGCGTGAGCTTCGAAGAGGCCAAGTCCGTTTTCGTCGATGAGCAGGCCAAGCTGATAGACGACCCGGACCACTCACAGGATGAAGATCGCTTTGTTCTTCTTGGTTTAAGCAGCTCACTCCGGCTGCTTGTCGTTTGTCATTGCTATCGGGACGAAGGCAACATCATTCGCTTCATCTCTGCTCGCAAGGCAACAACCCAAGAATCCAGGTTTTATCCGTAGAGGTGCCACATGCGCAAAGAGTACGACTTCTCCGCTGCAAGAAAGAATCCCTATGCAGCGCAACTCAAGAAGCAAATCACCATTCGGCTCGATGAAGAGTCCATCACGTACTTCAAGACCATTTCTGAAGACGTTGGCATTCCGTATCAGAGTCTCATCAATTTATACCTGCGAGACTGTGCGGCCTCGCACCGGAAGCTGAATCTCAACTGGAAGTAAGTTGTCTTGCGGCACGAGACGTCCAGCCATTTCATCGTCCAAAAGACGCGGGCGCGCAACGCGCACCGCGTGAGTAAAGACGGAACCGCTTACACCGTCCCCAAACCCAACTGCTGCAAAAACGGCAGCGTCTTCTCCGCCGCCCGCTGCCCCTCGGCAATAGCCTCTTCAGCGCGGTAGAAGTCCATCAGGCCCAGGTGGGCCAGTTGCGGGGCAATCACCACCTCGGGCGGGTCGCCGGCCATGCGGCTGCGGGTGATGCGGACCTGCATGATGTTGACGCTGGCCAGCACCACCTCCAGCAGCGACGGCGCGGGCACGCGGGCGGGGTCGGGCGTGGGCAGCATGGATGCAAAGCCGTCCTGCAGGCGGCTCAGCCAGCCGGCCGCTTCCTCATCGTCCTCCGGTGCCTCGGCAGGCGGCTTGGCCGCGCCGTTGGCGCCGGGCTTGCGCAGGTGGCGGCCCAGGATGTCGGCGTTCAGGTCCACGGCAATCACGATGTCGGCGCCCATGGCGCGCGCCAGCGAC
>Ga0208516_100196_pt1 | contig 31538 bp, 30 predicted proteins | sample LakWasM117_HOW13_2_FD_183931 | JGI IMG/M metagenome (GOLD analysis project Ga0208516, IMG submission 183931) | Freshwater sediment methanotrophic microbial communities from Lake Washington under simulated oxygen tension - Sediment Metagenome... | ecosystem: Environmental > Aquatic > Freshwater >...
GCCCTTCTGCCTTGGAACATCGCCCTCGGCGCACCGTGAACCGCGCACGGTACACATCCCTCAAACAGCACAAGGGCGGGGTTTATTGACCGCTTACGTGATTTCGGTTGCGGTGGGCGTTTTCATTAGCGTCCCCCCTTGCGAAACCAACGGGAAGGGGCGGCACACCACAGCGCCAGCAACAGGCGATTGATGGCGGCGCTCATTTAGGCCACCCCCAGCACGGTGCGAATCTCTGCCACGCTCCAGGCCAAGCGGCCATTGATGCGGATGCAGGAAACAGGGCCGGTTCCTGAGTTCATCGCCCATGTCCGCATGGTCTGAGGGCGGCGGTTCAGGTAATACGCGGCCTGTTCGGTTGGAACCGTGGGGCGGTTCACCAGTTCCAGCGGGGGGAACTGCTGGGGTTCAGATACAGCGCGGTGGGTGTCTGCGCTGTGATTGCTTGCGGCCAGCACTTGCGGCTGTCCCGTGGTCGTAGATTGCATTGCAAACTCCTGCGCCTCTCGGCGTTAAGGTTGCCCCGGCTGACTTAGCAGGGGCACAGGTAACGCATCGCTGCGTTGACCTGTTGCAATGACTGTAGATTGCTGCTTGTGCTATCGGAAGTGTGAAAACCGGGAATTATTTGTTCGCGCCAATTTTTTCCCAAGCTCTAGCGTCAAGCACGACTGCGACCCAGCGCATGTCAGTGGTCTTGTATTGCTTTTCCAGGGCTCCCAACGTCATGGGCGCTGCCTTTTCTGCCCAGCGTGGCTGACGTATGACCAATTTGATGGCTTCTGGGATGCTCAGATGCTTGTCTGCAATGACGGAATCCACGTCAATCCGAAACTCGGCTTTTTCTGTGATGCACCATTTTGTTGGCGCACCTGGTGGGGCGTGCACTTGAAAACCCGGAACATGCGTTTTTGCAAGTTCGATGGCGAGGGCCATCCAGTCCCCGGGTTGAACTCCATGCGCGTCAAAGAGTGCAGGCAGCTTTGAAAACATCTCGGCAGTGATTCGCTCGGCCTCGGCGTTGGTGTCCGATAGTAGGCCAAGCCGCTTTCTAACGACTGCCTTCTTAAGCTCACCCTCATATTTCATAGCACCCCCTCAGTGCGGCCCTGAAAGGAGCCCCAGCAGGCGGGTGAAGGTGACCCGCTTTTCGGTTCGCGGGCCTAGCTGGGGCTTGTGGTGTCAAGCTGTCAATCGTTAAGTCAGCGCGAAGCTGTACCCGTAGCGACGTATTCAGAGATAACGCCGAAGAAGCCATCGGCAATGCCAGTCGCAGCGCTGCCTGAAACGCTCGGTAGCCACCGGGCAATCTCAGCCATGATGAAACCGAGCACACGCTCTTGGTCGCGCTCCGCATTCGGATTGTTCAACAGGTCCAGCACTTCGAACGCATATGCACGCCCAAGCTCATGGTGCACATGCCAATACTCAGTTTTTGGCGGCGTCACGTTCCACCAGATGATGTGACCTTGAGCATTGCGCGCAGTGAAATTCAGTTCATCAACAGACTTTGGTGCGCGATGGCTTACAAGCCACTTTGTCTTTCTGGAAGCTTTGAGGCCAAGACCAACAATGGGTTTTACCTTCAGTCTCTTGTTTTTCTTCTCGCCGTCATGGGCTACAGTTAGTTCAGCCATTTTCAATGGTCCTTCATTGATGTGGTTAGGGGCCGGTCAGTGGTTCCACGCACTGGTCGACCCCGCCCTTGCCCCGGTCAGTCCGCGCCGGGGCTTCGCGGGTTCATGCGTGTTCCAGGTGCACCACGGCGCGACAGCCTACGGCCTGGGCATAGCGTTGCAAGCTGCGCAGGGAAGGCGCGGCCTTGCCTCCCTCCAGCCGGGCTACCGTGCTTTGCGTGGTTCCCATCCGCTCGGCTACGTCAGCTTGCGTCAATCCGGCCTTGGTACGTGCCGCAATCAGTTCACGCGCTACGGCAAATTCATCGGCTTGGGCGTCATACGCTGCGCGGGTGGAAGAGTTGGCCAGCAGTTCGGCTTTCAGGGTCTTGAGATTCTTCATTGGTGCGCCTCCAGTCGTTTCAGGGCGGTTTCTATGGCCTTGCGGGGCGTGGTCTGGGTCTTTTTCACAAACACATGCAGCACCAGCAGGCGGCGGCCTTGGACTGCGGCGTACACCGCGCGGGCGATGCCGTCACGGCCCTGCATCCTCATTTCCCACAGCTTGCTTTCCAGTGGGCGGATATGCGGCAAGCCCACGCGCTGCGGTCCAAATTCCTCCAGCAACTCGGCGATGTGCACAAACCGAGCTTGCATGTCGGCGGGAAGCGCGACTAGCTCAGGCTCGGCCTGCGGGTGTAGCGTGACAGTCCACTGGCTCATATTATCGCTTTTTTGCTATTTTCCTGCTACCACGCGCAGCATGCCCGGTTCGGCCTTCGGGTCAAACTCAATCCCGGCCTGTTCCAGAACCCACGCCTCGATGCGTTCATGGTGCAGGCGCAGCAGGTCGAGAGGGCGCACCGTGTAATGCTTTTCTGCCGTGGCGCTGGGCTTGTGGCCTTGAATCTGTGCCACCACGCCAGCAGGGATTTCCAGCCATTCGGTGAGGCTCTTGAAACTGCGGCGCAGGCCGTGGAATGTCAGTCCCTCGATGCCAGCCACCTTGCTGGCTGTGACGTGGGCGTGGTGGGGCTTGGCAATCGGCTGGGCAGCCTTGCCCGGCTCGCGTACAGCGCCAGCAAACACCCAGTCACTGCGGCGGGGCAGGGCGGCCAGCAGGTGATGCACATAGGGTGTCAGGGGAATGACGCGCTCGCCCTCTACCTTGTCGCGGATGGTCAGCCCTCGCCATTGCGTGTTCAAGTCGACCCAGCGCATCGCCAGCACTTCACCGGGCCTTGCGCCGGTCAGCAGCAGGGTTTGCAGGTAGGCCGATATGGCGGGGTTGCCGATGTTGCGCACGGCGGTGAACCAGGCGGGAAGCTGCTCACGCAAAAGCGCATCTTGTTTCACCCCTGCCTTACCCAGAGCATCGCGGGCGCGGCGGGTCTTGGCTGGGTTCTGTGATGGCACCACTGCGGAAAACTCAGGATGCTCTGCACACCACGCCAGAAAAGCGCGTAGCAGGCGCCAGGACAAGCGGGCAGGGGTAGGGCGGGTCTTGGCCTGCTCTGCTGCCCATGCCTCTATAACCGGGGCGGTCAGGTCTTGCAGGCGCATTGCCATCAGGGGATGCAGCGGCCCGGCAATGGTCACGCCACGGCCACGGGTGCCACGGTTTGCAGCTGCGCCGCCTGCACGGGACAGCTTTTCGTGGTCTTGATAGTGGCGCTCGCCCCAGTGCGGGCGGCGGTCGGCAAGGTACACGGCCCACGCCTCGACCACGATGACGGCCTTCACAGCAGCAATGGCTTTCTGCGCAGCCTGGGCGGCTTGCTGCTGGCGTTCCACTTCGCGGGGGTCAGTGCCGCTGTCGACCATCATCTTGAGCCCTTGGGCCCTGGTGCGGGCAGCCTCAAGACTCCATTCCGCAGCGGTTCCGATATTCACGCGGATGGTGTTCCCGTGCAGGCGCGATTCAAACACGTAGGTCTTACGGCCCGTGGGCGTGACGCGCAGCGCTAGAGCGGGGGTATCGGTGTCCCATAGGAAGGTCTGAGACTTGCCGGGCGGGCAAGCGAAGTCAGCTACCCGACCAGCGGTCAAACGTACCCGGCTTTTCTGTCCACTCATGGTGCCACCTGAAATCTGTAGGCAATCTGTAGGCAAATTCGACAAATATGCTCATGTATAAATCAACAGCTTTGCGCATCAGAGTTCTTGTAAGTTGTTGATTTACATTGATTGTATCTACGACATTCAACAAGGGCAAATGGTGATTTTCGTGGACTTTTAATCCGTTGGTCACAAGTTCGAATCTTGTACGTCCTACCAAACCAACAAAGGAAACCCTGCTATCGATTTGGTAGCGGGGTTTCCATTTTCTGCTGCCTGTAGGTAATTTGTCAGAATGCTGCGCCAGTAAGTGCCATCCTCGTGTGCACGAACCGCTCCATCGGCGCAGCGGGAATATCAGGGTCAAGACCCGTACCATCGCATGCACCCATCCGGGATGCGACGGCTAGACGGGAAGACGGTGCAATTCTTCGTGCAGCAGCGTGGCCAGTGCCGGGCCGCGTGAGCGTGGCGAGCGTGCGGCTGGCGTGACGATACCTATCGCAGCGTCGCCGCACGACCCCAAGGCGAAGCGCACGCCCACGCCGCCCAGACCTTTTGCCGTGATCTGCGCGTAACCTTGCTCCCGTGTCTGGCGAATCCAGCGCTGCAGTTTTGTGGCAGTCAATCGCTGGGACTGGTATTCGGCCGCGTGACGTTCGTAGTGTGCGGCGATGGTTGCATCGGTCATCTGCGCGAGCAGGGCAAAACTGGGGATGCCAAAGCCCAGCAGGCGCAGCCCCCCCACGGATTCACCGAAGGTGCGTACTGGTCGGGGGCCTTCTTCCAGATGCAGACAGTGGCTGTAGTCGCCAGAGCGCACGACCAGAAACACCGATTCGCCTGACCGGCGGGCGAGCGCCTTCATGATGGGTGTGCACATGTCGATCAGCGGTACCCGCTCCATGGCCGCCATTCCCAAGGCCATGGTCTCTATGCCCAACCGGTACAGGTTGCTTTCGGGGTCACGCTGGAGCAGCCGCGCATGCACCAGCGAGGATGTGATCCGATAAGACGTGGTGCGATCCAGTGCCGAGGCGTGGACCAGTTGCTGGAGTGAAATCCCTTTTGCGTGGTGCATTGCCACGATCTGTAGCAGTTGCAGTGCGCGATCGATGCTTTGGGCTCCACGCACAGCTGATTTTTGGCGTACGGGATCGGTGGCTCCATGGGTGTCTTGCGGTGGGCGTTCGTTCGGCATTGTCAGGACTCCGAGGTATGGGGCTTCAGGGTTAACCCCTTCCCGACGCGTTCTCCGGGCGCGGGGCGGTGATATGTGGTCGGGTTTTTGTGCACATTGTGCACATATTGGCATTTTGCGGTTGTTGCGCAGGTTGGTCTGTTTTGCAATGGAGTCCAGCAACAGAACGCACCGCCGAGACCCGCACCATGATCGCTTTTGAATCCCGAATCCACCAGGCCTCCGACGCCTTCCAGGCCCAACGCACAGGAATGCTTGCGCTCATCGAGGAGTTGCGCGCGCTGGAGCAGCGTGCTGCTGACTCTTCCGCGCGCGCGGCGGTTAGTTTCGCCAAGCGTAGTGCGTTGTTGCCGCGCGAGCGGGTGAGCCGCCTGCTCGACCCGGGCCGCCCTTTCCTGCCGCTGGCGACCATGGCCGGCTACGGCATGGATGACCCGGACCTGGAGCGTTGCATCCCTGGAGGCTCGCAGATCGCCGGCATTGGCTTCGTGAGCGGTGTGCGTTGCATGGTGGTGGCCACCGATTCGGGCATTGACGCGGGGGCGTTGACGGAGGCGGGCAATCAGAAGCTCATGCGCTGCCAGGAAATCGCGCTGGAGAACCGGCTGCCCTTCGTGCACCTGGTGGAGTCGGCGGGATCCAACCTGCGCAAGTACCGTGTGGACAAGTTCATCCGTGGCGGGGGCATGTTCTACAACCTGGCGCGCCTGTCGGCGGCTGGCCTGCCCGTGGTGACGGTGGTCCATGGTTCATCCACCGCAGGCGGGGCCTACATGCCGGGGCTATCGGACTATGTGGTCATGGTGCGTGGCCGGGGCAAGGCCTTCCTTGCCGGCCCGCCGCTCCTCAAGGCGGCCACCGGTGAGATCGCAACCGACGAGGCATTGGGGGGGGCTGACATGCACGCGAGCATCAGCGGCCTTGCCGAGTATGTGGCCGAGGATGATGCGCATGCGATTGCACTGGCGCGCGATATCCTGGCCAACCTGCCCTGGGATCGCCCCATGCCGATGCAGGACGTAGTACCTCCGCGCTTGGACACCCAAGAGATTGCGGGTGTGATGGTGTTGGAGCATCGCAAGCCCATTGACATGCGTGAGGTGATCGCACGCGTGGTGGATGGTTCGTACTGGATGGATTTCAAGCCCGACTATGGCGCTGCAACGGTGTGCGGCCATGGCCGCATCGAAAACCAACCGGTGGCCTTCATCAGCAACAACGGACCCATTGACCCGGCCGGTGCGACCAAGGCGGCGCAATTCATCCAACTGTGCAACCAGTCCGGGACCCCGATCGTCTTTCTTCAGAACACGACGGGTTTCATCGTGGGGCGCGCCTCGGAAGAGGCAGGCATGATCAAGCACGGCTCCAAGCTGATCCAGGCCCTGGCCAACTCGCAGGTGCCGCAAATCACGATCTACTGTGGCGCCTCATTCGGTGCGGGCAACTATGGCATGTGCGGCCGCGCCTTCCACCCCCGCTTTTGCTTCTCTTGGCCCAATGCGCGTACCGCCGTGATGGGGGGCGAGCAGGCCGCCACCACCCTGGACATCGTTGCGCGCCAGCAGGCACAGAGAAAAGGCACGCCGGTCGACGAAGCCCGGCTGTTGGCGCAAAAAGACGAGATCGTGACCAATTTCGAGCGCCAAGCCAGCGCTTTCTATACCAGCGGGCATCTGCTCGATGACGGTGTGATCGATCCTCGCCAGACACGCGAGGTGCTGGCTTTCGTGCTGGCCACCGCGCGCGAGGCCGCGGCCCGCGCACCGCGCGCCATGCAATTTGGCGTCGCCCGCTTCTGACAACACCATTCCTGGAGAAATTCGCATGCTGTACACCCCCGAGCACCATGAACTGATGGCGACCATCCGCCGTTTCATCGCCACGGAGATCGATCCCTTCGTGGACGAATGGGAAGCCAACGAGATCTTCCCCGCGCATGAACTGTTCAAGAAGATGGGGCAGCTGGGACTGCTGGGCATCACCAAGCCCGAGGCCTATGGCGGCATGGGGCTGGACTTTTCCTATGCATTGGCGGCCGCCGAGGCCATTGGCTACGCACGGGCGCAGGGTGTTGGCATGGGGATTGGCGTTCAGTCCAACATGGCTACGCCAGCGCTGGCGGCGTTCGGTTCCGATCAACTCAAGCGTGAATTCCTGGCGCCAGCGATTGCGGGCGATGTGGTGGTATCGATCGGCGTGTCCGAGCAGGGTGCTGGCTCCGACGTGGCCTCGCTCAAGACGCGAGCCCGGCGCGATGGAGACGATTACGTGATCTCGGGCTCAAAGATGTGGATCACCAACGGTACCCAGGCCGACTGGATCTGCCTGCTTTGCAACACCTCGGACGGCCCTTCGCACAAGAACAAGTCGCTGATCATCGTGCCACTCAAGGAGAACGGCAAACGTGCCCGGGGGGTCGAGGTCCAGAAGATCAAGAAGTTCGGCATGTGGAGTTCCGACACGGCACAGATCTTCTTCGACGAGGTGCGCGTGCCGGTGCGTAACCGTATCGGTGAGGAAGGCATGGGTTTCATCTACCAGATGAAGCAGTTCCAGGAGGAGCGCCTGGACGGCGCGGCCCGTCGCCTGGCCAGCATCGCGCTGATCGAGGAGACCGCCGACTACCTGCGCCAGCGCGTGGCCTTCGGCCGACCGCTGCTGGACAACCAGTTCATCCAGTACAAGCTGGCGGAACTCAAGACCGAGCTGGAGGCACTGCGTTCGCTCACCTACCGTGCCACGCAGGCCTACATCCAGGGCGAGGATGTGATCGAGCTTGCCTCCATGGCCAAGCTCAAGGCAGGCCGCCTGGGCCGTGAAATCGCCGACTGGTGCATGCAGTTCCAGGGTGGCATGGGCTATACCTGGGACAACCGCGTCTCTCGCGCCTACCGCGACTATCGACTGGGCTCCATTGGTGGCGGCGCTGACGAGATCATGATGATGGTCATCGCCCGCAAGATGGGGCTGATGGACATGGGTGCTTGAGGGGCATGGCCATGCACGACTACCAACACCTGCTGGTGCGCCGGCACAACGATGTGCTGCTCACCACCCTCAATTGTCCTGAGACACGCAACGCGCTTGCGCCCGAGGTCGTGGCCGAGCTGGCCCGCGTGCTTGATGTGGCGGAGGCTGAGCCTGCCGTGCGCGCGCTGGTGCTGCGCGGTGCGCAGGGGTTCTTCTGCGCCGGCGGCAACGTGGGCAATTTCCAGGCGCGGCTTGGTGCTGAAAGTGGCGTGGAGGATCCGGTCGCCACACGCAACCGCGAGTTTGGCCGTTTCATGGAGCGGCTGGTGGCCCTGCCGGTTCCGGTGATCGCCGTGGTGGAAGGCGCTGCCATGGGTGGGGGCATGGGACTGGCCTGTGCGGCCGACCTGGTGCTGGCCACTGCGGACGCCCGCTTCGCGCTCAGCGAAACCTCGCTGGGCATCATCCCTGCGCAGATCGCGCCCTTCGTGGTGGCGCGGCTGGGTCATCGCGTGGCATTGCGGCTGGGCCTCACGGGCGAGCGAGTGAGTGGGGACACCGCACTGCGCCTGGGTCTGGTTGATGAGTTGGCGCTGGAAGGCGCGGCGCTCGATGCACTGCTGGCCCAGTGGCTCACCCGGATCTGCAACTGTAGCCCGCAGGCCAACCGCCTGCTCAAGCCGCTGCTGCGCCGCTGTGGCAACGAAGCTGTGTCCCCGCTGCTTGACGATGCCGCGCGGCTGTTCGCCAGCAGCATGCGTGGCGAGGGCGTGGAGGGGGTCGCGGCGTTTCGCGAGAAGCGCCCCGCATCCTGGCATGCCCACTTCGATGCGGCCATGGTGCGCGCCACCCCACCGACTGCCTGAACGGATCCGCCATGAACACCTCCAAACAAATCCGCCCTTTTCATACCGTCCTGGTCGCCAACCGTGGCGAGATCGCGGCGCGCGTGTTGCGCACGGTGCGTCGCCTGGGCTACGGCACCGTGGCCATCTATTCTGAAGCCGACCGCTTCAGCCCGCACATGCAGGCAGCAGACCGCGCGGTATGGGTGGGAGCGGCCGAGCCGCGCGCAAGCTATCTCAACATTCCGGCCATCATCAACGCCGCGAAGAAGGCAGGTGCCGATGCCATCCATCCTGGCTATGGCTTCTTGGCCGAGAACGAGGAATTCGCTCAGGCCGTGGATGATGCAGGCCTGGTCTTCATCGGCCCCTCGGCCGGGGCCATCAGTGCCATGGGCAACAAGGCGCAGGCCAAGCGGTTGGTGATGGCTGCTGGCATGCCCTGCATTCCTGGCTACCAAGGCGAGGACCAGAGCGATGCGGCTTTCATCCAAGCTGCGGCCGGCATTGGTTTTCCGGTCATGGTGAAAGCCTCCGCCGGGGGAGGCGGGCGTGGCATGCGTCTGGTCCAGGAGGCTGGTGCCTTGCCTGCCGCGTTGGCTTCCGCGCGCTCCGAAGCGGTGCAGGCATTTGGCAGCGACGAGCTGATCCTGGAGCGCGCCGTGATCGCGCCGCGCCATGTCGAAATCCAGGTGCTGGCCGACAGCCATGGCCACTGCATTCACCTGGGCGAACGCGACTGCTCGGTGCAACGCCGCCACCAGAAGGTGATCGAAGAATCTCCCTCGCCCGCCGTCGGCGCCGAACTGCGCGAGCGCATGGGCGTAGCCGCAGTGCAAAGCGCCCGGGCCATTGGCTACATTGGCGCGGGCACCATGGAGTTCCTGCTGGATCGCACGGGGCAGTTCTATTTCATGGAAATGAACACGCGGCTGCAGGTGGAGCATGCCGTGACCGAGGCAGTCACCGGGCTGGACCTGGTGGAATGGCAGCTGCGCATCGCGGCGGGCGATGCGTTGACGGTGCAGCAGGAAGATGTGGCACTGCGGGGCCATGCGATCGAGGTGCGCCTGACCGCCGAGGATGTGCCAGCCGGCTTCCTGCCGCAGACCGGTCCGGTATTGCGTTGGCGCCCACCGGGACCGGCCTTCGATATCCGCGTGGACCATGGCCTGGTCGAGGGTGGGGCCGTATCGCCGCACTACGATTCCATGGTCGCCAAGCTCGTGGCCCATGGCGCCACCCGCGATGAGGCGCGGCGCAAGCTGTTGCGTGCCATGGAGCATTGCGTGCTGCTCGGCCTGGAGAGCAACCAGGGCTTTCTGGCCGATTGCCTGGCCGATCCGGTGTTCGCCGATGGGCTGGATGTCCATACCGGCTTTGTTCAGGAGCGCTTTGGCGCACAGGCCGGCATGCGCACCGTGCCGGGCGCGCGCACCCTGGCCATGGCTGCCTTTGGTGCCGTGGCTCGGGCCATGCACGCGCCGACGGCGGGCTTCCTCGTGCCGCCCGGTCTGGGTCAGGGCGAGAGCCGTGTCATGCTGGCACTGGGTGGCCGGCGCTGGCACGCCAGCGTGGCGCCGCAGGGGGCAGACTGGCAGGTGCGGATTCAGCAGGATGGCATGCTGGAAGAGCCACCCACGGTTTTCACGCTACGCAATCCGCAGTGGATCGAGGCGGACGGCGCGGCCTTGCGTGCGGAATGTGATGGCATGGTGGAGTCCGCCGTGCTCGCCGGGCAGGGTGACGCGCTGTATTTGTTCCATGCTGGTCGCGCCTGGGCGTTTGAGCGGGTGAACGAGCGCAAGCGCCGTGAGCAGGCCGAAGGTGGCGGGGCCGTGACGGCGCCGCTCACCGGGCGCATCGCCGATGTGAGCGTGTGCGCGGGTGACACCGTGGCGGCAGGTCAGCGGCTCGCGGTGCTTGAAGCCATGAAGATGGAGCACACACTGACTGCGCCCGTTGCTGGCCGCGTGGCCGAAGTTTGCGTGCAGGCGGGCGGACAGGCGGCCAAGGGGGCGCTGCTGCTGCGCATCGAGGAGGCCGCATGAAAACCACGGTACGCATTGGTGGTGCCTCGGGTTTCTGGGGCGACTCGGCCCTGGCCACGCCGCAACTGCTGCAGGTGCCCGGCCTGCAGTACCTGGTCTACGACTACCTGGCCGAAACCACCATGGCCATCCTCGCACGCGCCCGTGGCAAGGATGCGAGCCTGGGCTATGCCACCGATTTCGTGCAGGCGGCGATGGCGCCGCACTTGAAAGCCCTGGCCGACAAGGGCGTTCGCGTGGTTGCCAACGCTGGGGGGCTGAACCCGATCGCTTGCCGCGACGCGCTGGCTGCCGTGGCGCGCGAGCAGGGCTTGCAGCCGCGCATCGCCGTGGTCATTGGCGATGACGTGATGCCCCAGTTCGAAGCATTGCGTGCGCAGGGGTTGCGCGACCTGCATACCGGCGAGGTGCCTCCCGCCAGCCTGGCATCGGCCAATGCCTATGTCGGCGCGCGCGGTATCGCGCAGGCTCTGGCGCTTGGAGCGGATATCGTGATCACGGGCCGCTGCGTGGACAGCGCCGTGGTGGTGGGGGTGCTGGCCCATGAGTTTGGTTGGTCGTGGCAGGACTGGGACCGCCTGGCAGCGGGCACGCTGGCGGGTCACGTCATCGAGTGCGGAGCACAGGCCACCGGCGGCTTGTTCACAGACTGGGAAGACGTACCCGGCTGGGCGAACATCGGCTACCCGGTGATCGACTGCGCGGCCGATGGCAGCTTCATCTTGACCAAGCCCGAGGGCACGGGAGGGCTGGTGCATCCCGGCGCCGTGGCGGAGCAGGTGCTTTATGAGATCGGCGACCCGGGGAGCTACCTGATGCCCGACGTGACCTGTGACTTCCGTCAGGTGCGGGTGGAGGCCGTGGCCGCCGGCCAGGTGCGCGTCAGCGGCGCACGGGGGCGTCCACCCACGGACAGCTACAAGGCCAACGGCACTTACCGGGATGGCTACCAGCTCCAGGTGATGATGGCGATCCGGGGCATCAACGCGCCGGCAAAGGCGCGCAAGACGGCCGAAGCCCTGCTCATGCGCACCCGTGCCCAAATGCAGGCCCAGGGGCTGGGTGACTACAGCGAGACATGCATTGAGCTGCTGGGCTGCGAAGCGCTGTACGGCGCCCATGCGCGCGACTTGCCGACGCGGGAGGTGGTGCTGCGCATCGCGGCGCGCCATGCCGATCCCAAGGGCCTGGCGTTCCTCCAGCGTGAGTGCGCTTCCGCGGGCACCTCCATGGGGCCGGGCACACGGTCCTCATTCTCGGGCCGCGCCGACGTGCAGCCGGTCATCAAGGTGTTTTCCTTCCTGGTTCCCAAGTCCGAGGTCCCCCTGCAGGTCACATTCGCTGCCCGGCAGGAGCCCGTGCCGTGCCCGCCCTGCGGCCCGTTCACACCTGCCGAGCCCTTGCAGGTGCCGCAGGATGCCGCACCGGATGGCGCGCGCGTGACCGTGCCCTTGGTGGCACTGGCCTGGGCGCGCAGCGGAGACAAGGGCGACGACGAGAACATCGGTGTCATTGCGCGTCGTCCTGAATACCTTCCTCTGCTGCGCGCGCAGCTGACGGCTGAGCGTGTGCGTGGCTACTTTGCGCACCTTGTGCACGGCAGTGTGGAGCGCTTTGACGTGCCCGGCCTGCATGCGCTCAATTTCGTGATGCACCAAGCGCTCGATGGCGGGGGGGTGTGCAGCCTGCGCTCGGACCCATTGGGTAAGTCGTTTGCGCAGATGTTGCTCGATCTGCCCATTCTCGCACCCGCGGCATGGCTCATGGGCCGTCAAACGCACGCGGCGCCTTCCCCTCAAATCCCGGGCGATGCCGTGCCCTTTTCATCTTCATCACAGCAATAAGCGGAGACACCCATGAAACTGCGATTCAAAACCCTTGTCTGTTCTGTTGCCGCGGTCCTGGCCTCGCTGGCGGGCGTGGCTGCGAAGGCCCAGGGCCCAGACACCTACCCCTCCAAGCCTATCCGGGTCGTTGTGCCCTACACGCCGGGCGGTGTGTCGGACACGGTGACGCGGCTGATGATGAAGCACCTCGGGGAGAGGTTGAACAACCCGATCGTGGTGGACAACCAGTCCGGCGCCAACGGCCAGATCGGTTCGGCGGCCGTGGCACGCTCGGCACCCGATGGTTACACGCTGCTGGTGGTGGTGGCAGCGCACGCCATCAATCCAAGCCTGTACCCCAAGATGACCTATGCGCCGCTGCAAGACCTGACGGGGGTGAGCATGTTTGGTCACATCCCGCTGCTGTTCGTTTCCAGCGCGCAATTGCCACCCACCACCCTCAAGGAATTTGTCACGTGGGCCAAGGCCAATCCCAAGAACGCCATGATCGCCTCTAGCGGGAGCGGCTCCGGTGCCCACTTGGCCGCTGAACTGTTTGCGGACACGGCAGGCATGTCCATGGTTCATATTCCCTACAAGGGCATCGCTCCGGCGCTGCCGGACCTGTTCTCGGGCCAGATCGCGGGGATCTTCGACTCGGTGCAGACCATGATGCCCCACGTGAAGGCTGGCAAGCTGCGGGCGCTGGCCATGACCAGTGCCAAACGCTGGCCTGCCGCGCCCGATGTACCGACCATGGCGGAGCAGGGCTATCCCGAGATGACCGGCGGCAGCTGGATCGGCCTGCTGGCCCCGGCCAAGGTGCCCCAGCCCATTCTGGAAAAACTGTCGGCCGAGATGCAGAAGGTGGTGGATACACCCGAAGTGCATGAAAAACTCATCGGGTACGGCATCGACCCGGTAGGCGGAAAGCCAGCACAGTTCAATGAATTCATGGGGCGCGAGGCCAAGCGTTGGGCTGCAGTGGTCCAGAAGGCCGGTATCAAGCTGGAGTGACGACCATGACATCCATTTTCAAGGGCCTTAAGGTGCTGGACCTGACGCGGGTCATCGCCGGCCCGCTGTGCACCCAGAACCTGGCCGACATGGGTGCCACGGTCTACAAGATCGAGAAACCTGGCGAAGGCGATGACACGCGGCGCATGGGGCCATTCCTGCCCGATGCCGTGACAGGGGGGAACAGCAACGATTCAGCGCTGTACCTGGCCTACAACCGTGGCAAGCATTCTGTGACCCTGGACATCGCCAATCCTCGCGGTGCGGCATTGGCGCAGGACCTGGCCGCGCAATGCGATGTGGTCGTGGAAAACTACAAAGTCGGCTCGCTGGCCAAGTACGGGCTTGACTACGCTTCGGTGCGTGAGCGGCGGCACGACATCATCTATTGCTCGGTTACGGGCTTCGGACAGCATGGGCCTTATGCCCCCTTGCCAGCCTATGACTTCATTCTCCAGGGCCTGGCGGGTCTCATGAGCACCTGCGGCCAGCCCGAAGGAGCACCGGGCGCCGGGCCCATGCGCACCGCCATTCCCATCGCCGACGTCGTAACAGGCCTTTATGCCTCCATCTCGGTCGTGAGCGCGCTTTACCACCGCCTGAAAACAGGGGAGGGGCAGTACATCGATGCGTCCATGCTGGATGCGTCCGTGGCGCTCAATGGCCACCTGGCGCTGGGCTACTTGATGACGGGCGCCTTGCCTCCGCGCATGGGCAATACCAACCCCATCGCATCCCCTTCGGAAGTTTTTGACTGCACCGATGGCCAGTTCATCATCGCCGCCGGCAACAACGGCCAGTTCAGCGCCTTCTGCAAGGTGCTGGGGCAGCCGGAGATCGCGCAGGACGCGCGCTTCGCTACCAATGCGCTGCGCGTGAAGCACCGTGCCGAGTTGCGGGCCATTCTGGTGCCGTTGTTGATTGGGTGGAGTCGTGCCCGCATCCTGGAGGCCCTGCAGCAGCAGGGCGTGCCTTGCGGTCCCATCAACGATATGGCCGCGGTGTTCGCGGACCCGCAGACCCAGGTGCGTGATCTGGCGCTCAAGCTCCCGCACGGGCGTGGCTGTGAGGTGCCGAGCCTGCGCAGCCCCTTGAGTTTTTCCCATACACCGGTGGTGCACCGGGCCTCACCCATGCTGGGCGAGCATGTGGAATCAGTCCTTTGCTCGGAGCTGGGACTGGATGCGCAAGAGCTGCAATCCCTGCGTGCGCAAGGCATTGTCTGAAGTGAAGCCCGACCACCAAATTCACGCGGGCCTGCGCTGGACGGCGCGGCCCGGTGATTGAAGACAGTCATTGAGGTGGTTGCCGGTCTTGGCGACCTTCACATGGTTGAAGCGCATGTTCACCCCGATCGCGCGGTTCCAAATGGGCCTCGTACGGCTCGGTCGCCCTGCTGAGCTTTTCCCGACCTGTTTATCTGGCTCAGACCATGTGCGGCACAAGGCGCAGCCGACCTCTTGGTAAAAGGGCCGGACCGCTGTGCCGTTTCAGATGACCAGACGCTTGGCGATGAGGTCTTTCATGACTTCTTCTGAACCACCGCCGATCATCATCACCTTGACTTCGCGGTATAGGCGCTCGGCGCGCGTGCCGCGCATGAAGCCCATTCCGCCAAGGATCTGGACCGCCGCATCGGCGCAGAACTGGAAGGTCTGCGTGGCGAAAATCTTGCCCATGGCGATCTGGGCAAATGGTGACTGCCCTTCGTCCAGGCGCACGGCAAGGTCATCGAGCAGGGCGCGCGTGGCTTCGATGCGCGTGGCCATGTCCACCAACCTGTGGCGAATCACCTGGCGCTCGGACAGCGGCAAGCCAAAGGTCTTGCGCTCACGTGCCCACGCGGTGGCATCGTGCAGACAGACTTGGGCGTAGCCGCAGGCTGCGGCTGACAAGGCCAGCCGTTCATGGTTGAAGTTGCGCATGATCACGCTGAACCCCTCGCCCTCGGCGCCGATCAGGTTGCCTACGGGAACGCGGCAGTCCTGGAACGCGATTTCTGCGGTGTCGGAGGCCCACCAGCCCATCTTCTTGAGTGGGCTGCGCGCGAGGCCGGGCGTGTCACCTTCGATCAGCAGCAAGGAGACACCGCCCGCACCTGGCCCACCAGTGCGCACGGCCACGGTGAAGTAGTCGGCCCGCATGCCTGAGGTGATGAACATTTTGCTGCCGTTGACGACGTAGCAATCCCCCTCGCGGCGTGCGGTGGTGGTCAGCTGGGCCACGTCCGAACCTGCACCGGGTTCGGTGATGGCCAGCGCGGAAATTTTCTCTCCCGCCAGGATGCCAGGCAGCACGCGCGCCTTGAGTTCCTCGCTCCCCGCTGCCGCGATAGGCGGCGCGCCGATGGTGTGCGAGAACAGCCCCGAAGCCACGCCGCCAGATCCGCCCCAGGCGCGCTCTTCGAACAGGATGATGCGGTGGAAAGCGTCACATTCCACCCCGCCATAGGTCTCGGGAAAGCCCACCTGCAGGAGCCCGGCGTCTGCAGCCTTCCTGTAGAGCTCGCGTGGAAAGCTTTCGCTCTCATCCCAGTCACTGGCATGGGGTGCGACTTCCTTCTCGAAGAAGCGGCGCACCGTGGAACGGAAGCTTTCATGGTCCGCCGTGTAGTGGCGTGGATTGGGGGGTTGGAGCATCACGGTTTTTCCAAAAAGGAAGGGAATTGGTATAGAGGAAAGCCGTTGAACGGCTGGGAGTGGTGGTGCTCGGGCAGCTCCCAGGTGTGCTTGGCGTTGGGAACGCCTCCGTCCACGCGCACCGTGCTGCCGGTGATGAAGGCGGCGGCCTCGCTGAGCAGGAAGACCACGGCCGCGCTGACCTCGGCCTCTGTTCCCAGGCGCTGCAGCGGCACCTTGCGCGCCAGCGTCTTGATGCGCGCCTGGAAGGCTTCGGGGTAGGTTTCCAGGCCGCTGGAGGCAATCCAGCCCGGCGACACGGCGTTCACACGGACCCCCGAGGCCGACCATTCGCAGGCCGCTGTCTCGGTGAAGTTGAGCATGCCCGCGCGCGCGGCCCCCGAGTGCCCCATGCCGGGCATGCCGTTCCACATGTCGGCAATGATGTTGACGATGGCGCCACCATGTGTCTCCATCCACTGCGTGTAGCACTCGCGCGCCATCAGGAAGCCGCCGGTCAGGTTATTGCGCACGACAGCTTCCCAGCCTTTCTGGGTGATGTCGCGCAACGGTGAGGGAAACTGGCCGCCGGCATTGTTGAACAGGCCGTCGATGTGCCCATGGCGCGCCAGCACGGCGCTGACAGTGGCGCGCACGGCTTCTTCATCGCGAATGTCGCAGGCGTGCTGGCTGATGTGCTTGGCAGCCTGCGGCGTGGCGGCTTCGATTTCGTCCGTCACGGCCTGTAGCTTGTCGGTGTTGCGGCCGATCAGTGCCAGGTGCGCGCCCAGGCTGGCAAGCTCGTGTGCGGTACAGCGACCGATGCCTGAGCCGCCTCCGGTCACGACGATGACCTGGCCGGTGAACAGGCCTTCACGGAAAATGGAGCGGTAATGCATGGTCACTGGTTGGGCTTGAGGCCCAGGCGTTCCATCTGCTGACGGGCGAACCCGTAGCGTTCGCGCGCGAAGGCGGTGTAGGCCTCGCTGTCGAGGTAGGCGCTTTCCTGGTTCAGTCGGTCGAGCAGGGCGCGCGTGGCGGGTGCTTCCAGGGCCTTGCGGAAGGCATCGTGCAGGGTTTTGGTGATGGCGGCGGGCATGCCCTTGGGACCGGCGATGCCGAAGGGGGAGTTGGCCACCATGTCCAGCCCCACGTCGCGCAGCGTGGGCACGTTGGGCCAGCGCTGCGCACGCTTGGCTGTCCACAGCACCAGCACGCGGGCCTTGCCTTCGTCCACCATCGGTGCGATGGAGCCGGCCGTGACGCCCAGGTCGATATGACCGCCCATGAGCGCGGCAATGATCTCTGACTCCCCCTTGTAGGGGATGTGGTTGAGCTGGATGCCCGAGCGTTGCGCCATCTCCTCGACCGTGATGTGCATGGTGCCATTGATGCCCGTGGTGCCGTAGCTGATCTGGCCAGGGCGTTTCTTGGCATCTGCCACCACGGCGGCCCAATCGGCCCAAGGCGCATTGGCGCGGGTGGCAATGCCCAGCGCATAGCCCGAGAGATGGATCACGTAGCTGAAATCGCGCAGCGGATCGAATTGCGTCTTTTGCAGGTGTGGCAGGCGAAAAACAGGCTCCGGCAGGATCGATAGCGTGTAGCCGTCGGCCGTAGCGCGCACCAGCTGGTTGGCTCCCAGCACGCCAGCAGCGCCGGGTTTGTTGTCCACGACCACGGGCTGGCCCAGTTCACGGCCGGCAAGGTCGGCGATGCTGCGTACCAAGTTGTCGGTGGCGCCCCCGGCTGCAAATGGCACGATAAGCGTGATCGGGCGCGCCGGGAAATCAGCACTCCAGGAGGAACCGCAAGCGGCCAGGGTGGCGCCAGCGGCCAGCCCCTGGATCAGCTGGCGTCTGGAAAACGAATTGCGCATGTCTCTCTCCTTGGTCCGTTGGTTGTCGTTGCGGATCCCGCACGGTGCGTGCGGGTCGCTGTTGGCCATTGGATTCCGGATGAGGGGACTGTCGCAAATCCCAGGTGCGCAAATGTGCACTATGTGCACATGGTGCTTTCCCTTAATGCTTGTTCATGCTCTGTTCATGGGGTACGTTGCGAGGCAAACCATCGGGCAGGGCAGCAAGCAGCCCTGATCGTCGTCAGACCACAGGGCGGTACACCCTTTCAACCCTGCCGGCGATGCGCCATGCCGATGCAACGGCGGCATTGACCCACTCGCCGTTGCCCGTGGCATCGAGTTCCAGCGTTCCCGTGATGGGGTTGGTCCGGTAACGGCGGCACCCGCGCCATGCCACACCGCTGTGGCTGATCTCTTCCACCAGATACAGGCCATCGCGGCCCACGGCATGGATGTCGTAATTCACCCGCAGTACGTCCGTGGATTCCACGCTGGGAGGGTAGCTGCAATCCCAGGCTTCCTTGAATACCACGCCAGACAAGCGCGGGACTTCGTTTGTCTCAGTGGATGGATGCATTTTTGAAACTCCTTGGCAATGGGGCGGGCAGACCACTTCCTGCAGTTTGCCGTTTCCGGGCCGGGTGTCAAATGGACTGCCCCGTCGTTTCATTCACAGGAACCGCGCGAAGTCATTGGCCTTGGCGTGATGGAAAGTGCGGCCTTTGCGCGGGTGGACACCGATGCAACTTGGGAGGATGCTCGGGCCTTGGCCTCTTGTCTTGTCTGCCTTGTTGGCATGAACCGATCCCATCGCTTGTTCCTGGCCCTCTGGCCTGATGCCGAGGTAACGGCGCAGCTCGCGGCACACACCCGCGACTGGGCCTGGCCTGCGGGATGCGCCGTGTATGCGCCGGCAGACTGGCACGTCACGCTGCACTTCATCGGCAACGTTGCCATCGATCGTCTGCAGGAGATCGCCGCTGGCGTGGACATGCCTGTCGAGCCCTTTGCTCTGGTTCTGGACCGGCCAGGGCTGTGGCACCCGGGGCTGGCGGTGCTGTGCCCATCACGGTTGCCGCCGGCCATGCAATCGCTCCATGGCTGGCTAGGAAGACGTCTGCAAGGGCTGGGCCTGGCGATCGATATGCGCCCCTATCGCCCGCATGTCACGCTGGCGCGCCATGCCATCGCCGCGGTACCGCCCGCCTTTGGCAGACCTGTTACCTGGGACGTCAGGAGTTTTGCCTTGGTGGTGTCCACGGGAGACAAGGATTGCCGGTACCGTGTGATCCGCGAATACGGCTGACGGCCCACTGCCATGGTAGGCGCGTATGCTCCAGCCCATCGACAAAGTGAGGCTGGCAATGATTGACGGACTGGTGGCGGGCAAACTGTATGGGGAACCCGAGCAGCGACTGGACAAAGGGAACAAACCCTTCGTCGTGTGCAAGGTGCGGGCGGTATCCAGCGACGGGGAAAACCTGTTCGTGAACGTGATTGCCTTTGAGGCCAGCACAATGGCCATTCTTCTGGCCCTCGCCGATGGGGAGAGCGTGGCCCTGGCGGGGAGCCTGAGCCCCAGGGTGTGGACCGACAAGCAAGGCAATACGCGGCCGAGCCTGGACATGGTGGCGCACCGGGTGTTGACCGTGCATGGCGTCCAGCAGCGTGGCGCCGCAGTCGAGCAGGGTGGGCGTGCCCTCTAGGCTCCGACACCGTCTGGCACGGTGCTCCGCAAGTTTGATGTTCTACAGTGAAAAATCTGCGTAAACCATTGAATCCAAAGTGATTTGCCTACTTATCCCGAATTTCTGTGGATAACATTGTTGAAAACTTCTGCCCACACGCGCTAAAGCCACGTCACACAAGGATTTGGCTACTTTGCCAAAGATTCGTGCATGCGCAGCGATTTTAATAAAATCAATCACTTACGTTATTTTTTTTCGGCGAATGGCATCCTGAAATCATCTGCCTGAATCTTGCTGTGGTGCAACATAATTTTGTGCATAAGTACCTATCGAGGGGTTTTTGGGCGTTTTTTTATGCTAGCCACGGAAGCGGTGTTTTTCGGGGTCTTGCCGTTCGCCCGGCGCGCTGCCTTACACCACGCGTCGTGCCTGTAACCGGGCGATCCGTTCCGGTGAAACGGCGAGCTGTTGGAGGACCTCGCTGGTGTGTTGCCCCAGCGCGGGCGGGGCATTGCGCAGCACGGCCGGATGCTCGGACAAGCGCAGGGGGCTGGCCACGGAGGCGAGCCTGCTGATGCCATCGACAGGGAGGCCATGGGGCGTGCGCGGCAGTTCCACGCGCAACCCCCGGGCTTTGGCCTGGGCGTCGTCGAAGGCCTGGGCGATGTTGTTGATGGGGCCGCAGGGCACGGCCTTGTCTTCAAGCAGGGCGATCCAGTCGGCGGTGGTGCGGGTGCGGGTGAGCTCGCTCATCAGCGGGATCAGCGTCGCGCGGTGGATCACGCGGGCCGAAGTGGTGGCGAAACGCTCGTCGGTGGCCCACTCCGGCTTGCCGGCTGCCTGGCAGAAACGGGCGAACTGGCCGTCGTTGCCAATGGCCAGCAGGACCGCGCCATCGCTGCTGGGAAAGTCCTGATAGGGCGCCAGGCTCGGGTGCGAGTTGCCTTGGCGCTGCGGCACGGCGCCGGTATTGAGATAACCCGTCGCCTGGTTGGCCAGGATGGCCATCCCCACGTCGAACAGCGCCATGTCGATGTGTTGGCCACGCCCGGTCTGGTGCCGGGCTTCCAGCGCCGTGAGGATGGCGGTGGATGCATAGATGCCCGTGAACAGGTCGATGACCGCCACGCCCACCCGCACGGGTCCACCGCCGGGCTCGCCGTCGGCGTGTCCGGTGATGCTCATCAGTCCGCACATGGCTTGGACCATCAGGTCGTAGCCGGCACGCTCGGCGTAGGGGCCGTCCTGCCCGAAGCCAGTGACCGAGCAGTAGATCAGGCGCGGGTTGAGCGCGCGCAGGCTTTCGTAGTCCAGGCCATAGCGTTGCAGGCCCCCCACCTTGAAGTTTTCCACGAGCACATCGCTCTGCAGAGCCAGCTCCTTGATCAGTGCCTGGCCTTCCGGCGTCGCCATGTCGATGGTGACGGAGCGCTTGTTGCGGTTGCAGGAGGCGTAGTAGCTGGCCTGGTCGGTGCGCTGGCCCTGGTCGTCGTTGAGGAAGGGCGGGCCCCAGCGGCGCGTGTCATCGCCTTCGCCGGGCTTTTCGATCTTGATCACGTCGGCGCCCATGTCGGCCAGGATCTGGGTGCACCAGGGGCCAGCCAGGACGCGGGAGAGGTCGAGCACGCGGATGTGGCCCAGCGCACCTGTCGATGAGGGCGAGGCACTGGCGTCGGGTGGGGTGGTATCTGGCATGGCAGGGGGAATGGGTGGGTGGGGCTGGTGGGCAGTTTAGGAGCGCCTGCACGATCGTGGCTTCCATTTTTCGGAAGAGCCCGTTCACCACATCGTGGCCGAAACCCATGCCACGGATGGCTTTTGGCATGTGCATTTACGGTGGGGCGCATAGAATCCGCGCGTGGCAATGCACTTTGATCTTGTAGACCTGCGCTTGATGGTTCATATCGCCGAGGCGAACAGCATGACTCGTGGCGCCGAGCTGTCCTTCATCTCCCTTCCCGCGGCCAGCACCCGCATCAAGAACCTGGAGGAGGGGATAGGCACCAAGCTGCTGTACCGCACCAGCCAGGGGGTCACGCTCACGCCGCCCGGACAGGCCTTCGTGCACCATGCACGCACGGTGCTGGGCCAGATCGAGCACCTGCGCGGCGACATGCAGGAATACGTGCGCGGCATCAAGGGCCATGTGCGCGTGTTCGCCAACACGACGGCGCTGGGTGAATACCTGCCGCCGGTGTTGCGCGCCTATCTGAGCAAGAACCCCGACGTGAACATCGACCTGCGCGAGCGGCTTTCGCACGACATCGTGCGCGCCGTCACCGAGGGGCAGACGGACATCGGCATCGTCGCCGGCCTGGTGCGCACGGAAAGCCTGGAGACCTTGCCCTACCGGCATGACCGCCTGGCCCTGGTGGTTGCCAAGGGGCATGAGCTGGCCCGGTTGCCCGAGGTGGCCTTTGCCGACACGCTGGACTACGACCACGTGGGCCTGCACGAATCCAGCGCCATCCATGCCTTCCTGCGCCAGGCGTGCGACCAGTTGCACCGGCCGATCAAGCAGCGCATCCAGGTCAGCAATTTCGAGGCCGCGTGCCGCATGGTCGAGGCCGACGTGGGCGTGGGCATCCTGCCGGAGTCGGCCGCGCGCCGGCATGCGCAGACGATGGCGATCACCATCATGCCTCTGACGGACCCGTGGGCCCTGCGCGAGATGCTGATCTGCGTGCGCAGCCTCGAAGCCCTGCCGGCCTTCGCGCGCGAGCTGGTGGAGCTGCTGGTGGAAGACGCCCGCCAGTCAGAAGGCGCCACGGCCTCCTGATCGGATGTTCAGGGCGCTGGCTTGCCCAAGGGGGCGTGCCAGTATTTGAAGGTGCCCATCGCCGTGGCCACGATCCGGCCCTCCGTGTTGAGCACATTGGCCTGGCAGGTGCAGAGCGAGCGCGTCTGGTTGAGCACGAAGCCCTCGGCCACCAGCGGGCCACGGCCCGGGTGGAGAAAGCGCGACGACATTTCCACCGTGACGGCCGTGCGCGAGGGCGCGTCAGGCACCGAGGTGGCCGCGCGCGCCATGGCCACGTCCAGCAGCGTCATGATCACGCCACCGTGCGCGGCGGGCAACTGGTTGCACAGTTCGTCGCGCAGGTCAGGCAGGTGCATGCGGCATTGCCCGCCGGGGGTGTCCTCTTCCACCACCCCCAGCAGGCGCAGGAAAGGGATGGGGTCGGGCGCCATGCGGGCGCTTTCCGGTGGGAACGGCTGGCGTGCGTTCATGCGCGCAGGACACGCAGCATGTTGCGCGCGATGATGATCTGCTGGATCTGCGTCGTGCCCTCGTACAGGCGGAACAAGCGCACGTCGCGGTAGAAGCGCTCGATGCCGTACTCCGAGAGATAGCCCGCGCCGCCCAGGATCTGCACCGCCCGGTCGGCCACGCGGCCGCACATCTCGGAGGCGAACAGCTTGCAGCACGAGGCCTCGGTGGACACGTTGAGCCCCTCGTCGCGCTTGCGGGCCGCGTCCACCACCATGCACTGCGCGGCGTACAGCTCGGTCTGGCTGTCGGCCAGCATGGCCTGCACCAGCTGGAATTCACCGATCGCCTGGCCGAACTGCTTGCGTTCGCTGGCGTAGCGCAGCGCGTCGTCCAGCATGCGCTGGGCCACGCCCACGCACACGGCGGCGATGTGGATGCGGCCCTTGTCGAGCACCTTCATCGCGGTCTTGAAGCCCTGGCCTTCCTTCAGGCCGATCAGGTTGGCGGCCGGAACGCGGCAGTTGTCGAAGATCACGTCGCAGGTGTGGGCGCCGCGCTGGCCCATCTTCTTGTCGATCTTGCCGAACGAGATACCGGGAGATTTCGCATCCACGATGAAGGCGGAGACGCCACCTGCGCCCTTGTCCTCGGGGTTGGTGCGCGCCATCAGCGTGAAGATGCCGGCGTGCGGTGCGTTGGTGATGTAGCGCTTGGTGCCGTTGACGACATAGTGGTCGCCATCACGCACGGCCGTGGTGCGCAGCGAGGCGGCATCGGACCCCGCCTCGGGTTCGGTGAGCGCGAACGAGGCCATCAGCTCGCCCGTGGCCAGGCGGGGCAGGTACTCGGCCTTCTGGGCATCGGTACCGTCCATCAGGATGCCCTGCGAGCCGATGCCCACCGTGGTGCCGATCACCGAGCGGAAGGCGGGGGAGGTCTTGCACAGCTCGAACAGAACGCGCACTTCCTCTTCCATCGTCAGGCCCAGGCCGCCGAATTCTTCCGGCACGGTCATGCCGAACAGGCCCAGGTCGCGCATCTCCTGCACGATGTCGGCGGGGATTTCATCGGTCTCGGCCACGGTGTTCTCGGCGGGCACCAGGCGTTCGCGCACGAAGCGGCCCACGCTGTCGAGCAGGGCGTTGAGGATTTCAGGGTCTCGGATCATGGGGGTTTCCTTGTCTTGTGTCTGTTCTTCGGGTCGTGGGCGATGGCGCCTGGGGCGTCACAGGGCGTCCGCCGTGCCCAGCACCGCCGTGGCCTGGCTCGACAGCGTGCCGCCGTTGGCGTGCACCAGCGCGGTCCGGGCCTGCGCCAGTTGCCGCTCGCCACATTCGCCGCGCAGCTGGCGCACGGCCTCGATGAGCGCGAAGATGCCGTACATGCCCGGGTGCACGCAGGAGAGACCACCGCCGTTGGTGTTCACCGCCAGTCGCCCGCCGGGCGCGATGGCCCCGCCCTCGACGAAGGCGCCGCCTTCGCCCTTGGCGCAAAAGCCCAGGTCTTCCAGGAACAGCAGGGTGTTGATGGTGAAGGCGTCGTACAACTGCACCATGTCCATGTCGCGCGCGCCCAGGCCCGCCATGGCGTAGGCCTGTGCGCCCGACTGTTCGGCGGCGGTGCGGGTCAGGTCGTGCATGGCCGAGATCTGCCGGTTCCAGACGGCCGTGGCCGTGCCCAGCACATAGACTGGTGGGCGCGGCAAGTGGCGCGCGCGGTCGGCGCGCACCAGCACGAAGGCGCCACCGCCGTCGGTGACCAGGCAGCAGTCGCGCACGCTCAGCGGGTCCGACACCATGCGGGCGCCCAGCACCTCGTCGATGGTGAGCGGTTCGCGCATGAAGGCCTCGGGGTTCTTGCCGGCCCAGGCGCGCGCGGCCACGGCCACCTCGGCCAGCTGGCGCCGCGTGGTGCCGAACTGGTGCATGTGGCGCGAGGCGGCCAGGGCGTAGGCCGAGGCGGGCAGCAGGGGCTCGTAGGGGTGTTCGTAAGGCTGCGGGTCGAGAAAGCGGCGCGAGGCCACCACTTCCTTGCGCCCGAAAGCCGCCGAGCGCTGCGCGCTGCCGTAGCACACCAGCACAGCAGTGCACTGACCGGCTTCCAGCGCCCGCATGGCGGGCAGCAGGTGCGCCACGAAGCTGGAGCCGCCGAGCATGGTGCCATCCACGTAGCTGGGGTTGAGCCCCAGGTGCTCGATCACCGGCATGGGCCACATGGTGGCCGAGGCGCTGGCGGTGCACAGGCCGTCGATGTCCTGCAGGGTCAATCCGGCATCGGCCACGGCGGCGCGGGCGGCGCGCACCAGCAGGGTCATGTCGTCCATGCCGGGCGCTTCGCCGCAGCCGTAGGTGGCGGCGCCGGCAATGGCGGCGCTGGCGCGCAGGGCGCGGTTGTCCGGGGTGGTGCTCATGCCGTGCCCTCCTCGACCCGATCGAAGACCACCAGGCCCCGGCCGCCGGCCTGGGCCACGCGGCTGCGCACGCGCAGGCCGATGCGCACCTGCTCGGGTGGGAGATCTTCCACGCGGCTCATCATGCGTACCCCTTCATCGAGCTCAATGAGCGATACATTGAGGTCGCCGCCAGCATCGGGCTTGCGCCGCACCGTGGTCACGGCGTGCACCGTGCCCAGGCCGCTGGGAACTTCCCAGTCCAGTTGCTCGGAGCCGCAGTGCGGGCAGATCTCGCGGGGATAGAAAACCCCCTGGCGGCAGGCGCTGCAACGCTGGATGAGGAAGCATCCGGCATCGAGCTGTGCCTGGTAGTGGTTCAAGGCTGAGGGTTGCATGGTGTGCTGGCTTCAGAATGGCTTTTCATGACTGCGCAAGCATGCCTGCATGTGCCGCCGGCTTCAATTTCTGAATCTCGAAGGGGGGGTTCAAGGAATGCGCTGTGCGTGGCCCGGCCACAAGAAAAAAGGCGCCATGGGGCGCCTTGGTTCAAAAAACAGGTCGGTGAATGGATCAAAAACCATAGCGCTTGGCGCAACATTCATCGCCAATTGGGATGAAATTCGGTCTGAATCGATGCATGGGCGCGCGCTGCGTGCTCCTGTTTTTGCTGCATCGGCCGCATCCGACGGCGTGGCTCACCCCGGGGTGATGCCGGCGGTCTTGATGACCTTGCTCCATTTGTCCAGCTCGGCGCGCAGGCGCTGCTGCATCTGCGCGGGGGTGCCAGGGTCGGCCTCGGCGCCAGCGTCGAGCAGGCGCTGGCGCACGCCGGGGTCGTTCAGGGCGGTGTTGAAATCAGCGTTGATCTTGTTCACCACGGCCTGGGGCGTCCTGGCGGGCGCGAACAGCGCGGCCCAGGAATACGCTTCGAAGTCGGTCAGGCCCGATTCGGCCACGGTGGGCACCTCGGGCAGCATGGCGCTGCGCTTGCGGCTGGCCACGCCCAGCACCTTGATACGGCCCGACTTGATGTGCTGCAGCGCGGTGGGCGCGTCGCTGAACATCAGCTGCACCTGGCCGCCCAGCAGATCGTTCATCGCCGGGGCGCTGCCCTTGTACGGGACGTGCTGCAGCTGGGTGCCCGCTTGCATGTTGAACAGCTCGCCCGCGAGGTGCGTCCCGCCGCCATTGCCCGACGAACCGTAGCTCAGCGTCTGGCCGGGCTTCTTGGCCAGCGCGATCAGTTCCTTGATGCTGTTGGCGGGCACGGAGGGGTGGGCCACCACGAACACGGGGAACATGGCGGCGAAGCTGATGGGCACGAAATCCTTTTCGATGTCGTAGGGCAGCTTGCCCGTGAGCGCGGGGTTCACCGAATGGTGGATGGCTGCCACGAACAGGCCGTAGCCATCGGGCGTCTCCTTGGCGGCCGCCGTGGCACCGACCACGCCGCCCGCGCCCGCGCGGTTGTCGATCACGGTGGGCGACTTCCATATCTCGGACAGCTTGTGGCTGAAGATGCGGGCCGTCGTGTCCACAGGCCCCCCGGGCGGAAACGGCACGATGAACCGCACCGGCTTGCTCGGCCAGGTTTCGAAGGCCAGGGCGGCGAGGGGCTGCACGGCGGCGGCCAGCAGGCCACCGGCCACCAGTTGACGGCGGCGGAAGGAAACGACGCGGGTATGCATGGGATGGCCTCGTTGTGGTTAGTGAACGCCCGCCATGGCGGGTAGTTCGCGTTTGAGTACCTTGCCGTTGGCGCTGGTGGGCAGCGCGTCGATGGCGTGGATCTGCGTGGGGCGCTTGTAGGGCGCCAGGTGTTCGCGCAGGTAGCTGTTCAGCGCCTGGGTGTCGAGGGTGCAGCCGGCCCGCAGCTCGACGAAGGCCACGACTTCCTCGTTGCCATCGGCCTCGCGGCGCCCCACCACGGCCGAGCGCTGGATGCCGGGATAGGTATTGAGCGCGGTCTCCACCTCGGCCGGGTAGACGTTGAAGCCCGAGCGGATGATCATCTCCTTGAGCCGGCCCACGACGAACAGCGCGCCATCGGGCGCCAGTTCCCCCAGGTCGCCACTGGCATACCAGCCGCCCGCGCGCATCACGGCGGCCGTGGCCTGCGGATCGCGGAAATAGCCGGGCATGAGCCCCCGGCCGCGCAGCCAGATCTCGCCGCGCTGGCCCTGGGGCAGGTCCTGGCCCGAGGCATCGACGATGCGCAGCTCGGCGCCCTCCACGCGGTAACCGGCGGAGGTGTCGTCGCGCCGCTCGCCCAGCCGGGTCAGGTGCACCGAACCGGCGTATTCCGACAGGCCGTAGCCGTGGTGCAGCGGCAGGCCGAAGGCGGCCTCCACGCGCTGCTTGAGGGTCTTGTCGAGCGGACCGGCGCCGGTATACACATAGCGCAGCCGCGGGGCCACGGGGCGGGTGATGCCGTGCTCGTCCAGATGGGCCAGCAGCCGCGCGAACAGCGCGGGCGGGCCCTGGAGCTGTGAGACGCCATGGTGCGCCAGGGCGTCGAGCAGGTCGGCCGGCTCGAATTGGTGGCGCATCACCAGCGCCGCGCCGGCCTGGAGCGAGGCCAGCAGCACCGTGCCCAGGCCGAAGATGTGCGTCATGGGCACGTAGGCATACGAGCGGTCCTGCGGGCCCAACGCGCGTGAGGCGGCCGACACCCGGGCGAAATGGGCCACGCCGTCGTGCGTCATCATCACGCCCTTGGGCGCGCCCGTGGTGCCCGAGGTGAAGATGATGGCGGCCACGCTGCTGGCCAGAGGCTCGGGTTCTGCCGTGGCCTCGGCGCGCACGGCCGTGCGCTGCAGGCCGGCGAGGGCCGAGTCGGTGGCGTGCAGGCGGCTGGCATGGCCCTGCGCGGCGGGTGAAACAGCGGTGGTGAAGTAGGCCACGCGCGCGTCGGCCGTCGCCAGGAAGGCCGCCACCTCGCCCGGCGCCATGCGCGCATTCACCCCGCAGGACCACGCGCCCACGCGGCTGCAGGCCAGGATCAGCGCGGCGTGCTCGGGGCAGTTCTCCGCGACGATGAGCACGCGGTCGCCGGGGCGCACCCCATCGGCGCGCATCTCGGCCTCGGCCTGGTCCACCAGGCGGCCCAGGTCGGCAAAGTTCAGGGTGCGATCGGGCAGGTACAGGAAGGCGCGCTCGGGCGCCTCCCGCAGCCAGCGGTCGAACAGCGTGTGGATGCGGGGGCTGGGCGCGGTCATTCGATTTCGATGCCTTTGGTGACGGTGGCCCACATGGCGCGTTCCTTGGCGCCCCGGTCGGCCAGCAGCTTGGGCGCGCCGGTCCACAGCTCGTAGCCCATCTCTTCGAGCCGGATCTTCATTTCCGGCTGGCTGACAGCGGCCGTGATGGCCTTGTTGATGCGGGCCTGCAGGTCGGCCGGCATGCCCGGAGGGGCGTACACGCCGTACCAGCCGCCCACGTCAAAGCCGTCCAGGCCGGATTCGGACATGGTGGGCACTTTGGGCAGCGAGGGGTTGCGCTGGGGCGAGGTCACTGCCAGGGCGCGCACCTTGCCACCCGAGATGTAGGTGCGGGCGCTGCCGATGATGTCGAACATCATCGTGAGCTGGCCGGCGATCACGTCCGTCATCGCCGGGGCGTTGCCCTTGTAGGGGATGTGGCTGAGCTTGGTGCCCGAGCGGTCGGCGAACAGCTCGCCGCTGAGGTGGTTGGAGCCGCCCATGCCGGCCGAACCGTAGGTCACCTTGTGCGGGTTGGCCTTGGCGTACTGGATCAGGTCGGAAAGCTTCTGGTAGGGCAGGTCCTTGTTGATGACGAGCACGTTGTAGTAGCTCAGCACCGGCGCCACGGGCAGCAGGTCCTTGGCGGGGTCGAACGGCATCTTCTTCATGACGTTCGGGCTGATGGTGATGGTGGGGCTGGCGGCGAACCACAGCATGGCGCCGTCGGGCTTGGCGCGCGCCACGGCGTCGCCGGCCATCGTGGCGTTGGCGCCGGCCTTGTTCTCCACGATGACGCTCACGCCCAGTTCCTTGGCCAGCGCCGGGGCCAGCAAGCGGGCCGACTGGTCCACCGGGCCTCCGGCCGAGTAGCCCACGATCAGCTTGATGGGGTTGGGCCGTTGCTGGGCCGAGGCGGTGCCGGTGGCCAGGGCGATGGTGCCCACAATGGCGGCGCGGCGGGTGATGCGGTGCAGGTTCATGGCTTGTCTCCGTGAATAGGTTTTTTGTGCGGTGCCTGTGAGGGTGAGCGGATGTTCACCGCCGCGGCCCGGAAAGGGAATCTGGTTTTGCCAAAGCAGGGCTTAGCTTCTCTCGAAGACGGCCGCGATGCCCTGGCCGCCGCCAATGCACATGGTCTCCAGGCCGTAGCGGCCGCCCCGGCGCTGCAGCTCGTGCAGCAGGGTGGAGAGCATGCGCACGCCGGTGGCGCCGATCGGGTGGCCCAGCGAGATGCCCGAGCCGTTGACGTTCAGGCGCGCCGGGTCGTCCCACTGCCAGCCCTTGAGCACGGCCAGCACCTGGCAGGCGAAGGCCTCGTTGAGTTCCACCAGGTCCATCTGGTCGATGCGCAGCTTCAGGCGCTCCATCAGCTTGTGCACCGCCGGCACCGGGCCGATGCCCATGTGCGAGGGCTCGCAGCCCGCTGCCGCCCAGCCCACCAGCGTGGCCATGGGGGTCAGGCCCAGTTCTTCGAGCTTGTCCTCGGCCACCACGAGGCAGGCGGCCGCGGCGTCGTTCTGCTGGCTGGCGTTGCCGGCGGTCACGGTGCCGCCCTTGATGAGCGGGCGCAGCTTGGCCAGCGTTTCCATGGTGGTTTCGGGGCGGAAGCCCTCGTCGCGTGCAAAAACCTTGGGATCGCCCTTTTTCTGCGGCACGCTGACGGGCACGATCTCGGCGTCGAACCGGCCCTCGGCCCAGGCGGCCGCGGCCCGCTGGTGGCTGCGCAGGGCGTAGGCGTCGGCGGCTTCGCGGGTGATGCCGTAATCACGCGCCAGGTTCTCGGCGGTCTCGATCATTCCCGAGATCACGCCAAAGCGCTCGACCGGCTGCGAGCGCTCCCGCCCGCGCTCCAGGCGGTCGTGCAGCGTCACGCTGCCGGCGCGCGCGCCCCAGCGCATGTCGGTGGTGTAGTACTCGATGTTGCTCATGCTTTCCACACCACCGGCCACCACCACGTCGGCGGCGCCGCTCTGCACCATCATGGCGGCGGTCACCACGGCCTGCAGGCCGCCACCGCAGCGGCGGTCGAGCTGCATACCCGGCACCTGCACCGGCAGGCCGGCCTGCAGCGCGGCCCAGCGGCCCACGCAGGGCGTTTCGCTGCTGGCGTAGGACTGGGCGAACACCACGTCGTCGATGCGGGCGGGGTCGATGCGGCTGCGTTCGAGCAGGGCACGCAGGGTGATGGCGGCCAGCTCCTCGACGGGCACGGGGCGCAGGCTCCCGCCGAAGGTGCCCACGGGGGTGCGCAGGGGGGTAACGATGGCGGCTCGGCGCATGGTGCTTCTCCAAGAATATGAATAAAAAAGGCTTCCAGCGCTTATCTGGCAAGCGCTGACAGCTATTACTTTTGATAAAACAAAGCGCCACAACGGCGCAGCGTCTCATGGGCCTGGCGCTCCAGGTCCTCGCGGTGTTCGGGGGCGGCAATGTCGATCAGCCGGCGCACGCGGCGCGACAGCGGCTGGCCGCGCAGGTCGGCAATGCCGTGCTCGGTGACGAACAGGCCGGCATCGGCGCGTGGCGTGCTCACCGGCCCGCTCAGCTGGGCCACGATGCGGCTGGCGCCCCGGGCGGTGGAGGGCAGTGCCACGATGGGCAGGCCACCCTTGCTGCGGGCGGCGCCGCGCAAGAAGTCGATGGCGCCGCCCACGGCGCCGACGTAGACGCCGCCGGCCACCTCGGCATTGACCTGGCCGGTCAAGTCCACCTCGATGGCCGAGTTGATGGCCACCAGCCGGTCGATGGAGGCCAGCACGGCTGCGTCGTGCGTGTATTCGGTGCCCCGCAATGCCAGGGCCGGGTTGCGGTGCGCCCACTGGCGCAGGCGCGCGCCGCCCATCAGCACGCCGGCCACGCTCACGCCCTGGTCGATGCTCTTGCGGGCATTGGTCAGCACGCCGGCCTGGGCCAGCGCGGCCACGCCGTCGCCAGCGGCGCCGGTGTGCAGGCCAAGATCGCGCCGGTCGTGCAGC
>Ga0208516_100199_pt1 | contig 31158 bp, 26 predicted proteins | sample LakWasM117_HOW13_2_FD_183931 | JGI IMG/M metagenome (GOLD analysis project Ga0208516, IMG submission 183931) | Freshwater sediment methanotrophic microbial communities from Lake Washington under simulated oxygen tension - Sediment Metagenome... | ecosystem: Environmental > Aquatic > Freshwater >...
GCCGGACGCGCGCGTCTGGGCCGTGGTCAAGGCCAATGCCTACGGCCACGGCATCGAGCGCGTGTTCGAGGGCCTGCGCGGCGCCGACGGCTTCGCCCTGCTGGACCTGCAGGAGGCCGAGCGCGTGCGCCACCTGGGCTGGCGCGGCCCCATCCTGCTGCTTGAGGGCGTGTTCGAGCCGCGCGACCTGGAGCTGTGCTCGCGCCTGGGCCTGTGGCACGCCGTGCACTGCGACGAGCAGATTGACTGGCTGGCCGCACACAAGACGCAGGTGCCGCACCGCGTCTTTCTGAAGATGAATTCGGGCATGAACCGTCTGGGCTTTGCGCCGCAGCGCTACCGCAGCGCCTGGGCGCGCCTCTCCGCCTTGCCGCAGGTGGACGAGATCTCGTTCATGACGCATTTCTCCGACGCCGACGGCCCGCGCGGCATCGTGCACCAGATGGCGGCCTTCGACACCGCCACCGAGGACCTGCCCGGCGAGCGCAGCGTGAGCAACAGCGCCGCCACCCTGCGCCACGCGCAGGACGCCCGGGTGCGCGCCGACTGGGTGCGCGCGGGCATCGTGCTCTACGGCAGCGCGCCCGACTACCCCGAACACGACAGCACCCACTGGGACGTGCAACCCACCATGACGCTGTCCACGCGCCTGCTGGCCGTGCAGGAGCTGCAGGCCGGCGACAGCGTGGGCTACGGCTCGCGCTTCACGGCCGAGGGGCCCATGAGCATCGGCGTGGCCGCCTGCGGCTATGCCGACGGCTACCCGCGCCACTGCGATACCGGCACGCCGGTGCTGGTGAACGGCGTGCGCACCCGCCTCGTGGGCCGCGTGAGCATGGACATGGTCACCGTGGACCTGACGCCGCTGCGCCAGGCCGGCATGGAGGTCGGCCTGGGCACCGAGGTCACCCTCTGGGGGCGCGCCCGCAACGGCGCCGTGCTGCCCATCGACGCGGTGGCGCAGGCCGCCGGCACCGTGGGCTACGAGCCCATGTGCGCGCTGGCCCAGCGCGTGCCGGTGGTGGTGGACTGATCCCTTTTCCATTTCCCATTTCGCGAGGTCCCATGGCCGCACCGCACGACGCCCGCAAGAAAAAATCCAACTGGCGCTCGGTGCGCATGCCGCACCAGGACATCGAGCGCACGCTGCACCAGCGCCACAGCCTGCGGCTGCATGGGCTGTGCATCGGCAGCTTCACGCTGCTGCTCATGTGGGGCAGCTCGCACCTGCAGATGCGGCTGGGCGTGGAGTCGCTCACGTTGCGCTACCTCGTCACGCTGGCCGTGGGCTACCTCGGCTACCTGCTGGTGCTGCGCGCCTGGGCCGCGTGGCTGCTGGGCCGGCGCGAGGTGGACTTCGACCTGCCCGACATCGACTGGCCCGGGGGCGGCTCGTCCGGCGGCGGTGGCGCGCGCATCCCGCTGCCGCGCACTGGGGGCGGCGACTATGGCGGGGGCGGCGCCTCGGGTGAGTTCACCGACGGGCTGGCGACCAGCCTGTCGAACGTGGCCAGCAGCGCGCCTTCGGGCAGCAGCAGCGTGCTGGGCGACGTGGCCGGCGGCGCGGTCGATGCCGTGGCCGGCTCGGACGAGGGCGCCGTCGTCGCCGTGCCCATCGTCGCCATTTTCCTGATCGGCACCGCCGTGCTGTTGGGCGCCGGTTCGCTCGCCATGTTGTTCTTCGGCTGGGACGCGCTGGTGGCCGTGGCGGTGGAGCTGGCCTTCTCGGTGGCCACGGCCCGCGCCGCGATGGGCGTGGAGCGCGAGGGCTGGCTCGGCGCGGCCGTGCGCCTGACCTGGAAGCCGCTGCTGGGGGCCGTGCTGTGCGCCGCGCTGCTGGGCGCCACCATCGACCATTTCCTGCCCCAGGTGCACTCGCTGCCCGAGGCGGTGCGCCTCATCGGGGGGCGGTGAACCCCAGCGAGCTGTCGCTGCGCTGGCCGGCCTTGGCGATGTACATGGACTGGTCGGCGAACACCATCAGGGTTTCGGGATCGGCGCCGTGCTCGGGGTACAGCGCCATGCCGATGGAGACGCCGATGCGCAGCGATAACCCGTCCAGCACGAATGGTTTGGACAGCACCTGCGCCAGGCGCTCGACCAGCCGCAGGGCCTGGGCGTGCTGCACGATGCCGCGCTGCAGCACCGCGAACTCGTCGCCGCCCAGGCGCGCCGTGAAGTCCGACGCGCGGGCCTCCTGCCGCAGGATCTGCGCCACCCATGCCAGCACCTTGTCGCCCATGGCATGGCCGTGGCGGTCGTTGATGGGCTTGAAGCCGTCCAGGTCCAGGTAGAGCACGGCGAAGCAGGTCTGCATGCGCCGGGCCAGGGCCACTTCCGCGGCCAGGTATTCCATGAACTTGCCACGGTTGATCAGCCCCGTCAGGCCATCGTGGCTGGCCATGTGCTCGATGCGCTGCTCGTGGAGCTTGCGCTCGGTGATGTCGGTGAAGGTGCGCAGCATCCCGCCGCCCTGCACGGGTACGTTGCGCACTTCGAGGTAGCCCCCATTGGGGCGCCGGCGCTCCAGGGTGCGCAGGGCATACGCCTGGGTGTCGGACTCCAGGTAGTTCTGGATGTTTTCGGGCAAGCCCTCGAATTCGCCCTGGGCGCGCTGGTAGTGGATCACTTCATGCAGCGTGGGGCGCCGGTCCAGCAGTTCCCGGGGCAGGTCGAGCAGCTCCAGGATGCGGCGGTTGTACAGCTCCACCACGCCTTCGGTGTTGATCATGGCGAAACCCTGCTCCATGCTTTCCAGCGTGGCCTGCAGCAGGGTCGACTTGCGCTCCAGCAGCGCTGCGCTCTCGCGGGCCGCGCGCTCGGCGCGGGCCAGCTGCTGCTGCTGGAGCTTGAGTTCGGAGATGTCAATGTGGGCGTAGAAGCGTGCGCCATCACCGGTTGGGCGGGCCATTACGCGGCAAAAGCGCTTGCCTGGCAGGGGCAGCTCGAAGGGCGCGCCGGTGAAGCGCAGGTTCTCGTGCAGCGTCTTCAGGCCCTCGGCGCAGGGCGATGCCGCGCTCTCGGGCGGATCGCCCCAGGCCGCGCGGTATACCTCCTCGAAGGTGGCGCCGAGCGCGGCCGCCGGGTTGCGCAGGCCGTACATCTGCGCGAACGGCGCATTGACCCAGGTGATGCGGCCGTCCGGCGTGCTCACCATCAGGCCGTTGGGCACCCGCTCCAGCAGGGCGGCCGGGGGGGCGGCCGCGTCCGCCAAGGCGGTGGGCTGGGGCTTCTCGGCGCGCCACAGGCGCATGCGCCCCAGGCCTTCGAGGGGGAGCGACGACACCAGGAGGCGCAGCCCCCGGTGCTCGAATTCGTAAGGCTGGGTCTGGTCGTGGTGGCGGGCGATGCCGGCCTCGATGTAGCTGTCGATCCGCGCCTGCTCGGCCGCGCCCAGGCGTGCCTGGTAGAAGCGGCGCAGGTTGTCGCGGTAGGGCTCGCCTTCGTGCAGGTGCCCGTCGTGCTCGGGGAAGAACTGGAAGAAGCTGCGGTTCCAGACCAGGGCGCGGTCTTCTGTGTCGAACAGGCACATCGCGGTGTGGAGGCCATCGAGCATCTGCCCAAGGGTCTGGATCAGTTCGCGTGTCGGGGCGTCCATCGAGGGGGCAGGGGTCCTGCGGGGCATGTGGTCAGTGTCCAGTATCGGGGCTGGACACCTGCGGAGGGCTCAGGGTAATCCACCAACGGTCCGGCGATACGCCATTTTCGCCGGACAGTCTGACGCCAGACCGACGCGCGGCCCGCGTGCGGCCGCCGAGGGGGCGCCCGTCAGCAAACAACCGAGAGCTGGTCCACGATGTCCCGGTCCCGGCGCGTGAGGGCGGCATAGCCCCAGCGGAAAAGGTGGATGAGGGCGCGGTTGATTTCGGTTTCGCTGTAACGCATGGTGCTCTCCTGGTGGAGCCGGGCTCCGAAGGTGAAGGATGCATGGCTTGCCGGAATGCGACACAGACGCCTGGAACAAGCCTGGGGAGGCTGCGCGGCAGAAGGCGCATCGGCGGCAACGCCCGATGAACCGGTCTCGCCAGGCACTACCTCCTGCGCCCAGCATGCCGGCGCGGCGTGCGCGGCAGCGGGGGAATGAGGCGCGGTTTGGTCGGGCTTTTTGACCGACCGGGAGGTGGCTGGAGGGGCCGGGTCGTGGTTCAGGGATGGTTATGGCTATTAATTTGATAGCTTTAGACGCTTTGTTAGCAAGCGCAAGAGGGTGTTTTCACTTGCAACCGGCGTGCGCCGTCCCTGCCGGAGCCCGAGCCGGGTGGCGCGCTGCAGCCACAGGGCGCGGCGCGTGGCGTCGGCGCCACGCACCGGCCCGAAACCGTGCACGCGCACGGGCCGGATGCCGCTGAACTCCAGGATGCTCCTGCGCATCTGGTGGTGCCCCGGCATGTGCTGCACCCAGCGGTAGTACCACGGCGGCGAATCCATGGTCACCAGCAGCTCGGCCGAGCGGCCCGCCAGCAGCCGGTCCCAGAGCGATGAGCCCGCGCGGTACTTGAAGGCGAAGCCGGGCAGGAACACCCGGTCGATGAAGCCCTTGAGCAGCGCCGGCATGGCGCCCCACCAGGTGGGGTAGACCCAGACCAGGTGCCCGGCCCAGGCGATCTGCGCCTGCGCGGCCTGCAGGTCGGGCTCCAGCGGCTGCGCGCCCTGGTAGCCCGCGTGCAGCAGCGGGTCGAACGCGAGCGGCCCGAGTGCGAGCAGGCGCACCTCGGCGCCGGCAGCGCGCGCGCCCTCCATGTAGGACTGTGCCAGGCCCGCGCACAGGCTGTCGGCGGAGGGATGGCCCAGGATGACCAGGATGCGTTGCGCCACGGGAATTCCTCGGGAAAGTTGCGATGGGCGCCATCGTCACCTTGCCCCACGGGGCAGAGTCAAGGGGTCGGGCCGTGCGTTGGAAGGGGGCCGGAGAACAGGCTACCCGCCCCAGGACTTGTTGACCATGCTGCGAAAGCGCAGGCTGATCTCGGGGTGCAGCGCGGCCACGATGGCGAACTCGGGGTCGGTGCCGTCGATCGCGTAGGGCTTTTCCATGGGCTGGTCGCCGTTGGCGGCGATCAGCAGCAGCTCGGGGTGGGCCGGCCGGTCCGGCAGATGGCGGGCCACCACCGCCATGTCGCCATTGTCCAGCCGCACGATGCTGCCGGCGTGGTACGGGCCGATGTAGGTGGCGACCGCCTCGACCTGCGCCGGGTCGTACCAGGTGCCGGCATGCAGGCGCAAATCGTCCAGGATGGCCCCGCCCAGCTTGCGATCGCGGTACGGGCGCGGCCGCACCATGGCGGCGAAGCCGTCGGCCACCGCCATCAGGGCGCCCGCCGAATGCGGATCCAGGCCGATGCCCCGGGGGTATCCGCTGCCATCGAGGTGTTCATGGTGGTCCTGCACCGCCTGCAGCCACAGCGCATCGCGCACGCCCAGTTCCTCCAGCATGTGCGTGCCCCGTTCCGGGTGTTCACGCACCACCTGGCGCTGCGCCTCATCCAGCGAGGCCACCTGTCCCAGCGCCTGCCGCAGCGCCAGGGCCCCGATGTCGTGCGACAGCGCCGCCGCCGCCAGGGACACCCGGTCGGCCTCGCTCCAGCCCCGGACGCGGGAGAGCACGCAGACCACCGTGGCGACCAGGACATGGTGCAGCACGGAATAGGGATGGTGCTGGTCCAGGTACGACAGCGCCAGCGCGGCGTTGAAGTCCTCGTCGCAGCACTGGACCACGGCCTGGGCCAGTGTCTGGACCTTGAAGGTGAACGACGGCAGGCCCTGGCCGGCCATCAGCGTGCTTTCCATTGCCGTCAACTGGTCCGCCAGGCCGCCCATGCGCAGAAAGACCGGCGCCGCCAGGTGCCGGGGCTTGCCGCCGGGGGCGGCCGCAACCTTGAAACCGTTGTCCTGCAGGCGCTCCACGCTGTCGGCGCGGGACACGGTGGAGCCGCGCCCCAGCAACAGATGGCCCTCCGCGTCGAAGATGTCCACGCGTGTTGGCAGCCCGACCTGCACATCGTGCGGGTCCACACGAACGAGTTGCGCAGCGTTCATGGCCGGATTGTGGACCTGGCGGGTTGGCCGTGGGGAAGAATTTCGCCCGGTGCCACGGGACAGTGGCAGGGCCGGCACAGCCATAGGGCAGTTCCCTATTCACGGGCGCCCGTGGGCATCCGATGCTGATGGGTCCGTGTCAGCTTGCCGTGGATCAAGGCCTCTAAAGTTACACTTGTCATTCCAGATTAAATCCCATGCCGCCACGCTCCAGCCCGCCCGAAACCCTGCCCCCTGTGGGCCGGGTGATGGCCCTGCAGCAGCGGCGCTTGCAGCAGATTCTCTGGGCGCTGATCGCCGCCTTTGGCGTCACCACCTTGTTGAGCCTGGCCAAGGGGGCGTACCTCAGCGTGGGGCTGGAGCTGGCCGCGATGGCCCTGCTCACGGGCGCCTTCTGGTGGAACGGGCGCGGCCACCTGGCCCGGGCGGCGGGCATGATGCTGGGAACCCTGATGGCCGTGCTGTGCGCCCTCATGGCCGCCAGCGAAGGCCTGTACGACGAAGCCGCGATGGCGCTCCCCGGCTTGCTGGTGTTCGCCGGCATGTTCGGTTCCCGGCGCCTGTTCGTTGCGCTGCTGGGCTGGATGCTGGCCGTGCTGGCGCTGCTGTTCGTGCTGCACCAGGCCGGGGTGCTGCGCAGTGTCGCCGACCCCCTGGGCCTGCAGCGCCTCGTCCTCATGGGCACGATCCTGGGCGTGACCGGGTTCTTTGTCTGGCTGCTCTCGGGCGATCTGCGGCGCGCCATGGAGCAGCTGGAGTCCGAGAAGCAGGCGCTCGTCGAATCCCATGCGCGCATTGAAATGCTGGCGCACCGGGACACGCTCACCCAGCTGCCCAACCGCACCCTGGCCAAGGACCGGCTGGCGCAGCTCCTGCTGCAGGCCCGGCGCGGCCCGGGCCTGGTGGCGGTGATGTACCTGGACCTGGACAACTTCAAGACCGTGAACGACTCCCTGGGCCATGCGGTGGGCGACGAGCTGCTGTGCCTGGTGGCCGACCGGCTGGGCTCGGGCCTGCGTGAATCCGATACGGTGGCGCGGCTCTCGGGCGACGAGTTCCTGATCCTGCTGGGCGGCCTCCCGAGCGAGGAAGCCATCACCGCGGTCGCCTCCCAGGTCATGCGGCTGCTCGGGCCGGCGTTCGCGCTGCACGGTCTGGACGTGGGGGTGACGGCGTCGCTGGGCATTGCCGTGTCGCCGCGCGATGGCGCCGAGGTGGACGTGCTGCTCAAGCACGCCGATCTGGCCATGTACCGGGCCAAGGATTCCGGCCGCAATGCGTTCCGCTTCTTCGATGCCAGCATGAACGACAGCGTGGTCGAGCACCTGCACATGGCTTCGGGCCTGCGCACGGCCCTGGCCCAGGGGGAGTTGCAGGTGCATTACCAGCCGCAGTTCGAACTGGGCAGCGGCCGCGTCATCGGCGCCGAGGCCCTGTTGCGCTGGAAGCACCCCGAACTGGGGTTCATCCCGCCGAACAAGTTCATCCCCGTGGCCGAGAGCACCGGCCTGATCAACGAGGTGGGCTCCTGGGTGCTGCACCGGGCCTGCCTGGAGGCCCAGTCGTGGCGCGCCCAGGGGCTGGGGGAGCTGGCGGTGGCGGTCAATGTCTCGCCCCTGCAGTTCCACCGCGACAACATCGAGCGCGAAGTGGCCAACGCCCTGGCGGCCTGCCAGCTGCCGGCCAGCGCCATCGAGCTGGAACTGACCGAGTCCCTGCTGGTGGCCGACACGCAGCACCTGAGCGAAGTGCTGCAACGCCTGCGCGCGCTGGGGGTGCAGATCGCCATTGACGATTTCGGCACCGGCTATTCCAACCTGGGCTACCTGCAGCGCTTCGCGGTGCACCGGCTCAAGATCGACCAGTCCTTCGTGCGCAAGATGTGCACCAGCGCGCACGACGAGGGCATCGTGCGCGCCATCATCGAGATGGCCCACTGCCTGGGCCTGCAGGTCGTGGCCGAGGGCGTGGAGGACCAGGCCACGCTGCGCAAGCTGCAGGCGTTCGGGTGCGAGTATGGCCAGGGATTCCACTGGTCCCCGGCCCTCCCGGCCGACGCGTTCTGCGCCTTCGTGCGCCGGCACCACGGGGAGAGAGGCTGAGCCCCCCGGCCCCGCGACCGTTCATGCCCTGGGGGCGGCCACCGCAGCGCAGGCCTGCGGCAGCGGCAGCACCGGCGCGGCCCGGGCATCGCAGGCGTGCAGCTCGGCCTCCAGCGCGGCGAGCTGGCGGTCCAGCGCCTGCAGGCGCTGGCGCTCGCGGGCCACGGCGGCGCGGCGGCGCGCCAGCAGCGCCGCCATGCGCTCCCAGCCCTGCGCCGTGTGCAGTGCGTCCAGGCCATCGAGTTCGGCCAGCCGCAGGCCCAGCGCCAGCGCCTGGCGGATGAGCTGCACGCGGGCCACATCGGCCTCACCGTACTGGCGGTAGCTGCCCGCGCGCGCCACCGCGCCCAGCAGGCCGCGCGCCTCGTACAGGCGCAGGGCCTTGGGGGTGGTGCCGGTGCGGCGGGCCAGTTCTCCGATGCGCATGCGGTTTCTTCCGAAATAAATGCTATGAAATTAATAGCTTGCGGCGCTTGCTTGTCAAGCGCTTGAGGCTATTTTTGCTATATTTTCCACTTTCCTGACCCGCACCCCGCCATGCCCCAGTTCGCCGCCAACCTGAGCCTGATGTACACCGAGCTGCCGTTCCTGGAGCGCTTTGCCGCCGCCGCGCGCGACGGCTTCACGGCGGTCGAATACCTGTTCCCCTACGCCTATGCGCCCGCTGAGCTGGCCGCCCGGCTGCGCGGCAACGGCCTGCGCCAGGTGCTGTTCAACGCGCCGCCCGGCGGCCTGGAGCCCGCCGCCATGGCCAGCGCCTGGGAGCAGGGCGCGCGCGGCACGGCGGCGCTGCCGGGGCGCGAGGCCGAGTTCCGCGCCGGCGTGCGCGAAGCCCTGCGCTACGCCGAGGCGCTCGATTGCCCGCGCATCCACCTCATGGCGGGCTGCGTGCCGCAGGGGCAGGAGCGCGCTGCGCTGCGCGCCGGCTACGTGGACAACCTGCGCTGGGCCGCCGAGCAGGCCGGGCGCAGCGGGCGCGAGGTGCTGATCGAGCCCATCAACCCGCGCGACATGCCGGGCTACGTGCTCAACCGCCAGGACGAGGCGCATGCGCTGCTCGACGCCGTGCAGTCGCCCCACCTCCGGGTGCAGATGGACCTGTACCACTGCCAGATCGTCGAGGGCGACGTGGCCACCCGGCTGCGCCAGTACCTGCCCACGGGCCGCGTGGCGCACATCCAGATCGCCGGCGTGCCCGAGCGCCATGAGCCCGACCAGGGCGAGCTGCACTACCCCTACCTGTTCGGGGTGATCGACGCGCTGGGCTACGGCGGCTGGATCGGCTGCGAATACCGGCCGGCCGCCGGCACCACGGCCGGTCTGGGCTGGCGCGACCGGTGGCTTGCGAAGGCCTGACGCCTGCCCGGATACGCGAGACTGCGTAAGGGAATTCGTGAATGAATGTAACCGGGGAACTGGCTTAGAGTGATTGACGTTACGGAAGCCTCCGTAGTTCTAACGCCAGGAGACTTCCCCATGACCGCACCCGCCGCCAACAACCGCTCGGTCGCACGCCGCGTCACCCTGCTGGCCATTGCCCTGGTGGCGCTGGTGCTTGTGCTCGTGGGCCTGGCTATCTCCGCGCTCACGGCGAGCAGCACCCGCTCCCAGGTGGCGCGCAGCGTGGGCGACACGGCGCAGAGCGTGGCGCAGTCGCTCGACGCGGCCGACGCCACCAACCGCGAGCTGGTGCAGCTCGCCATGAAGGGCTTCCAGCGCTATTTCGAGGCCAGCATGCAGCTCGACGAGGGCACGGGCGAGCTGCGCAGCTACGGCGCCCTGGTCAACGAGGACACCAGCTCGGTGGACAAGTTCGCCCACGAAACCGGCGGCATCGCCGCGGTGTTCGCGCGCAAGGGCAATGATTTCGTGCGCGTCACCACCTCGGTCAAGGACGCGGAGGGCAAGCGCCCGTTCGGTACCCTGCTGGAGGCGGGCGCCGCGCTGGAGAAGGCGCGCAAGGGTGAGCCGCATGTGGGCCGCATGGTCGTGGGCGGCAAGCCCTACATGGGCTACTACCTGCCGTCCAAGGACTCCACGGGCAAGGTGGTGGCCCTGCTGTTCATCGGCAGCGACATCAGCGTGTTCGAGGGCATGTTCGAGAAACAGGTGGTGCAGACCAAGTTCTTCGAGAACGGCGGTGCCTACGTGATCGACCCGCGTGGCGGGATCGACCAGGCCGTGTTCGTGGCCCACCCCACGGCGCGTGGCAAGAAGGTGCTGGAGTCCTACCCGCAGGCGCGGCCCTTCTTCGAGGCGCTGGCCGCCGCGCCCGAGGGCTTCGTGCGCGAGGCCGCCAGCGTGCTCGGCGGCGCCGACCCCTGGGCGCTGGTGCGCAAGACCCAGGCCGACGGCTGGTGGGTGGTGGCCGAGGTGCCCGACAGCGAGGCCATGGCCAGCCAGTTCAAGGTGATGCTGGCCGTGTGGGGCATGATGGCCGTGGCCGTGGCGCTGCTCGCCGCTGGCCTGTTCGTGGTGCTGCGCCGGGGCGTGAGCGAGCCGCTGCGCCAGCTCACCCACGCCGTCACGCTCGTCGCCCAGGGCGACCTGACGCAGGCTTTCCACACCACGCAGCGCGACGAGATCGGCGCGCTGGTGCAGGAAGTCGAGGCCATGCGCCAGCGCTACCTGCAGATGCTGCAGCAGGTGCGCACGGCGGTGGACAGCATCACCACCGCCAGCGCCGAAATCGCCAGCGGCAACCAGGACCTCTCTGGCCGCACCGAGCAGACCGCCAGCAGCCTGGCCGAAACCGCGCAGAGCCTGGAACAGCTCACCGCCACGGTGCGCCAGTCGGCCGACGCGGCGCGCCAGGCCAACCAGCTCGCGGGCTCGGCGGCCGAGGTGGCCGCGCGCGGCGGCCAGGTGGTGGGCGAGGTCGTCACCACCATGGGCGACATCAACCAGAGTTCACGCAAGATCGCCGACATCATCGGCGTGATCGACGGCATCGCCTTCCAGACCAACATCCTGGCGCTCAACGCCGCCGTGGAAGCGGCGCGCGCGGGCGAGCAGGGCCGGGGCTTTGCCGTGGTGGCCAGCGAGGTGCGCAGCCTGGCCGGGCGCAGTGCCGAGGCGGCGCGCGAGATCAAGCAGCTCATTGGGGCCTCGGTCGAGAAGGTGGAGATCGGCGCGCGCCTGGTGCAGAACGCCGGCACCACCATGGACGAGATCGTCGGCTCGGTGCACCGCGTGGGCGACATCATCGGCGAGATCACGGCGGCCTCGTCCGAGCAGGCGGGCGGCATTGGCCAGGTGAACAACGCTGTGAGCCAGCTCGACCAGATGACGCAGCAGAACGCCGCGCTGGTGGAGCAGTCCGCCGCCGCCGCGCAAAGCCTGCGCGACCAAGCGCAGCGCCTGGCCGGCGCGGTGCAGGTCTTCAAGCTCGGCGCGCCCGGCGAGGGCGCGGCAGCCCCCCGGGCGCCGGGCCTGCAGGCGAGCCGTGCCGAAGCGCCCGCCCGGCTTGCCGCGGGCGCGGCGCGGCGCCTGGCCCGGTAGGGGCTCCCATGCTCCCCGCCGCCTGCGCGCTGGCAAAGATTGGGGGCACGCTCCAAGCGTCGCGCCATGCCCGGCGCGGGCTGGGCAATGGGTTATTCTGGAAGCACTTCCACCGCCCCTGATCCCGCCATGGTTGCCGACATCCCCACCCTGCTGCTGATGATCACCGTCGCCTCCATGGTGATGGCGGTGGCCCTGGTGGTCGTGGCCTGGGGCGGGTGGCGCGACGGGCTCGAATTCTGGGCTGCGGCCTTGTGCGTCAACGCCCTGGCCTATGTGCTGCTGGCGCTGCGCGGCCGCATCCCCGACGCCCTGTCCATCCTGCTGGGCAACGCCCTGGCGTCGGCCACCCTGTCCTTTCTGCTGGCCGCCGTGCTGCGCTTCCAGGGCCGGCCCCTGAACTGGTTCGCCCTGCTCCTGCCGCCGGTGGTGCTGGCCCTGCTGCTGACGCCTTTCCTGGACGATTTCGCGGCCCGCATCGTCCTGGCCAATGCCGCCATGGCGCTGCAGATGGCCTGGGTGCTGTGGGCGCTGTACGAGCGGCGCCGCAGCATCCGGGGGCGGGGCGTGGTGATGGTCATGGCCAGCATGGGCTTTGGCTCCGCGGTGCTGCTGGTGCGCGCCGCAACGGGGGCCGGCCCCGTGCCGGGGGTGCTGGGGCTGCTGCACCCCGGGACCGTGCAGGCCCTGACCTTCGTGGCCATTTTCGCGGCGCTGCTGATCGCCTCGCTGGGCTTCGTCTTCATGTCCAAGGAGCGTGCCGACGAGAACAATTCCCGCCTGGCGGCGCTGGACGAACTCACGGGCGTGGCCAACCGCCGCTCCATCGTCGCCGCGCTGGACCGCGATGTGGCGCGCGCCATCCGCACGCGCGAACCCTTGGCCGTGATGATGGTGGACATCGACCATTTCAAGCGCGTCAACGACGAGCACGGCCACCTCGCCGGCGACCAGGTGCTGCGCAGCGTGGTGCAGGTGATCCGCCGCCGCATCCGTGCCCAGGACATCGTGGGCCGCTACGGCGGCGAGGAGTTCCTGGTGGTGCTGTGCGACACCGCGGCGCAGGGCGCGCAGCAGCTGGCCGAGCAACTGCGCGAGGCAGTGCAGGCCTCTGCCTGCGCCTGTGACGGCCAGCAGCTGGGCGTGACCGTGAGCGTGGGCGTGTTCGGCGGCCGGCTGGAGCCGGGCGACAGCTGGGACCTGCTCATCCATGCGGCCGACAACGCCCTCTACCAGGCCAAGCAGGGCGGCCGCAACCGGGTGGAGGTGGCGCAGGCGCTGGGCCGCGCGGCGCGCCGGGGCCGCGCCACGGGGTCGCCAGAGACCTTTCCCTCTTCGCTGGGTTGAGAGTCCGGCGCTGGCAGCGCGCCGGCGCTTGTGTTGGAATGCTGGCTTTGCTGACTGTCCGAGGAATCCGCCCATGAATGCCCGCATCCCATCCCACGCCCTGCAACCCGCGCAAGCGCTGGAGAGCGTGAGCCGGGTCTGGGACGAGCGCATCGTGCCCCAGCTCACCGACTACATCCGCATCCCGGCCAAGTCGCCGATGTTCGAGTCCGGCTGGGCGGACCTGGGCTACCTCGACACCGTGGTGCGCAACGCCGCCGCCTGGGTCGAGGCGCAGCAGGTCGCGGGGCTGACGGCCGAGGTGGTGCGCCTGCCGGGCCGCACGCCGGTGCTGTTCTTCGAGATCGCGGCCACGCGCGCCGCCAGCCCGCAGACGGTGCTGATGTACGGCCACCTGGACAAGCAGCCCGAGTTCTCCGGCTGGCGCGCCGACCTCGGCCCCTGGACGCCCCAGTACGAAGACGGCAAGCTCTACGGCCGGGGCGGCGCCGACGACGGCTATGCCGTCTACGCCAGCATCGCCGCCGTGCAGGAACTGCAGCGCCAGGGCGTGCCGCACCCGCGCATCGTCGGCCTGATCGAAACCAGCGAGGAAAGCGGCTCGCGCGACCTGCTGCCCTACATCGACGCGCTGAAAACCCGCCTGGGCGAGGTGGCCCTCGTCGTCTGCCTCGACTCGGGCGCGGGCAACTACGACCAGCTCTGGCTCACCACCAGCCTGCGCGGCATGGCCAGCGGCACGCTGAAGGTGGAGATCCTCACCGAGGGCATCCACTCCGGCGACGCCTCGGGCCTGGTGCCCTCGTCCTTCCGCATCATGCGCCAGGTGCTCGACCGGCTCGAAGACAGCGCCACCGGCCGCCTGCTGCCCGCCAGCTTCCATTGCGCGGTGCCCGCCGAGCGGCTGGCGCAGGCGCGCGCCACGGCCGCCATCCTGGGCGAAGAAATCTACCGGCGTTTCCCCTGGGCGCACTACGACTGCGGCGGCTCCACCAGCTTTGCCCTGCCCACCACCCAGGATCCGGTGCAGGCGCTGCTCAAGCGCACCTGGGAGCCCACGCTCAGCGTGACTGGCGCCGAGGGCCTCCCGGCCCTGCAGGACGCCGGCAACGTGCTGCGTCCCTACACCGCGTTCAAGCTCAGCCTGCGCCTGCCGCCGCTGGTGGATGCCGCACAGTGCGTGCAGGAGATGAAGGCGCTGCTCGAAGACAACGCCCCCTACCAGGCCAAGGTGACCTGGGAGAGCGCCAGCGGCGCCAATGGCTGGAATGCGCCCGAGACCGCGCCCTGGTTCGCCCAGGCGCTCGACACCGCTTCCCAGGCGCACTTCGGCGCACCCTGCGGCTACATCGGCCAGGGCGGCACCATCCCGCTCATGGGCATGCTGAGCCAGGGCTTCCCGCAGGCGCAGATGATGGTCTGCGGCGTGCTCGGCCCCAAGAGCAACGCCCACGGCCCGAACGAATTCCTGCACGTGCCCTACGCCAAGAAGCTCACCGCCGCCGTGGCGCAGGTCATCGCCAGCCTGCCTTAAGCCTTTTGAGACTCTGGCAACCGAATCCATTGCGCTAACAGCTACATTTTTAATAGCATCACAATGCGCATTCTGCTGGCCGAGGACGAACCCGCACTGGCCGCCTGGCTGGTCCAGGCGCTGGGCCAGTCGGGTTTCCGGGTGGACTGGGTCAACGACGGGCGGCTCGTGGCCGCCAGCCTCAAGGCCTCGCGCTACGACGTGCTGGTGCTCGACCTGGGCCTGCCCGGGCGCGACGGGCACGACGTGCTCGATGGCCTGCGCGACGCCGGGCACGGGCTGCCGGTGCTGATCCTGACCGCGCGCGACTCGCTCATGGAGCGCGTGCACACCCTCAAGGCCGGGGCCGACGACTTCCTGGCCAAGCCCTTCGAGCTGGCCGAGCTGGAGGCGCGCCTGATGGCGCTGGTGCGCCGCGCGCGCGGCGGCGAACACCCGCGCTTTGCCTGCGGCCCGCTGGCCTACGACCCGGTGGGCCAGCAACTGCTGCTGCGCCACCAGCCGCTCAAGCTCACGCCGCGCGAGCATGCGCTCCTGCGCACGCTGGTGCAGCACAGCGGCGAACCCATGTCCAAGCGCGACCTCATCGAGCGCGTGTTCGCCGACGAGGCCGACGTGCAGCCCGAGGCGGTGGAGGTGCTGGTGCACCGCCTGCGCAAACGCCTGGAGGGCAGCGGCGTGCGCATCAGCACGCTGCGCGGGCTGGGCTACACCCTGGAGCCCGACACCGCGCCGGGCGCGGCATGAGCCGCGGCGCGCGCTGGAGCCTGCGCCACACCCTGCTGGCGGTGCTGCTGCCGGGCCTGCTGGCGGTGATGGGGCTGGAGATCACGGTGAGCTGGCGCAACGCGCTGGCCGCTGCCAACGCCGCGTTTGACCGCTCGCTGCTGGGCGCCATCAAGGCCATGGACGCCAACATCTCCACCGCCAGCGGCGGCCTGGCCGTGGAGCTGCCCTACCGCATGCTCGAATTCTTCGAGCTGACCGCCAACGGCCAGGTGTTCTACCGCGTGGCCAGCGGCGACGGCCTGGTGGAGATCGGCAACGCCCAGCTGCCCGCGCCCCCCGGGCTCCTGGTGGATGCGGTGCCCCAGTTCCATGACGCGGACTACTTCGGCACGCCCGTGCGCGTGGGCACCTATGCCCGCCAGCTGGACCGCCCGCTGTCGCAAGGCTCGCACTCCAGCCGCGTCATCATCCAGGTGGCCGAAACGCTGGAAAGCCGCCAGGACTTCACCCGCCGCCTGGTGTTGGAAACCGTGGCGCGCGACGCCTTGCTGCTGGCCAGCGCCCTGGCCCTGGTGGTGCTGGCCGTGCACACCGGCCTGCGCCCCTTGCAGCGCCTGCGCGCCGAAGTGGCCCAGCGCCGCAGCGACGACCTCACCCCCATCCGCGCGGACCAGGTGCCGCAGGAAGTGCAGCCGCTGGTGGACGCCATCAACCAGCACACCCAGCGCTACCAGCAGGCCTTGCACGACCGGCGCCAGTTCATCGACGACGCCTCGCACCAGCTGCGCACCCCGCTGACCACGCTGGCCACGCAGGTCGGCTTCGCGCTGCGCGAGACCGACCCGGCGCACCGGGAACTGGCCCTGCAGGCCATCAAGACCCAGGTGGACGATGCCATCCGCCAGACCAACCAGATGCTGGCCCTGGCCCGCGCCGACGCGCTGGAACTGCAGGTCGAACCCCTGGACCTGCACGCCCTGGCCGAACGGGTGACCCGCCGCCTGTGGCCGCTGGCGCGCCAGCAAGGCATCGACCTGGGGCTGGAACCGCTGGGCGCCGCGCCCGCGCAGGCCCGGGGCCATGTGGCGCTGCTCGAAGAAGCCCTGGCCAACCTGCTGCACAACGCGCTCGTCCACACGCCCCCCGGCGGCCAGGTCACGGTGCACGCCGGCGTGCAGGACGGCCAGGCCCTGCTGTGCGTGGCCGACAACGGCCCCGGCATGCCCGCCGCCGACCGCGCCCGCGTGGGCGAGCGCTTCCTGCGCGTGGCCGGCCCGGCGGCGCCCCAGGCCGCGCGCGGCAGCGGCCTGGGCCTGGCCATCGCCCACGCCATTGCCCAGCGCCACGGCGGGCGCCTGCGGCTGGAAGAAGCCCACCCGGGGCAGGCCGCGCCGGGCCTGCGGGTGGGGGTGGAGTGGCCGGTGTAGGCAGGCGTGGTTGGGTGGGGGCTTGTCATACGGTTTTGCCTTCAAACGTATAACGTCGTTGGGTCGCCTTGCCGTGCTAAAGCACTGTCTGCAGCTCCCCGCCTAGTTATCCGATTGAATGCAAAACCGTATCAGTCCCTGTGTTCGCGCTCCGGGGACCATTCCTGCATCTCTTGAGCGATGAACTCGGCCAATGGCGTGATCTGGCCCTTGACGCTCGCGGCCTCCAGGGCCTGCATGTAGGCATCCCTGCGGCTCATCCGGATCACCGTCCATGGGTAGCCGCCGGATGCCAGCAGCGTGTTCATCAGGAAGCGACCGATGCGGCCGTTACCGTCATAGTACGGATGGATAAAGACGAAGAGGTGGTGTCCAAGCACCGCGCGAACGCAGGCTTCGGATTCCGCTTCGAGCAGGTCCCACAGCGCTTCCAGCGAATCCAGAAGAGCCTCGCTGGGTAACGGCGTGTGCATCGAGTTGCGGATGAAGATGGGGCCACGCCGATAGCCGGCGAGCTGGCTGGCCTCGATGATGCCGGCTGTCACAGACGGGCCGAACAGCTCGGCATGCCAGTCGTGATGATCGCGCTTGACCACGAGACCTGCGTTGTCCTTCGCCAGTACCTTGCCGATACTCTCCTTGACCGCCTGAAAGGCTTGGTAGTAGCCCCGCGCGGCCAGTGCGTCCCTGGTCTTGCTGTGCTCTGGATCGCCGTCCGGACTCCAGTCCCCGCGAGCCACGCGCTCGATGAGCGCGTCGGTGACGCGATAGCCTTCGATGGACAGGGAGTTGTAGGCGTCGGAGACATAGCGTTCGTCGACCTGCGCCAGATAGCCGGCACCCTGGTTTTCGAGGCCAGGTGCGGGCGGGAAGGCATTGATGACGTCCTGGCGCCATCCGGCCCACATCGAGCGCAGGCGCAGCACATAGGGCGAGCGCTCCTTGCTGGGCGAAATAGTGGGCTCGGGCAACTCGAAGGGATTCACCAACTTGAGTGGGATCTTGAGCCTGGCGAAGGCGTTCTGGATCCGCTCGGCCTCGTCGGGGCGTTTGACGAACTCGAACGCGGCGGCCAACCTGCCCGCAGCCGTCACCATCTTGTCGCCAGCCAGCAGCGTCGGTAGCAATTCGGATGCATGGCGAATGGTGGCCAGCGCGATCTCGGCCTCACGCGGGTTGTTTACGAAGAATGAAGGACCGACCAGGCACAAGGCCTCGGCAACGGGCCAAACTTGCAGGCCTCGGACCTCCAGGCGGGCAATGGGCACCCGTTTTTTGTCCGGATACACAAGCAATGAGGTGTCGAAGGGCAGATCCATCTTGGATGTGCCGCTGTCGATCGTGACGCATGTCACCTGCCTGGGTACCGTGGTGTTGCCTGTGTGGAGCATCAGCGATGCCTCAGGGTTCAGGCAGTAGCGCTTGCCGAAGCGCTTGCCCAGGTAGCCTGAAACGAAGGCCCAAAAGGACGCGTACCAAGCCGTGGTGTCTCCATCGTTGTCGCTTGGGCTGCTACAGATGTACCAGCCTTTCATCACGGGCCTCAGGAACCCGGTGTCGACCAACACGGCGCGCTGCTCGTCGTGCTTGATGTCCGAGGCTTCGATCACACCGTTGTGCTTTTCCTGGAGCCGTTTGAGCGTCTTCAGTGCCGCTGCGAGCGTCGGGTTGCCCTTCGGTTTGCCTGGTGCTGAGTTCATAAATTAACTTTGGTATTGGCGGAAATATTACTCTGTCATTTTCCAAGAATCCACTTTTTCATTGCCCTGAAATTAACTTTGCTATTTTCTTGAAAATTACTCTGCTACTGGGGGTGTTGCTTCAATGATGCTCAGGTAGCGCGGTCATCTCGAGGCGGCGCTCCAGTAGTGCCCTGCTGCGCCCTCCACACCCAGGGTAAACCCCCAAACTTCCCCTCCGTTTCTGAAAGCCGCCCGAAAGCCGCTTTTTCCTACAGTGCGCTCACTCCCCGGTGCGCGTTGTTGGCGCAGTGGGGGTTTCTCATTCAATGACAGGAGACCACCATGACACTGCGTACTTCCTTTGCTGCCCTGGGCGCCGCCGCGGCGCTGCTGGCGTCCATGGCCCAGGCCGGCCCGCTGGACAAGAGCGAATGCATCGCCCCGGCCAAGCCCGGCGGCGGCTTTGACCTGACGTGCAAGCTGGCGCAGGGCGCGCTGCAGGAGGGCAAGTACGTCAGCGACCCGATGCGCGTGAGCTACATGCCCGGTGGCATTGGCGCGGTGGCGTACAACGCCATCGTGGCGCAGCGCCCGGCCGAGGCCAACACCGTCGTGGCCTTCTCGGGCGGTTCGCTGCTCAACCTGGCGCAGGGCAAGTTTGGCCGCTACAACGAGAACGATGTGCGCTGGCTGGCGGCCGTGGGCACGGACTACGGCGCGGTGATCGTGGCCGAGGCCTCGCCGCTCAAGTCCGTCAAGGACCTGGTGGCCGCCATCAAGGCCGACCCGTCCAAGGTGGTGTTCGGCGCCGGGGGCAGCGTGGGCAGCCAGGACTGGATGAAGGCCGCGCTCACGGCGCGCGCCACCGGGCTGGACCCCAAGGCCATGCGCTTCGTTGCCTTCGAGGGCGGGGGCGAGGCCATGACGGCGCTGCAGGGCGGGCATGTGCATGTGTACTCGGGCGATGCCGCCGAGGCCGAGGAGCAGATGAAGGCCGGCGCCAAGATCCGCGTGCTCGCGGTCATGTCCGACAAGCGCCTCGAAGGCCCGCTGGCGGCCGTGCCCACCATGAAGGAGCTGGGCTTCGAGGTGCAGTGGCCCATCGTGCGCGGCTTCTACATGGGCCCCAAGGTCAGCGATGCGGACTTCAAGGTCTGGAGCGACACCTTCACCAAGATGATGGCCGCGCCGGGCTTCGACAAGCTGCGCGCCGAGCGCGGCCTGTTCAAGTTCGCCCTCACCGGCAAGGAGCTGGACGCCTTCATCAAGGAGCGCATGGCGGCCTACCGCCAGCTGGCGGCCGAGTTCCACCTGCGCGTGGCGCAGTGAGGCGGTTTTTGAACGTTTTTCGTGCTCCCGCCTTGCTGGGCGGGCGCGAGCAGCTCTCTTTTTGAAAGCACATCATGGTTGATCGCATCCTGGGCCTGCTGTGCCTGGCGCTGGCCGCCGCCATGGCATGGGCCGCGCACGGCTATGCCGCTGAAATTTCCTACGAACCGGTGGGCCCCCGGGCCTTCCCCACGCTGCTGGCGGCCGTGCTGGCGCTGGTGGGTCTGTGGCTGGCCGTGCGCCCGGGCCGCGCGGTGGCGGGGGAGGGCGCTGGCGCGCACGCCGCTTGGCTGCCGCTGGGGCTGACCGTGGGCGCCATGCTGGCCTACGCGCTGCTGTTCCAGTGGCTGGGCTTCGTGCTGGCCACGGCCCTCATGACCGTGCCCGTGGGCCGCAGTTTTGGCGGGCGCCCCCTGCCGCTGCTGGCCACGGGGCTGGGCCTGGGGCTGGGGCTGTTTTTCCTGTTCGACAAGGTGTTCGACGTGATCCTGCCCACGGGCCTGCTGTCGTTTGTATTGGGAGGGCGCTGACATGAATACGCTGGAACATTTGCTGCAGGGCTTTGGCGTGGCGCTGGCGCCGGTCAACCTGCTGCTGGGGCTGATCGGCTCCTTCATCGGCACGGTGGTGGGCATGCTGCCCGGCCTGGGGCCGATCAATGGCGTGGCCATCCTCATGCCGCTGGCCTTCGCGCTCAAGCTGCCGCCCGAGTCGGCGCTGATCCTGCTCACGGCCGTGTACATCGGCTGCGAGTTCGGCGGGCGCATTTCCTCCATCCTCATCAACGTGCCGGGCGATGCCGGGGCCATCATGACCGCCGTGGACGGCTACCCCATGGCCGTCAAGGGCCAGGCCGGGGTGGCGCTGTCGATCTCGGCGTGGTCGTCCTTCATCGGCTCCTTCGTCGCTTTCGTGGGCATCGTCATCGCCGCGCCCTGGCTGGCGCAGTGGGCGCTGGCCTTCGGCCCGGCGGAGTATTTCGCGCTCATGTGCTTTGCCTTTGCCTGCATCACCGGGCTGATGGGCGATGCGCCCATGAAGGCGGTGCTGGCGGCGGTGCTGGGGCTGGCGCTGTCCACCGTGGGGCTGGACAGCAACTCGGGCGTGTACCGCTTCACCTTCGACAGCGTGCACCTGTCCGACGGCATCCAGTTCGTGGCGGTGGTCATCGGCCTGTTCTCGGTGAGCGAAATTCTGCTCATGCTGGAGCAGCACCTGGGCCAGGTGCCCGCCATCCGCAGCCTGGGGCGCAACATGTTCAACCGCGCTGAAATGGCGCTGACCTGGTGGGGCACGGTGCGTTCCTCGGTGCTGGGCTTCTTCGTGGGCGTGCTGCCGGGGGCGGGCGCCACCATCGCCAGCGCCATGGCCTACACCATGGAAAAGCGCCTGTGCGACACCGAGGGCACCTTCGGCAAGGGCGACATCCGCGGCGTGGCCGCGCCCGAGGCGGCCAACAACTCCTCGGCCAACGGCTCCTTCGTGCCCATGCTCACGCTGGGCGTGCCCGGTTCGGGCACCACGGCGGTGATGGTGGGGGCGCTGTCGCTCTACAACATCACGCCCGGGCCCGCGCTGTTCACCCAGCAGCCCGCGCTGGTGTGGGGGCTGATCGCCTCCATGGCGGTGTGCAACGTGCTGCTGCTCATCATGAACATTCCGATGATCGGCATCTTCACCCGCATGCTGGCGCTGCCCAACTGGATTCTGGTGCCCGGCATCCTGGCCATCAGCGCCGTGGGCGTGTACGCCATCCACGCCACCACGTTCGACCTGGTGCTGATGGTGGCGCTGGGCGTGGTGGGCTACCTGCTGCGCAAGGCCGGGGTGCCCATGGCGCCGCTGATCCTGGGCTTCGTGCTGGGCGACATGATGGAGCAGAACCTGCGCCGCGCGCTGTCCATCACCAATGGCGAGCTGTCCATCCTGTGGGGCAGCCCCATCTCCGTGGGCCTGTGGGTCGGCGTGGCCGCCATGCTGCTGGTGCCGCCGCTGTACCGGCGTTTCGGGCCGCGCCGCCCTGCCGCCGTGGCCGCCGATTGATGCGGCGCGCAGCGCGCTGGCTGGCGCTGGCCCTGGGCAGCGCGCTGCTGTCGGCGCTGCTGCTGGCATGGCACATGCCGGCGGCCATCCTGCTGGGCTGCATGGTCGTCGCCATGGCGTTTTCTGCCTGGGGGGTGCGGCTGGCGGTGCCGCGCAGCGTGTTTGGCTGGGGGCAGGGCCTGCTGGGCTGCCTGATGGCCGCCAGCCTGCAGCCGCAGCGGCTGGGCGATGTGCTGGAGCGCTGGCCCGTGTTTCTGGGCGCCACCGTGCTGCTCATCGCGGCCAGCAGCGCGCTGGGCTGGTGGCTGATGCGCCGCCAGGTCATGCCAGGCACCACGGCGGTGTGGGGCATGGCGCCCGGCGCCGCCTCGGCCATGGTGGTGATGGCCGAGGAATACGGCGCCGATGCGCGCCTCGTGGCGTTCATGCAGTACACCCGCGTCGTCGTGGTCACCCTGGTGGCGGCGCTCGTGGCCCGGGTGGCCGGGGCGCATGTGGTGCTGGATGCGGGGGCCGTGCGCTGGCTGGCGGTGGAGAGCCCGGCGCACCTGCTCGTGACGGCCGTGCTGGTGCTGGGCGGCGCCGGGCTGGCGCGGTGGCGGGCCATTCCCGGCGGTGCCATGGTGTTGCCGCTGCTGGGGGCGGCGCTGGCACAGCTGTTGTGGGGATGGGGGCCGGAGCTGCCCCCGGCGCTGATGGCGCTGGCGTATGCCGCCATTGGCTGGAGCGTGGGCCTGCGCTTCACGCCGGACATCTTGCGCCATGCCTGGCGCGCCTTGCCGCAGGTGCTGGCGGCCATCGGCATGCTGATGGCCGTGGGCCTGCTGACGGGCCTGGCCGTGATGGCCTCCACGGGGCTGGACCTGCTCAGCGCCTACCTGGCCACGAGCCCGGGGGGCGCGGACTCCATGGCCGTGATCGCGGCCACCAGCGCGGTGGAGACGGCGTTCGTCATGGCCATGCAGCTGGCGCGCTTTCTGATCGTGCTGGTGGCGGGGCCGTTCGTGGCGCGCTGGGTGGCGTGGCGCGGCGGCGTCGGTACGGGTTGAAGCGCCTATGATGTTCCCGGTGGGGCCCGGATGCTTCACCCGGGACCGGCTCGGCCACCAAGGCACTGCGCAGGCCCCGCGACATGCAGGCCCTTGCTGCCTTCAGCGTTCAACCGACCGACCCTGTCCGCACCATGACCGACGCCACCCCGTACGCCCTGACGACCTTCACCGCCAGCGACGGCGAGAACCTTGCCGCCTACCACTGGCCCCTGGCCGAGGGCCAGCCCCGGCGCGGCACCGTGCTGCTGGTGCATGGCCTGGGCGAGCACGCGGGCCGCTACCACCATGTGGCCGCGCATCTCAATGGCTGGGGCTTCGCCGTGCGTTCCTACGACCAGTACGGCCATGGCCGCTCGGCCGGGCCGCGCGGCGGGCTGAACCACGAGCTGCGGCTGCTCGATGACCTGGCTGACATGGTGGATACCGCCCGCGCGCGCACGCCCGAGGGCCTGCCGCTGGTGCTGCTGGGCCACAGCATGGGCGGGCTGGTGGCGGCGCGCTTCGTGGCCATGCACATGCGGCCGGTGGATGCGCTGGTGCTCTCGTCGCCCGCGCTCGACCCCGGCCTCAATGCCATGCAGAAACTGATGGTGGCCACCCTGCCGCGCATCGTGCCCAACCTGCGCGTGGGCAACGGGCTCGATGCGCGCTACATCTCGCACGACCCGGCCGTGGTGAAGGCCTATGAGACCGACCCGCTGTGCCACGACCGCATCAGCGCGCGCCTGGCGCGCTTCATCGCCGAGGGCGGGCCGGCCACGGTGGCGCGCGCCGAACACTGGCGCGTGCCCACGCTGCTGATGTGGGCCGGCGCCGACCGGCTGGTCAACCCGGCCGGCAGCCGCGCCTTCGCGGCGGCGGCGCCCGACGCGGTGGTGCAGTCGCGCTGCTTCGAGGGCCTGTACCACGAGCTGTTCAACGAGCTGGACGCCGCCCCCGTGTTCGACGTGCTGCGGCGCTGGCTGGAGCGGCATGCGGTCGCAAAACGCTGATTTTTCAATGAAAACAGGCGCAATGCCTTGTGTATCAAGCGCTTGCAGCTATTGTTTTTGATGAATTTCGGAGCATGCCGCACGGCGGCGCTCAGGCCACGGCCCTGCGCCGGCGCAGCGCCAGCCAGGCCAACCCCATGCCGGTGGCCGTGATCGGCACCAGCGAGCCCAGGTTCAGCAGCATCCAGCCCTGGGTGGTGACCAGTGCCCCGGAGGCAAAGGAGGTCAGCGCCATGGTGGCGAAGACACAGAAGTTGATGGCCGCCTGGGCACGGTCCTTCTCCTCGGGCCGGTAGGACTGCAGGGCCAGGGTGGTGCTGCCGGTGAACAGGAAGTTCCAGCCCACGCCGAGCAGGAACAGCGCGATGGTGAAGTGGTGCAGGTCCACGCCCGCCAGCGCCACGGCCACGCAGGCGGCATTGAGCAGCACGCCCACGCCCATGACGGGCAGCACGCCCAGGCGCTGGATCAGGTGGCCGGTGAAGAAGCCGGGCGCGAACATGCCGATCACATGCCATTCCAGCACCAGCGCGGTGTCGTCGAAGGCGTAGCCGCACACCTGCATGGCCAGCGGCGTGGCGGCCATGAGCAGGTTCATCACGCCGTAGCCCAGCGCCGCGGCCAGCACGGCCACGGCGAACGTGGGCTCGCGCAGCAGCTCGGCCACGGAGCGCCCGGGGGCCGGCGCGCTGGCGCGGGTGCCCATGGGCGCCAGCGGTGCGAACCGGATCGCCGCCATCAGCGCCATGGACAGCAGCGCCACGCCCATGAGCGCCACATAGGCCCCGGCGAAGGGCACGGGCAGCAGCGTGCGCGTGGCGCTGGCCAGGTTGGGGCCGGCCACCGCGCCCAGCAGGCCGCCGGCCAGCACCAGGGACACGGCTTTCTCGCGGTAGGCCGGCGCGGCCAGCTCGGCGGCGGCGAAGCGGTAGAGCTGGCCGTTGGCGCTGTAGTAGCCGGCCACGACGGTGGCGGCGCACAGCAGCCAGAAATTGGCCGAAAACGCTGCCCAGGCGCACAACAGGGCCGAGAGCACGGCCACGGCCAGGCCGATCTGGAACGACGCCTTGCGCCCCCAGCGTGCCTGGCTGCGCGCCACCAGCGGCGTGGACAGGGCGCCGCCCACCACATAGCCCATGACGGGCAGGGTGGCCATCCAGCCCAGGGGCGCCAGCTGCAGGCCCACGAGCCCGTTGATGGCGATGAAGACCACGTTGTTGGTCAGGAAAAGCCCTTGGCACAGGGCGAGCAGCCACAGGTTCTTGTTCATAGTATGTGTACGCATTGTCGGGTTCTTTGGGGGGCTGGTGGCCAGGGCTCCGCGTGAAAAACCATGCCCGATTCAGGGTATCGGGCATTGCCAGCGATCTTGATAAATGTCAGGACATGGGTATTTCGTGAGGCGTATCGTTGCGCGCTTGCGATGGCGCCCGTCCGTGCGCCCGCGTCAGAACTCCCCACACCGCATGCAAACCCTGACCCCCACGCCCGATGCGGCGGTGCCTGACAGCGCTGCCGCACCCTTTGAACTGGTCTGTCCCGCTGGCAGCCTGCCCGCGCTGAAGACGGCGGTGGACAACGGCGCCAGCTGTGTCTATCTGGGCCTGCGCGACGCCACCAATGCGCGCAACTTCGCCGGCCTCAATTTCGATGAGGTCGCCATCGCCAACGGCATCCAGTATGCGCACGAGCGCGGCCGCAAAGTGTTCATGGCGCTCAACACCTACCCGCAGGCCGCCAACCCCGCGCCCTGGCGCGCGGCCATGGACAAGGCGGTGGACATGGGCATGGACGCCGTCATCCTGGCCGATCCGGGCCTGATGCAATACGGCGCGCAGCACCACCCTAAGCTGCGCCTGCACCTGTCGGTGCAGGGCTCGGCCACCAGCGCCGACGCCATCAACTTCTACCGCGAGCAGTTCGGCATCGTGCGCGCGGTGCTGCCGCGCGTGCTGTCCACGGAGCAGGTGCAGCGCGTGATCGACAGCACCCCGGTGGAGATCGAGGTGTTCGGCTTCGGCAGCCTGTGCGTGATGGTCGAGGGGCGTTGCGCCCTGTCGTCCTATGTGACCGGCGAGTCGCCCAACACCCACGGCGTGTGCTCGCCCGCCAAGGCGGTGCGCTGGCAGGAAACGCCCAAGGGGCTGGAGTCGCGCCTGGGTGGCGTGCTCATCGACCGCTACGCCCCCGGTGAAAACGCCGGTTACCCCACGCTGTGCAAGGGCCGCTTCGACGTGGGCGAGGACGAGAACTACTACGCCATCGAGGAGCCGACCAGCCTCAACACCCTCGAACTGCTGCCAAAACTCATGAAAATGGGCGTGCGCGCCGTCAAGATCGAGGGCCGCCAGCGCAGCCCGGCCTACGTGGCGCAGGTCACCAAGGTCTGGCGCGACGCCATCGACAACTGCCTGGCCGACCCGCTGCGCTACGCCCCCAAGACCGCCTGGATGGCCAGCCTCGACCAGGTGGCCGAAGGCCAGCAACACACCCTGGGCGCCTACCACCGCCCCTGGAAATGACGAACATGATCAAGCTCTCTTTGGGTGCGCCGCAGTACTACTGGCCGCGCCAGACCTATTTCGACTTCTACGAAGCCATGGCGGCGTCCCCGGTGGACATCGTCTACCTCGGTGAAACCGTGTGCTCGCGCCGCAAGGAGCTGCGCCTGCAGGACTGGCTCGACATCGCCGACCTGATGCGTGCCTCGGGCAAGGAGGCCGTGCTGTCCACCCAGGTGCTGCTCGAATCGGGCGTGGAAGTGAGCACCATGCACAAGGTGACGAACAACCCCGACTATCTGATCGAGGCCAACGACATGGGCGCCGTGCAGCGCCTGGCGGGCAAGCGCCCCTTCGTCGGCGGCCTGCACCTGAACATCTACAACCAGCCCTCGCTGCAGTGGCTGGCCTCGCTCGGCGCCACGCGCTGGGTGGCGCCGCTGGAGATGAAGCACCAGGACCTCTCCGCCCTGATCCAGAACGGCCCGCAGAACCTGCAGACCGAGGTGTTCGCCTACGGCCGCATGGCGCTGGCGTTCTCGGCGCGCTGCTTCACCGCGCGCCAGCGCAACCTGCCCAAGGACGACTGCCAGTTCAGCTGCCTGGACCACCCGGACGGCCTGATGCTCAAGACGCGCGAGAGCGAGGAATTCCTCGTGCTCAACGGCATCCAGACGCAGTCGGCCCGCGTGCACAACCTGATCGACGAGCTGCCGCGCATGCAAAGCATGGGCGTCGCCGTGGCGCGCATCAGCCCACAGGCGCAGCACACGGGCGAAATCGTGGCCCTGTTCGACGCCGTGCGGCGCGGCACGCTCGCCCTGCGCGATGCGCGCGCGCAGCTGCAGCCGCTCATGCCCGAGCAGAGCTGCAACGGCTACTGGCACGGCCAGCCCGGCCTGGACCTGGTGGAGCCCGACGCACTGGCTGCGGCCTGACCCAGGCTGACGGTGCCCCGCCGCGCCGGGCCGCGGGGCTTGCCAGCCAGGCCCCAACGCGGTCCAATCGAGAAACCACGGTAGCCCCGCGCCGCCTGAACAGGAATGCCATGAACCATCCCACCCCCGCGCCTTTCACCCTGCCCTCGCCCCTGGCTGCGCTGACGTCGCGCCTGCCGGCTTTTCCCGGCTCCCTGCTGCTGGTCACGGCGCTCAATTTGAGCGTGGCGCGCCAGTTGCCGCGGGACGTGGGTGAAATGCTGTTGCACAAGCGCCTGCGCATCCATGTGCGCGACGCGCGCATCACCTTCGATTTCACCTGGACCGGCGGCGCCTTCGCGCCGCGCGCGCGCCACGCCGACACCGACCTGTGCATCAGCGCCTCCGCGCACGACTTCCTGCTGCTGGCCCAGCGCCAGCAGGACCCGGACACGCTGTTTTTCAACCGCCGCCTGGTGATGGAAGGTGACACCGAGCTCGGCCTGGTGGTGAAGAACACGCTCGACGCGCTGGAATTGCCCGTGCTCGACCTGCAGCAGTGGGCGCCGCGCCAGGTGCTCTCCCGCCTGTCCGCGCTGCGTCCCGGCATGGGGGCCGCACCGGGAGCCCGGCCATGAGCAGCGCCGACGACCCCCGTCCGCTGGTCTATTCCTGCTCGGGCTGCTCCAGCGCCGCGCAGCTGGCCAACCATGTGGCGCTGCGCCTGGACCGCGCCGGCGTGGCCGAGATGTCCTGCATCGCCGGCGTCGGCGGCGACGTGCCCAGCCTGGTGCGCACCGCGCGCTCGGGCCGGCCCATCATCGCGCTCGACGGTTGCCCGCTCAATTGCGTGCAGGGCTGCCTGTCGCGCCACGGCATCACGGCCGAGCGCCACTACCAGCTGCAGCAGTACGGCGTGAAGAAGCGCCGCCACGAGGATTTCGACCCCGCACAGGCCCAGCATGTGCTGGAGCAGGTGAAGGCCGATCTGCTGGCGCACCCGCTGGGCGCATCCGCCGCGCCGGCCGGCGCGCCCGCGCCCCTGCCCGAGACCACCCGGATCGCCGCATGAGCCTGGCGCCGCCGCCCGCCGGCCCGGTGCGCCGCATCATCGTGGGCATCTCGGGGGCCAGCGGCGCGGTGTACGGCGTGCGCCTGCTGCAGGTGCTGCAGGGCTGCGCGGGCGTGGAATCGCACCTCGTCGTGTCCGACGCCGGCTGGCGCAACCTGCGGCATGAAACCGGCATGGAGCCGGCCGCCGTCGAGGCCCTGGCGCACGCGGTGCACGACGCGCGCAACATCGGCGCCACCATCGCCAGCGGTTCGTTCCAGAGCGCCGGCATGGTCGTTGCGCCGTGCTCCATGCGCACGCTGGCGGCCGTGGCGCATGGCCTGTCGGACAACCTGCTGACGCGCGCGGCCGACGTGGTGCTCAAGGAGCGCCGCCGCCTGGTGCTGATGGTGCGCGAGACGCCGCTGCACCTGGGGCACCTGCGCAACATGGTCAGCGTGACCGAAATGGGCGCCATCGTCTGCCCGCCCGTGCCCGCGTTCTACCTGCGCCCGCAGAGCGTGGCCGACATCGTGGACCACAGCGTGGCGCGCGCGCTCGACCTGCTGGAGGTGCCCCATTCGCTGGCGGCCCGCTGGACGGGGTTGGCGCCGGATGCGTGATTCGGGCTGCAAATTGCTATTAAATTAGTAGCTGCTACCGCAGTACCATAGGGCGTAAAAGCCCTTTTTTATTTTAATTTCCATGCATTACCACGACCTGCGCGACTTCCTCCAGCAGCTCGAAGCGGCCGGCGACCTACGCCGCGTGCGCGAGCCGGTATCGCCCCACCTGGAGATGACGGCGCTGTGCGACCGGGTGCTGCGCGCGGGCGGCCCGGCCCTGCTGTTCGAGCACCCCACGGGCCACCAGATGCCCGTGCTCGGCAACCTGTTCGGCACGCCCGAGCGCGTGGCGCGCGCCATGGGCGTGGAGAGCATCGCCGGGCTGCGGCCGTTTGGCGAGCTGCTGGCCTCGCTCAAGGAGCCCGAGGCGCCCAAGGGCTTCAAGGAGATGGTGGGCATGGGCAGCCTGCTCAAGACGCTGTGGAACATGGCGCCCAAGGAGCGCAGCAGCCCGCCCTGCCAGGAGGTGGTGTGGGAAGGCCAGGACGTGGACCTGGCGCGCCTGCCCATCCAGCACTGCTGGCCCGGCGACGTGGCGCCGCTGGTTACCTGGGGCCTGGTCATCACGCAGGGGCCGCACAAGGCGCGGCAGAACCTGGGCATTTACCGCCAGCAGGTGCTGGGCCGCAACCAGCTCATCATGCGCTGGCTCGCGCACCGGGGCGGCGCGCTCGATTTCCGCGACCACTGCGCCGCCAATCCCGGTAAACCGTACCCGGTGGCGGTGGCGCTCGGGGCCGACCCGGCGACCATCCTGGGCGCCGTGACGCCGGTGCCCGACAGCCTGTCGGAATACCAGTTCGCCGGCCTGCTGCGCGGCGCGCGCACCGAGGTGGCGCCCGCGCTGGGCGTGCCGCTGCGCGTGCCGGCCAGCGCCGAGATCGTGCTCGAAGGCCATATCCAGCCCGACGCCACGCACGCCAGCGGCTGGGAGCACGCGCTCGAAGGGCCGTATGGCGACCACACGGGCTACTACAACGAGCAGGCCGAATTCCCGGTGTTCACCGTGGACCGCATCACGCTGCGCAAGGATGCGATCTACCACTCCACCTACACCGGCAAGCCGCCCGACGAGCCCGCCGTGCTCGGCGTGGCGCTGAATGAGCTGTTCATCCCGCTGCTGCAGCGCCAGTTCCCGGAAATCGTCGACTTCTACCTGCCGCCCGAGGGCTGCAGTTACCGCATGGCGCTGGTGCGCATTAAGAAGGCCTACCCGGGCCATGCGCGCCGCGTGATGATGGGTGTGTGGAGCCACCTGCGCCAGTTCATGTACACCAAGTTCATCGTCGTGGTGGACGAGGACGTGGACGTGCGCGACTGGAAGGAAGTCATCTGGGCGCTGACCACGCGCATGGACCCGGCGCGCGACACCATGATGGTCGAGCACACCCCCATCGACTACCTCGACTTCGCCTCGCCCGTGAGCGGCCTGGGCAGCAAGATGGGCATGGACGCCACGAACAAATGGCCCGGCGAGACGCAGCGCGAGTGGGGCCGCACCATCACCATGGACGCCGACGTGACGGCGCGCATGGACGCGCTGTACGCATCGCTCGGCCTTTGACGGCGCCATAAAAAAACCGCCCGGCACCGTGAAGGTGCCGGGCGGTTTTTCTTTGGGCTGCTTACTGCTGTGCCGGGGCCGGGGCGGCCATCAGAAAGGCGTCGGAGAAGCAGGCATCCTCGCCCAGGCCCTGGGCCAGGAAGGCGGGCACGGCGGTTTCCACCATCTTCACCGAGCCGCAGAGGTAGACCTCGTGGCCGCTGAGGTCGGCGAAGTCCGCCAGCATGGCCTCGTGCACCAGGCCCGTGCGGCCCGTCCAGCCGTCGCCCTCGGCGGGCTCGGAGACCACCGGCACCACGGAGAAGTTCGGGTGCGCCTTCTGCCACTGCTCGCACAGTTCCAGCATGTAGAGGTCCTTGCGCTGGCGCACGCCCCAGTACAGGCGCATGGGCCGCTGCATGCCGCGCTGGAAGGCATCCTCGACGATGCTCTTGATGGGCGCGAAACCGGTGGCGCCGGCCACGAACAGGATGGGGTGCATGCTGTCGCGCAGCGTGAAGCTGCCGCGTGGCCCCTCGAAGCGCAGGGTGTCGCCGACCTTCATGCCCTCGAACACGTGGGTGGTGAAGCGGCCGCCGGGGATCAGGCGCACGTGCAGCTCGATCTGGTCGCGCGTGTGCGGCGCGTTGGCGAACGAGAAGGCGCGGCGCTGGCCGTCGTCGAGCAGGATGTCGATGTACTGGCCGGCCTCGAAATCCGGGGCCTTGCCTTCGGGCAGGTCCACC
>Ga0208516_100200_pt1 | contig 30953 bp, 25 predicted proteins | sample LakWasM117_HOW13_2_FD_183931 | JGI IMG/M metagenome (GOLD analysis project Ga0208516, IMG submission 183931) | Freshwater sediment methanotrophic microbial communities from Lake Washington under simulated oxygen tension - Sediment Metagenome... | ecosystem: Environmental > Aquatic > Freshwater >...
CGAGTCGCGCATCGAGATCGACCAGGCGCGCCTGCTGGTGCTGCAGACGGCCTGGCTGCTCGACCAGGGCGCCGCGGCCGACGTGGCGCGCACGCGCGCCCAGGTCGCCGCCATCAAGGTGGTGGCCGCGCGCCTGCAGACCCGCGTGGTGGACCGCGCCATGCAGGTGTTTGGCGCCATGGGCCTGTCGCCGGACACGCCGCTGGCGCAGTTCTGGAGCTGGGGGCGCGCGCTGCACCTCATGGACGGCCCGGACGAGGTGCACCTGCGCAGCGTGGCGCGCTACGAACTGGGGCAGGCCCGCCAGCGCATGGGCGAGGGCAGTGCCTGGTTCACCACGCCCGAGCAGCTGCAGGCCGCGCCGCGCATTCGCTGAATGCTATTAATACAATAGCTATTGGCGCTTGTTTGGCGGGCTCTAGAGGCCGAAATACCTATATTTCCGGCCAGAGGCTCTCCGGGGCGCCGTCCAGGCTGCCGGTATCCACCGGGGCGGGCTCGCCATGCTGCACGACGCGGTTGCGGCCCCGGGCCTTGGCGAGATAGAGCGCCGCGTCGGCGCGTTCCAGGATGTGCTCCACGCTTTCTCCGGGTTCGCCGGCGGCCAGGCCCACGGACACCGTGGCGCGCACGGTCTGCGTGGCGGCGGCGATCGACTGCGCCTGCACCCGCAGCCGCACCCGGTCCAGCAGCGGCCGGGCGTGGTCCGGGTCGGTGTCGTAGAGCATCAGCACGAACTCCTCGCCGCCCCAGCGCGCCAGCACATCGGTGCTGCGCAGGGCCGCCTGCACGGTGCGGGCGAAGCGCTGCAGCACCTGGTCGCCCACGGCGTGGCCATGGGTGTCGTTGATGTGCTTGAAGTGGTCCAGGTCCAGCAGCGCCAGGACCAGGGGGCGGGCGTTGCGCTCGCAGCGCTGCCACTCGGCATGCATCAGCTCGGACATGCGGCGGCGGTTGACCAGGCCCGTCAGCTCGTCGTGCGTGGCCAGGTGGCCGATCCGCTCCAGGGCGCGGGTCAGCGCCCGCTTCTGCTGCATCAGGCGCTGGCGGATGCGCTGCAGCCGGATGGCGATGAAGGTGCTGCCCGCCAGCACCAGCACGATCATGGCGGCGTAGGCCAGCTCCAGCGCCGGCTTGTGGTCGGGGCCGCCCTGCCAGAGCACGGTGGCGATGGCCGTGCCGAAGACCGCCAGGGCGAACACCATGTTGCCGGCCATCTGCCGGGCCGTCATGCCGAAGATGCCGAACATCAGGATCAGCGACAGGATGACCGGCGTGATGCCCCGGGCCTCGCCCAGCACGGCATAGCCGATGGCGTTGCAGACCAGCGCATAGCGGATCTGGACCTGGGTGAGCGAGGGATCGCGCAGCCGCAGCGACCAGCCGCTGCGGATCATGGCGAGCAGGACCGCCAGGCCCAGCAGCGTGAACAGCGTCCACCAGCCCACCCAGTCCTTGCGCGCCAGGCCCGCCAGGGCCATCAGGTTCACGAGCAGGGCGCAGCACAGCATCAGCAGGGCGGACACCCCCGCCATCGCCATGCGGATGCGCCGGTGGGGATCGGTGGACAGAAGCCAGTCGGCCAGCGCCTTGCAGCGCGCACCATGGGGCATGCATTGCTTTCCTGAAAGGGGGGCGGCATGGGCAGCCGTTGCACGGCCTCCCACGCCCGAGCCCCCGCGGATTCTAGGGATGGATCGCTGCGCAGCAATAGGGGAAAGACCTTCCGTATTCTCCCGGGCCGGACGGTCCAGACCCTTCCGGCGCCATGGATCGCGGCAGCAGGGCTTGCGCAAAAATCATCCCTTGATAAGATAGTAATATATTACTTACTTTATGGGGTGTCCGGTGAACCTGCATGCGAAACACCTGCCCGCGGACGAACGCCGGGCCGCGACGGTCGAGGCCGTGGTGGAACTGGCCGCCACGCAGAACCCGAGCGACATCACCACCACGGCCATCGCGCGGCACATGCATCTGACGCAGGGCGCGCTGTTCCGGCACTTTCCGAGCAAGGACGCCATCCTCCAGGCGGTGATGGAATGGGTGGCCGAGCAACTGCTGGCGCGCATCGAGCGCGCCGCCGAGGGGCAGCCGTCGGCGGTCGCGGCCCTGCAGGCCATGTTCATGGCCCATGCCGACTTCGTCACCGAGCACCCGGGCGTGCCGCGCATGATGTTCGGCGAGCTGCAGCGCGCGGGTGAAACCCTGCCCAAGCGCATGGTGCAGACCCTGCTGGCTCGCTATGGCGAGCGGCTGCGCAGGCTGATCGAGCAGGGCCGGCAGGCCGGCGAGCTGGATGCCGGGCTGGATGTCGAGGCCGCCGCCACCCTGTTCATCGGCACCATCCAGGGCCTGGTCATGCAGTCCATGCTGGCCGGCGACGTGGGCCGCATCCGCCGCGATGCGCCCCGTGTCTTCGCCATTTACCAACGCGGCATCCGGAGCACGCCATGATCCGCATCCCCCTGCAACGACGCACGCTGGCCCTGCTGGCGGTGGTGGTGCCCTTGCTGGCACTTTTCATCTACGTGGCGCTGCGCTCGGGACCGCTGGCCCCCGTGGCGGTGACGGTGGCGGCGGTGGAGAACCGGGCGGTCACGCCATCGCTGTTCGGCATTGGCACCGTGGCGGCGCGCAGCACCTACAGGATCGGGCCCACGGTGTCGGGCCGGTTGCAGCGGCTGGACGTGGAGGTGGGCGACAGCGTGAAGGCCGGGCAGGTGCTGGGCGAGATGGACCCGGTGGACCTGGACGAGCGCCTGCGCGCGCAGGAGGCCGCCGTGCGGCGCGCACAGGCCAGCCTGCAGGAAGTGCAGGCACGCCAGCAGCACGCGCAGGTGCAGGCACAACGCTACCGGGAGCTGCTGGCCGCCCGTTCGACCAGCGAGGAAGTGGCCGCCACGCGCCAGCAGGACCTGCAGGTGGCCAACGCCGCGCTGGAGGCCGCACGCGCTGAGGCCGAGCGCCTGCGCGCCGAGCAGGCGGCCCTGCGCGCGCAGCGCGCCAGCCTGCGCCTGGTGGCGCCCTCCGCTGGCCGGGTGACGGCACGCCAGCTGGAGCCGGGCAGTGCCGTGGCGCCCGGGCAGACCGTGGTCGAGCTGGTCGATCCGTCGAGCCTGTGGGTCCATGTGCGCTTCGACCAGGGCAGCGCCAGCGGCCTGGCCGCCGGGCAACTGGCGCGCGTGGTGCTGCGCTCCGCAGGTGCCAAGGCGCTGCCGGGGCGGGTGCTGCGCGTGGAGCCCCTGGCCGATGCCGTGACCGAGGAAACGCTGGCCAAGGTGGTCTTCGGCGACTTGCCCACCCCCCTGCCGCCCCTGGGCGAACTGGCCGAGGTCACGGTGGGCCTGCCCGAGGTGGCGGCGGCCCCGGCCATTCCGAATGCGGCGCTGCGGCGCGTGGATGGGCAGGTGGGCGTGTGGCAACTGGACGGGGAGGGCCTGCGCTTCGTGCCGGTCCGGCCCGGGGCCGCTGATCTGGAAGGCCATGTGCAGGTGCGCGAAGGCCTCACGGGCGGCGAGCGCATCGTGGTCTACAGCGAGAAGGCCCTGAGCGCGCGCAGTACGCCCAAGGTGGTCGAGCGCCTTGCCGGAGCCGCCCGATGATCAGCCTGGCCGGGCGCGACATCCTGCATGCCTGGGGCAAGTTCGTCTTCACCGGCATCGGCCTGGGCCTGCTCATCGGCGTGACGCTGACCATGGCCGGCGTTTACCGCGGCATGGTGGACGACGGCCGCGCGCTGCTGGACAACAGCGGGGCCGACCTCTGGGTGGTGCAGCAGGGCACGCTCGGCCCCTATGCCGAATCGTCCAGCGTGCACGACGGCACCTGGCGCGGCATCGTGGCGCTGCCGGGCGTATCGCAGGCGGCCAACATCACCTACCTCACCATGCAGGTGCGCAAGGACGGCAGCGACGTGCGGGCCATGGTGGTCGGCATTGCGCCGGGCGAGGCGGGCACGCCCGGCTGGCCGCCCTACCTGGTGGCCGGGCGCCACCTCACGCGCAGCCACTACGAGGCCGTGGCCGACATTGCCAGCGGTCTGGCGCTGGGCGAGCGCATCCAGATCCGGCGCAACTTCTACACCGTGGTGGGGCTCACGCGGCGCATGGTCTCGTCCAGCGGCGACCCCATGGTCTTCATCCCGCTCAAGGACGCGCAGGCAGCGCAGTTCCTCAAGGACAACGACGCCATCTGGCAAGGGCGCCGGCGCACCGAGGAGAACCCCGCCTTCAACCGCCCCGGCGTGCCGGGGCTGCTGGAGGCCGTGATCGCCTCGCAGAGCAGCAACCCCTATGTGAACGCCGTGCTGGTGCGCACCCGGCCCGGGCACGACCCGGAGGAGGTGGCGCAGTCGATCCGCCGCTGGAAGCACCTCACGGCCTACACCCGGCCGCAGATGGAGGAGATCCTGGTGGGCAAGCTCATCGCCACCTCGGCCCGGCAGATCGGCATGTTCCTGGCCATCCTGGCCGCGGTCAGCGCCGCCATCGTGGCCTTCATCATCTACACGCTCACCCTGGGCAAGATCCGCGAGATCGCCGTGCTCAAGCTCATCGGCACGAAGAACCGCACCATCGCCGGCATGATCGTGCAGCAGGCGCTGGGCCTGGGGCTGATCGGCTTCGTGGTGGGCAAGATCTCCGCCACCTTCATGGCGCCGGCGTTCCCCAAATACGTGCTGCTGGTCCCGCAGGACACGGTCACCGGCCTGGCGGCCATTCTGGCCATCTGCGTGCTGGCCAGCGGGATCGCCATCCGGGCCGCGCTGCGCGTCGATCCGGCCGAAGCGGTGGGGGGTTGAAGTGCGACGACATCCCCCTGAGCCGCTGCGCGGTTTCCCCCTTCTCTCGGCTGCGCCCGTTGGATGCGTTGTGGCTTGCGCATTGCGCCATGGATGACTGATATGGAACACGCAGGAATACGGATCGAAGGATTGCGCAAGCGCTACGGCCATGGCGATACCGCCGTGGATGCGCTCAAGGACGTCAACATGGCCGTGGCGCCGGGCGAGGTGGTGGGGCTGATCGGCCCCTCGGGCTCGGGCAAGAGCACCCTGCTCAAGTGCCTGGGCGCGGTGATCGAGCCGAGCGCCGGGCGCATGACGCTGGGCGACGAGGTGATCTACGACGACGGCTGGAAAACCCGCGACCTGCGTGCGCTGCGGCGCGACCGCATCGGCTTCGTCTTCCAGGCGCCCTACCTGATTCCGTTCCTCGACGTGACCGACAACGTCGCGCTGCTGCCCATGCTGGCCGGCGTGCCCAACAAGGAGGCACGCCAGCGCGCGCTGGAGTTGCTGCAGGCGCTGGACGTGCAGCACCGGGCCCGCGCCATGCCCGCCCAGCTCTCGGGCGGCGAGCAGCAGCGCGTGGCCATCGCGCGCGGGCTGGTGAACCGCCCGCCGGTCATCCTGGCCGACGAACCCACCGCGCCGCTCGACAGCGAGCGCGCGCTGGCCGTGATCCGCATCCTCAACGACATGGCGCGCCGCTTCGAGACGGCCATCATCGTCGTCACGCACGACGAGAAGATCATCCCGACCTTCCGGCGTATCTACCACATCCGCGACGGCGTCACGCACGAGGAAGCGGGCGAGGGGCGCGCTTTTGCCTGACCACAGGAGGCCTGTATGTTGAAGTACCCGCTCAAGAGTATCCCGGGCCAGGCTCCGGTGATCGCCCGCCACTGGATCGGCTGGGCCGGGGCGGCGCTGTTGGCCGGTTGCGCGGCCGGGCCGGATTTCCGGCCCCCGGCGCCACCGGCTGAAGCGGGTGTGCTGGTCACGCCCGCCCAGGCGCAGACGGCATCGGCGGCCACCGCGCTCGGCGCGGCGCAGCACTGGAGCGCGCACATGGACCTGGACGCGCCGTGGTGGCGCCACCTCGGGTCGCTGCAGCTCGACGCGCTGATCGACGAGGCACTGGCCGCCAGCCCCACGCTGGTGGCGGCGCAGGCCACGCTGCGCCAGGCGCAGGAGCTGCAATCCGCCCAAACGGCCGCGCTGCAATTGCCGCGCGCTGACCTCGCGCTGGGCAGCCAGCGCCAGCGCACCTCGCCCAGCGCCCAGGGTCAGGCGGGGCCGGGCCGTGAATTCAGCCTGCACAGCGCCAGCGTAGGGGTGCAGTACCAGCTGGACCTGGCGGGCGGCAACCGCCGCGCGCTGGAGGCATTGGCCGCCCGCACCGAGCACCGGCGCTACCAGCTCGAAGCCGCGCGCCTGGGCCTGGCGGCCAGCGTGGCCTCGGCCGCCATCGCACAGGCGCGGTTGGCGGCGCAGGCCGAGGCGTTGCAGGCCCTGGTGGACAACCAGGAGCAGCAAGGGGTGCTGGCGCGCGAGCGTGTGCGGCTGGGCCAGGCCGTGCCCGACGAGTCGCTGGCGCTGCAGGCGCAACTGGAGCAGACCCGCTCCGGCCTGCCCCTGCTGCGCAAGCAGCAGCAACAGGCTGGCCACCTGCTGGCCATGCTGGCAGGGCGCGCGCCAGGAGCCGGCGCTCTTCCGGCGTTCACGCTGCGCGACTTCCGCTTGCCCGAGGCGCTGCCGCTGGTCATTCCGTCGGAACTGGTGCGCCAACGCCCAGACGTCCAGGCCGCGCAGGCCCTCCTGCAGGCCGCCAGCGCCGACCATGGCGTGGCGGTGGCGCGCCTGTACCCGCAAATCCGCCTCAGTGCCAGCCTGGGCAGCCAGGCATTGAGCACCGGCGCGTTGTTCGGCGGCGGATCGGCGGTGTGGGGGCTCGTCGCGCAGCTCACCCAGCCGCTGTTCAACCCGGCCCTGCCGGCGGAGCGGCGCGCGGCCCTGGCGGCCCTCGATGCGGCGGCGGCCAACTACCAGGCGGTGGTGCTTGATGCCCTGCGCGGCGTGGCCGATGCCATGCGCGCGGTCGAAGGCGATGCCGAGGCGCTGGCCGCGCTGGCGCGGGCCGATGCCGCCGCCCAGGCCAGCCTGCAGTCCATGGAGCGCCAGCTTGCGCTGGGTTCGGCCAGCCACCTGCAGCTGCTGGTGGCGCAGCAACAGGCGCTGCAGGTGCGCAGCAACCTGGTGGCGGCGCAGGCCCAGCGCCTGGCCGACAGCGCCCTGCTGTTCCAGGCCGTGGGCGCGGGCTGGGAGGGCGCGGCGTCAGTCGCCGCCTTTGACGGGCGCTGATCCCGCCAGCCGGCGCTCGAAGTGGCGGCCGATGTGCTCGCACACCCGGTCGCACAGCACATCCACCGCACCGTCGGCGCGGCGGTAGTACGCGTTCTGGCCGCGCATCTCGCGCAGCACCAGGCCGTGGCGCGTCAGCAGCGCCAGGTGGCGCGACACATTGGCCATGCTGCAGCCACACAGCCGGGCCAGCTCGCCCACGTTGCGCTCCCCCGGGCCCAGCCACTGCAGGATCTGCAGCCGGGTGGGCTCGCCCAGCGCCCGGAAATAGTCCGCCACCTGCTCCAGCACCGCATCGGGGAGTGGCGGCGTGGCAGCGCACGCCGGGGGCAGAGGGTGGGGCGTCATGGCGGGGTGTAAATCAACTAATTGACTATTTAATTAGTTGCGCAAATAATATCGCAGCACCCCCAGACTGACCAGCCCCGCCCGATGGACGGGGCATGCCACGAAAGAACGACCATGCAGAAGATCCCACCAATGCTGAGAGCCCTGGCCTTGGCGCTGCCCCTGGCGGGTGCCGCGGGAGCGGCCGAGCGGGCCACCGTGCCCGTGCAGGCGGCTGCGCAGCAGGGCCGTGCCGGATTTGAAGGCGTGGTCGAGGCCGTGCGCCAGACGGTGATCGCCGCCCAGGTGCCGGGCGCCGTGGTCGAGCTGAACGCCAAGGCGGGCGACCGCGTCCAGGCCGGGCAGTTGCTGCTGCGCATCGATGCGCGCGCCGCCGACCAGGGCGCCGCCGCCAGCAACGCACAGGTGCAGGCCGCCCGCGCCGCACTCGAGGTGGCCACGCGCGAATACGCGCGCCAGCAGCAGCTGCACCAGAAGAACTACATCAGCCAGGCCGCGCTGGACCGGGCCGAGTCCGAATTCAAGGCCACCAGCGCCCAGGTCGCGGCGCAGATGGCACAGGCTGGCGTGGCGCGCACCCAGACCGGGCTGCACACCGTGCGCGCGCCCTATGCGGGCGTGGTGGCCGAGGTGCCGGTGGCGCTGGGCGACATGGCCATGCCCGGCCGCCCGCTGCTGACGCTGTACGACCCCACGGCGCTGCGCGTGACGGCGGCGCTGCCGCAATCGCTGGCGGGCGGCGTGCAGGGCGATGCCGTGCGCGTGGAACTGCCGGGCCTGGCGGCCGCGCAGCAGTGGCCGCGCGCCACGCGCGTGCAGGTGCTGCCCATGGTGGACGCCGCCACGCACACGGTGCAGGTGCGCGCCGAGCTGGGTACCGGCCTGGAAGGCGTGGTCCCCGGCATGTTCGCGCGCCTGTGGCTGCCGGCCCCTGGGGGCAGCACGGCGGGCCAAACGGTCACCGTGCCCCTCAAGGCCATCGTGCGCCGCGCCGAGATGACCGGGGTGTACGTGCAGGGCGAGGGCGGCCAGCCGCTGCTGCGCCAGGTGCGCCTGGGGCGCGCCGAGGGCGAGCGCGTCGAGGTGCTGAGCGGCGTGGTGCCGGGCGAGCAGGTCATTGTCGATCCGCAGACCGTGCTGCGCGCACGCTGAAAGGCCGGGCATGCAGGAACAGAATTCCCCGGCCATGGGCATCTCGGGCCGCATCGCGGCCTTCTTCCAGGCCGCGCAGATCACGCCGCTGCTGGCGCTGGTGGCGCTGCTGCTGGGCATCTTCGCGGTGCTGGTGACGCCGCGCGAGGAGGAGCCGCAGATCAACGTCACCATGGCCAACGTGCTGATCCCGTTCCCCGGCGCCAGCGTGCGCGACGTGGAGCAGATGGTGGCCATCCCCGCCGAGCAGGTGCTCGCGCAGATCAGCGGGGCCGAGCATGTGATGTCGGTCTCGCGCCCCGGCGTCGCCATCATCACCGTGCAGTTCAAGGTGGGCGTGCCGCGCACCGAGGCGCTGGTGCGGCTGTACGACACCGTGCATTCCAACGCCGACTGGCTGCCCAAGGGCCTGGGCGTGCTCGATCCGATCATCAAGCCCAAGGGCATCGACGATGTGCCCATCGTCACGCTCACGCTGCACAGCGCGAACCCCGACACCGGCGCCTACGACCTGGAGCGCGTGGCGCACAGCGTCGAGGCCGACCTCAAGCGCGTGCCGGGCACGCGCGAGGTCACCACCCTCGGCGGCCCGGGCCGTGCCGTGATGGTGGAGATGGACCCCGCGCGCATGGCGGGCATGGGCGTCACCGTGGCCGACCTGCGCCAGGCCCTGCAGTCGGCCAACCTGGGCCTGCCCGTGGGCGAGCTGCTGGGCGGCAACCGCGCGGTAGCCATCGAGTCTGGCCCCTTCCTGCGCAATGCGGACGAGGTGGCCGAGCTGGTGGTGGGCGTGCGCGCCGGCAAGCCGGTGTTCCTGCGCGAGGTGGCCAGCGTGCGCGACGGCGCGCCGCCGCCCAGCCGCTATGTGTGGCATGGCACGGCCGGGGCGAATGCGGTGGAATCGCCCGCCGTGACCCTCGTCATCACCAAGAAGCCGGGCGAGAACGCCATCGACGTGGCCAATGCCGTCATGGCGCGTGCCAAGGCGCTGAAGAACACGGTCATCCCGGCCGACGTGCAGGTGAGCGAGACGCGCAACTACGGCGCCACCGCCGACGGCAAGGCGCGCCAGCTCATCCAGAAGCTGCTGTTCGCCACGGCCTCCGTGGTGGCGCTGGTGTTCCTCGCCCTGGGCCGGCGCGAGGCCGCCATCGTGGGCACGGCCGTGGTGCTCACGCTCACCGTCACGCTGTTCGCCTCCTGGGCCTGGGGCTTCACGCTCAACCGCGTGTCGCTGTTCGCGCTGATCTTTTCCATCGGCATCCTGGTGGACGACGCCATCGTCGTGGTCGAGAACATCCACCGCCACCAGCAGCTGCACCCCGGCAAGACGCTGGCGCAGATCATCCCCGGCGCGGTGGACGAGGTCGGCGGCCCCACCATCCTGGCCACGCTGACCGTGATTGCGGCGCTGCTGCCCATGGCCTTCGTGAGCGGGCTCATGGGGCCGTACATGAGCCCCATCCCCATCAACGCCAGCATGGGCATGCTGCTGTCGCTGGCCATCGCCTTCGTCGTCACGCCCTGGCTGGCGCGCCTGTGGATGAAGGCGCACCACGGTGGCGTGCAGGCCGCGCCCACCGGCATGGCGGCGCGCATCACCCCGCTGTTCACGCGCATCTTCACGCCGCTGCTCGATGAAAAAACCGGCACGCGCAACCGCCGTCTGCTGGGCCTGGGCATTGCCGCGCTCATCGCCCTCTCGGTGGCCTTGCCTGCCACCGGGCTGGTGCTGCTCAAGATGCTGCCGTTCGACAACAAGTCCGAGTTCCAGGTGGTGGTGGACATGCCCGCCGGCACCCCGGTGGAGCAGACGGCCGCCGTGCTGCGCGAACTCGGCGCGCACCTGGCCACCGTGCCCGAGGTGACCGACTACCAGGCCTACGCCGGCACGGCCGCGCCCATCAACTTCAACGGCCTGGTGCGCCAGTACTACCTGCGCGCCGGTGGCGAGGTGGGCGACATCCAGGTCAACCTGGTCGACAAATCGAAGCGCAAGGACCAGAGCCATGCCATCGCCACGCGCGTGCGCCCGGCGCTGCAGCAGATCGGCCAGCGCCACGGCGCCAACGTCAAGGTGGTCGAAGTGCCGCCCGGCCCGCCCGTGCTCGCGCCCATCGTGGCCGAGATCTATGGCCCCGAGGCCGAGGGCCGGCGCCAGGCGGCGCAGGCCGTGCGCGCGGTGTTCGAGAAGACGCCGGGGGTGGTGGATGTGGACGACTCCAGCATTCAGGATGCCCCGCGCACCGTGCTGCTGGTGGACCGCCGCAAGGCCGCCCTGCTGGGTGTGCCGCAGCAGGCCATCGTGACCACGCTGCGCGCGGGCCTGGCCGGCGAGGCCGCGGCCTGGCTGCACGACCAGAGCAAGTACCCGGCCGCCGCCACGCTGCAGCTGCCGCCGCAGATGCACGGCGACCTGGCCGCGCTGCTGCAACTGCGCGTGCGCGCGGCCTCGGGCGCGCTGGTGCCGATCCGCGAGCTGGTGACCGTGAGCGATACGTTGCGCGAGCAACCCGTTCTCCACAAGGACCTGCTGCCCGTGAACTTCGTCGTGGCCGACATGGCCGGCAAGGTGGACAGCCCGCTCTATGGCATGTTCGCCATGCGCGCCGACATCGCCAAACTCACCATGCCCGACGGCGGCCAGATCGGCGAATACTTCATCCGCCAGCCCCAGGACGCCTGGCGCGGCTACGCCCTGAAGTGGGACGGCGAGTGGCAGATCACCTACGAGACCTTCCGCGACATGGGCGCGGCTTATGGCGTCGGCCTCATCCTGATCTACCTGCTGGTGGTGGCGCAGTTCGGCAGCTACCTCACGCCGCTCATCATCATGGCGCCGATCCCGCTGACCATCATCGGCGTGATGCCGGGCCACGCGCTGCTGGGCGCGCAGTACACGGCCACCAGCATGATCGGCATGATCGCGCTGGCCGGCATCATCGTGCGCAACTCCATCCTGCTGGTGGACTTCATCAACCTGCAGGTGCGGGAGGGGATGCCGCTCAAGGACGCCATCGTCCAGTCGGCCATCACGCGTGCCCAGCCCATCGTGCTGACCGGGCTGGCGGCCATGCTCGGCGCCTTCTTCATCCTCGACGACCCGATCTTCAACGGCCTGGCGATCTCGCTGATCTTCGGCATCTCGGTCTCCACCGTGCTCACGCTGGTGGTCATTCCCCTCCTCTACTACGTGGCCTACCGGCACCGCCTTGGCGCGCTGCGCGGCGCGCCCGTGGTCGACGGAGGCTATCAAAAAGGATAGCTGCTTGCGCAATACCAGCAAGCGATAGAGCCACTTTTCATTAAAAACCTTCAGGAACAAGCCATGGACACTTCCTACACCGACCTCACGCGCGGCATTTCCGCCGAACTCGGCCGCCTGCGCAGCGACATCCCCGACACCCTGCAAGCCTTCAATGCGCTGGGCAAGGCCGCCAGCGCCGCCGGCGCGCTGGACAAGAAAACCAAGGAGCTGATTGCCGTGGCGCTGTCGGTGGCCGCGCGCTGCGACCCGTGCGTGGGCTTCCACACCCAGGCCCTGGTCAAGCTCGGCGCCACGCGCGCCGAACTGGCCGAAACGCTGGCCATGGCCGTCTACATGGGCGGCGGCCCGTCGCTGATGTACGCCGCCAAGACCTCGGCCGCGTTCGACGAATTCAGCGCCGCTGCGGCCGCCGCCGCGCCGGCATCGGCCTGATGTGCCCCTGCTGGGCACGCCACGGCGCGCATTTCGTGCGCTGGCTACAGGCCCTGTGGGCGCGTTGGAGCAAGAGCCTGTTGAAAGTCTTTTCATGGTGCCCGCAAGGCAGCAAAAGACCGCAATCTAGGCGCGCGCCGCAGGCCATGCTGGCGGCCTGGGCAAGGTGCGCAACGACGAGTGCGGTCTTTTGCTGCCTTGCCCGAAGGGTTGCCCCGCAAAGGCAGCATCTGCGGCGTTGCCCATCCTCGCCGCACACGAGTGCGGCTTGCGGTGGGCGCCTTGCATCCACTGCCTTTGCGGGGCAACGGGCACCATGAAAAGACTTTGAACAGGCTCTAACCCCATGCGACGAACCTTGCGAATCACCCTGCTGGCGCTGGCCTGCAGTGCCCCGGCCGCCCGGGCCACCGACCTGCTGCAGGTCTGGCAGGCCGCGCAGCAGAACGACCGCGAACTGGCCGTGGCGCGCGCCGCGCAGGCCACGGCCCAGCCCCGGCGCGACCAGGCCGCCGCGCTGTGGCGCCCGGGCGTGGCCTTCACCGCCACCGCCGGCCTGGCCACGGGCGAGAGCGAGATGCGCGGCGCGCAGTTCTCGGCGCCCGGCCTGGGCACGTCGAGCGGGGTGAACTTCGGCACCTCGGTCACCGGCGGCAGCGCCACGCGCTGGGCGCTGCAGGCCAGCCAGCCGCTCTACCACCCGCAGCGCCGTGCCCAGCAGCAGCAGCTCGGCCTGCAGGCCGACAGGGCCGAGCTGGAGTGGCAGGCCGCGCAGCAGGCGCTGATGCTGCGCACCGCGCAGCGTTACTTCGACGTGGCCCTGGCGCAGGAGGCCTTGAAGGTGCTCGATGTGCAGCTCCAGGCCGTGCAGAAAGCGGCCACCGAGGCGCAGGACCGCTTCGACATCGGCAGCGCGCCCGTCACCGACACCCACGAGGCCCGCGCCCGCCTGGCCGCGCTGCGCGCGCAGCGCCTGGCGGCGCAGACCGACCTGGACGTGAAACGCCGCGCTTTGGCCGACAGCACCGGCCTGGCGCCCAGCGCCCTGGCCGTGCGCCTGCCCGGCGACGCGGCTGCAGCGGCGCCGCGCACATTGGAAGCCTGGCAGCAGGAGGCCGAAACCGCCAACCCGGCCATCCGCCTGCAGCAGCTCGCCGCCGACATTGCGCGCGCCGAGGCCGAGAAGCACCGCCGCAGCGCCTCGGCCACCGTGGAGCTGGTGGCGCAGGCCGCGCAGGAGCGCCTGCACGGCAGCGGCGACTACGGCAGCGCGCGCAACAAGAGCGTGAACGCCCTGGTGGGCGTGCAACTGAACGTGCCGCTCTACACCGGCGGCTACCGCGCTGCCCGGGAAGAAGAGGCCCTGCGCCTGCTCGACACGGCGCAGGCCCAGGTGCAGAGCACGCGCGAGCAGGTGGCGCAGCAGGTGCATGGCGCCTGGCTGGGCCTGCACCTGGGCGCCGAGCGCGTGCAGGCCCTGGTCGAAGCCCTGGGTGCCAGCGCGGCGCGGCGCGATGCCACGCAGACCGGCCACGAGGTGGGGCACCGCACCCTGCTGGACCGGCTCAACGCCGAGAACGACACCGCCGCCGCCCGCCTGGCGCTGGCCCAGGCCCGCGCCGGCCTGCTGCTCGACCACCTGCGCCTGGCGCAGTTGGCCGGGCGCCTGGACGAAGACACCTTGCGCGCCACCAACCAGGCGCTGAGCGCCGCGCCCTGACACGCATTTCCAGCCCCGCCGGCCCGACCGGCATCACCAGGAGACAAGCATGGCCCATATCGTGATCCTTGGCGCAGGCACCGGCGGCACGCCGGCGGCCTATGAGCTGCGCGCCAAACTGGACAAGTCGCACCGCATCACCGTGGTGAACGCGCTCGACTACTTCCAGTTCGTGCCGTCCAACCCCTGGGTGGCCGTGGGCTGGCGCGAGCGTGGCGACACCACGCTGGCCATCGGGCCCTGCCTGGAGAAAAAAGGCATTGACTTCATCGCCCAGCGCGTGCAGCGCATCGACGCCGAAGGCAACGCCCTGGAGCTGGCCGACGGCCGCCGCGTGGACTACGACTACCTCGTCATCACCACCGGCCCCAAGCTCTCGTTCGACGAGGTGCCGGGCGCCGGCCCCGAGGGGCACACCCAGTCGATCTGCACCATCGACCATGCCGAGAAGACCTGGGCGGACTACCAGGCCTTTGTGCAGAACCCCGGCCCGGCCATCATCGGCGCCATGCCAGGCGCCTCGTGCTTTGGCCCGGCCTACGAATTCGCCTTCATCTTCAACAAAGACCTGCAGCGCCGCAAGCTGCGCCACAAGGTGCCGCTGACCTTCGTGACCAGCGAGCCCTACGTCGGGCACATGGGGCTGGGCGGCGTGGGGGATTCCAAGTCCATGCTGGAGAGCGATTTCCGCAACCACGACATCAAATGGATCACCAACGCCAAGGTCACCAAGGTCGAGGCCGGCAAGATGTTCGTCACCGAGATGGACGAGGGCGGCCAGCCGAAGAAGGAGCACGAACTGCCCTTCCAGTTCAGCATGATGCTGCCGGCCTTCAAGGGCGTGGACGCGGTGGCCGCCGTGGAGGGCCTGTGCAACCCGCGCGGCTTCGTGCTGATCGACGAGCACCAGCGCAGCAAGAAGTACCGCAACATCTTCTCGGCCGGCGTGTGCGTGGCCATCCCGCCGGTGGAAGTCACGCCCGTGCCCACGGGCGCGCCCAAGACCGGGTACATGATCGAGACCATGGTCACGGCCATCGTGCACAACATCGCCGCCGAGCTGCAGGGCCAGCCCGCCGACGCCAAGGCCACCTGGAACGCCATCTGCCTGGCCGACATGGGCGATACCGGCGCTGCCTTCGTGGCGCTGCCGCAAATTCCGCCGCGCAACGTCAACTGGTTCAAGAAGGGCAAGTGGGTGCACCTGGCCAAGGTGGCGTTCGAAAAATACTTCATGTACAAAATGAAGCACGGCACGGCCGAGCCGCTGTACGAGAAGCATGTGCTCAAGGCGCTGGGCATCGAGCGGCTGGAAAAATGAGACCGCGTGCCCCGAGTCATCCGATGGATGGCACCACAGTATGAACCCTCCTGCCCGCATCACCCTCCTGGGCGCCGGCTTCGGCGCGCTGTCCACCGTGCGCGCACTGCGCCAGCGCGACGCCCGTGCCGAGATCACGCTGGTCTCGCCGCGCGCCGAGCTGCACTACCTGCCCGGCACCATCTGGATCCCGAGCGGCCTGCGCACGCGCGAGCAGCTCGTCGTGCCGCTGGCGCCGTTCTTCGAGCGCCTGCGCGTGCGCCACGTGGCCGCCGAGGTCACCGGCCTGCAGGGCGGCGGCCGCACGGTGCTCACCAGCGCGGGCGAGCTGGGCAACGACGCGCTCGTGATCGCCACCGGCGGGCGCTTTCTCAAGAAGCTGCCAGGCATCGAACACGCCATCACGCCCTGCGAAGGCATCGCTGCTGCTGAAGCCATCCGTGACCGGCTGCGCGCCCTGCAGGGCGGCACCATCGCGGTGGGCTTTGCCGGCAACCCGAACGAGCCCACGGCGGTGCGCGGCGGGCCGATGTTCGAATTCCTGTTCGGCATCGACACGCAGCTGCGCCGCGAGGGCCGGCGCGAGCACTTTGAGCTGGTGTTCTTCAACCCCACCCGGGAGCCGGGCAACCGCCTGGGCCCCCAGGCGGTGCAGCACCTGCTGGCCGAGATGGCGCGGCGCGGCATCCGCACCCACCTGGGCCACAAGATGCAGCGCTTCGAGGTCGGCAAGGTGGTCACCGAGGGCGGAGAGTTCGCCGCCGACCTGATCCTGTTCATGCCCGGCATGACCGGCAACGCCTGGTTCGACCAGACCGACCTGCCGCGCTCCCCCGGCGGCCTGCTGCGCGCCGATGCGCAGTGCCGCGTGGACGGGCTGGAGCATGTCTACGTGGTGGGCGATTCCGGCAGCTTCCCGGGCCCCGACTGGATGCCCAAACAGGCGCACATGGCCGACCTGCAGGCCCGTGCGGCCGCGCAGAACCTGCTCGCGGGCCTGGCCGGGCGCCCGCAGACCGCGACCTTCGAACCCGAGCTGGCCTGCATCATCGACGCGCTGGACCAGGGCACGCTGGTCTGGCGCACGCCGCGGCGCAACGTCGTGCTGCCGCCCTCGCGCATCTTCCACTGGGCCAAGCGCGCCTTCGAGTGGCGCTACCTGCGCCAGTACCGCTGAGCTGCCTGCCCCCGCCTTGCAGGATACTGCGCTTTCAAACCTGTTTCTTTGGAAAGGCACACCATGCAGATTCCACGTTCCATCGTTTCCGCCGCTGCGCTGGCCCTGTTTGCGGGCGCGTTCGGGCCTGCCAGCGCGCAGCAGAAAATGCGCCCCGGCCTGTGGGAGCACAGCGTCTCCATGAAAAGCCAGAGCGGCCAGATGGAGGCCGCCATGGCCGAGATGCAGAAATCCCTGGCCAGCATGCCGCCCGAGCAGCGCAAGCAGATGGAACAGATGATGGCGCAGCAGGGCGTGGGCATGGGGCCCAAGGGCCAGACGGTGAAGGTCTGCGTCAGCAAGGAGCAGGCCGACCTCGACAACATCCCGCAGCAGGAAGGTTGCACGCAGAAGGTGCAGCGCATCGATGCCAGCACCATGAAGGTGGCCTTCAGCTGCAAGGGCGGCCCGGGCCAGCCGCCGTCGAGCGGCGAGGGCACGGTGACCATGCAAGGCCCCACGGCCTACACCGGCCAGTTCAAGTTCAAGACCCAGACCCAGGGCAAGCCCGAGCAGATCGACATGGCGCAGTCGGGCAAGTGGCTGGCGGAGAGCTGCGGCGCCATCCAGCCGATGCAGCCCCCGAAGCCGGCACGCTGAGATGGAAGGTTTCGCGAACACCCCCGCACCGCCGTACTACGCGGTGATCTTCACCAGCCTGCGCACCGAGGGCGACCAGGGCTACGGCGCCATGGCCGAGCGCATGGTGGAACTGGCCGCGCAGCAGCCGGGTTTCCTGGGCGCGGAGTCGGTGCGCGACGGCCTGGGCATCACCGTGTCGTACTGGGCCGACCTGGAATCCATTGCCGCCTGGAAGGCGAACGCCGAGCACCTGGAGGCCCAGCGCCTGGGCCATGAGAAGTGGTACGCCGGCTTCAAGACCCGCATCGCGCGCGTGGAGCGCGACTACGGGATGTAATCAATCGAGCGTGAGCGCCGCCAGGGCCGCCAGCGGCGCGGTTTCGGCGCGCAGCACGCGCGCGCCCAGGGTCACGGGCGCGAAGCCCTGCGCCAGGGCCAGCTCTTCCTCGGCGCTGGTGAGCCCGCCCTCGGGGCCGGAGAGAAAGGTCAGCGCGCCGCTGCCGGGCGCTGCCGCATGCAGCGGCAGGGTGCCGGGGCGCAGCGAGAGCAGCAGGCGCGTGCTGTCCGCCGGGTGCGCGCGCAGCCAGTCCGCGAGGTCCAGGGCCGGGTGGATGGGCGGCACGCGGTTGCGCCCGCACTGCTCGCAGGCGGCCACGGCCACGGCCTGCCAGTGGGCGAGCTTCTTCTCGGCGCGCTCGCCCTTGAGCTTGAGCACGCTGCGCTCGGCCAGCAGCGGCGTGATGCTGGCCACGCCCAGTTCGGTGGCTTTTTCCACCAGCCAGTCCATGCGCTCGTTGGCGGTGATGCCGGCCAGCAGGTGCACGGCGCGCGGCGCCTCGCGCTCCACGGCATGGTGCGTGCCGATGCGCGCCAGCACCTCGCTGCGGCCCATGCGGGTGATGGTGGCCTCGAACTCGCCGCCCGGGCCGTCGGCGCCGCCGTGGAACAGCGTGATGGTCTCGCCCGGCTGCATGCGCAGCACCTGCACATGGCGCGCGGCGCCGGGGGGCAGGGCGATTTCGTCGCCCGTCTGCAGGGGCACGGGGCAGTGGAAGCGGGGCATGTGCTACTAATTTAATAGCTAACAGCGCTTGTATTTATTGCGCTGCAGGCTATTTTTGTTTGAAATTCAGATGCGACCGTAGGCGTAGCCCGTGGTTTCCTGCACCTGCTCCACCTCGTTGATGAAGCGCAGCAGCGGCGCCAGCTCGCGGTAGCGGCTGGCCGTGGTGCGGATGTAAGCGATGAAACGCGGCGTGTCCGCCAGGTACTGCGGCTTGCCGTCGCGCAGCGTCAGGCGCGCGAAGATGCCGGCCACCTTCAGGTGGCGCTGCAGGCCCATCCATTCCACGCTGCGGTAGAACTCGCCGAAATCCGCACCCCAGCCGCTGGCGCTGGCCACGCCCAGCAGGCCGGCCTTGCGCGCCTTCTCCCAGTAGCGCACGGTGATGTCGATGACGAAGTCCTCGTCCCAGCTCAGGAAGGCATCGCGCATCAGGCTGGCGATGTCGTAGGTGATGGGGCCGTACACAGCGTCCTGGAAGTCGAGCACGCCCAGCGGGCCGCCCGCCTGCACCGGCTGCATCAGGTTGCGCGGCATGAAGTCGCGGTGCACGAAGACCTGCGGGGCGTCGAGGTTGTTCGCCACGAGGGTGGCGAAGGTGCGCGCGAGCATCTGCTGCTGGGCCTCGGTCGGCTGGAATTGGCGGTGGCGTGCCAGGTACCAGTCGGGGAACAGCGCCAGTTCGCGCTGCAGCAGGGCGGCGTCGTAGGCCGGCAGCACGCCGGGGCGCGAGGCCTTCTGCCAGTCGATCAGCAGGTCGGTGGCCTGCTGGTACCAGCGGTGCGCGTCCTGCGGCACCGCAGGGTTCAGCGCCTGCATGAGGGTGTGCGGCCCGAGGTCGGACAGCAGCATGAAGCCGTGCGCGGCGTCGAAGGCCAGGATCTGCGGCACGTGCAGGCCGGCGTCCTGCATCAGCGCCTGCACCTGCACGAAGGGGCGGCAGTCTTCCTTGTCGGGCGGCGCATCCATCACGATGCAGCTCTGGCCGGGCGTGGCGGTGTCCAGGCGCAGGTAGCGGCGGAAGCTCGCGTCGGCGGAGGCCGGGCGCAGGCTGCCCGGCTGCAGGCCGTGCGCGGCGGCCAGGGGGGCGAGCCAGGCGTCGAAGGCGGCGTGGCGCGCGGCGTCGGGCCAGGACACGGCGGCCGGCGTGCTGGACGAAGGGGTGGGAGCGGGGGAAGTGGGGTGGCTCATGGATAATCGGATTCTACAAACCCGGCCTGTCCGGCACGGGTGGCTGGCAGGCGCCGTGGGTGCCGTGCGCGGCCGATGCCATGGACCGATGACGCCCTTGCCCGACCTGCTCCGCCCCTCCCTCTTGCCGCCTGCAGCGCGCCCTGCGGCGCCCGCGTACCCGCGCAAGGCCGTGGCCCGGCTGGCGGCCGGCATGCTGTGCGGGCTGCCGCTGGCCGTGCTCGCGCAGTCCAGCGCCTGGGACGCGCCCCCCCCACTGCGCGCCAGCCCCCTGCTCAGCGAGACCATCCCCGAGGCCGTGCGCACGCAGTTGCCCGTCTTCGTCTCGGGCGAGCGCATCACCGGCCAGCCCGATGTGCGTACCGTGATCGAGGGCAACGCCGAGCTGCGCCGGGGCGATACCGTGATCCGCGCCCAGCGCATGGAATACACCGTGCCCGACGACCTGGCCCGCGCCTCCGGGCAGGTGCGCATCAACCGCGCCGGCAATATCTACCAGGGCACGGCGCTGGAGCTGCGCGTGGACGCCTTCGAGGGTTTCTTCACCGATGCGCGCTACCAGTTCCTGCGCAACGGCGCCCATGGCGACGCCGTGCGCGTGGACTTCATCGACCGCGACCGCGCCGAGGTCCACCACGCCACCTACACCACCTGCACGCGCGAGGAAGGCGAAGCCTGGCGGCCCGACTGGGTGCTGCGCGCCGACCGCATCCGCCTCGATCAGGAGGAGGAGGTCGGTTCGGCCGAGAACGCCGTGCTCGAATTCCAGGGCGTGCCGCTGCTGCCCATGCCCTACATCAGCTTTCCGCTGTCGGACAAGCGCAAGTCGGGCCTGCTGCCGCCCACGCTGGGCCTGGACAGCGTCAATGGTTTCGAATACGCGCAGCCCTACTACTGGAACATCGCGCCGAACCGCGACGCCACCCTGCACGGCGCCATCATGGCCAAGCGCGGCCTGCAGCTGGGCGGTGAGTTTCGCTACCTCGAACCCACCTACCAGGGCCAGCTGCGTGCCGATGTCCTGCCCGGCGACCGCCTGCGCGACCGCACGCGCTGGAGCTATGCGCTCAAGCACGACGGCACGATCAGCACCGGGCTGGGCGGCCTGGGCCTGAACCTCAACATCCAGCGCGTGAGCGACGACAACTACTGGCGCGATTTCGCGCGGGGTTCGCAGCAGCTCAGCCAGCTGGCGCAGCGCCTGCTGCCCGGCGACGCCCAGCTCTCCTGGGCCGAGGGCGACATGTCGATGCGGTTGCGCACGCTCAAGTGGCAGACCCTGCAGGACGTCTCGGCGCCCATCGTGCCGCCCTACGACCGCCTGCCGCAGTGGCAGTGGCGCTACGCGCCCTCGCAGCTGGGCGGCGGGCTGGATGCGAGCGTGGAGCTCGATGCCACGCGCTTCCAGGCCGACCGCGGCCGCACCGGCCAGCCCAACGCCCAGCGCAGCTACGCGCTGGCGCAGGTCAGCCGGCCCTTCCTGGCGCCCCAGGGCTTCGTCACCCCGCGCCTGCAGCTGCACGCCAGCCACTACCAGTTCGACAGCGTGCTCGCCAACGGAACGCGCTCGGCCAGCCGCGCGCTGCCGACCTTCAGCCTCGACAGCGGCCTGTTTTTCGAGCGCGACACGCAGTATTTCGGCCGCGCCTTCCTGCAGACGCTGGAGCCGCGCGCCTTCTACACCTACACGCCCTACCGCAACCAGAGCCTGCTGCCGGTGTACGACACGGCGGCGAACGACTTCAACTTCGCCACCATCTACACCGAGAACGCCTTTGGCGGCCAGGACCGCATCGCCGACAACAACCTGCTCACGCTGGGCGTGACCACGCGCCTGCTCGACCCGGCCACGGGCGCCGAGGCGGCGCGCTTCGGCGTGGCGCAGCGCCTGCGCTTCTCCGACCAGAAGGTCACGCTGCCCGGTGTGCCCGCCGTGAGCGAGCGCCTGTCCGACGTGATGCTCGGCGCCGCCGTGGCCTGGACGCCGCAGTGGGGCATGGACTCCACCATGCAGTTCAACCCGAAGACCGGGCGCTCGATCCGCTCGACCATCGGCGCGCGCTACCAGCCCGGCGACTACCGGGTGCTCAGCGCGGCCTATCGGCTGCAGCGCGGCACCAGCGAGCAGATGGACGTGGGCTGGCAATGGCCGCTCGACCGCTTCGGCGCGCGCCAGGAGGCCGGTGCCGGCCGCTGGTACAGCGTGGGCCGCCTGAACTACAGCCTGCGGGACCGCAAGCTCGTGGACACCGTGGTCGGCTTCGAGTACGACAGCTGCTGCTGGATCGGCCGCGTGGTGCTCGAACGCCTGCAGAACAGCCTGACCAGCGCCAACACGCGCCTGCTGTTCCAGATCGAGTTCGTCGGCTTCTCGCGCCTGAGCCTGGGCTCGAACCCGCTCAGCAGCCTCAAGCAGAATATCCCCGGCTACCGCTACCTGCGCGACCAGGTCAGCACCCCCAGCCGTTTCAGCAACTACGACTAAGACAACGCACCACACCATGAATCCACGTGCTATAGCCATCGGCCTCGTGTGCCTGGCCTCCTTTGTGTCGCAGGGCGCGGGTGCGCAGGGGGTGCGCATCCCCGGGGCGGGTGCGGCGCGCAAGCCGGCGCCCACGGCTCCGGTCGAGCCGGCGGCGGCTGCCTCGTCCGTACCCCAGCAGGCCGATTTCATCGTGGCGGTGGTCAACTCCGAGCCGGTGACCAACCATGAGGTGACCCTGCGCCTGGCGCGCCTGCAGCGCCAGGTGGCCAGCCAGGGCGGCGCCCAGCCGCCGCGCGAACTGCTGGCGCGCGAGGCGCTGGAGCAGCTCATCCTAGAGCGCATCCAGGTCCAGCTGGCGCGCGAGAGCGGCATCGCCGTGGACGACCTGGCCGTGGACCAGGCCGAGCAGAGCGTGGCACGGCAGAACGAAGTCTCGCTGGCCGAGATGCAGCGCCGGCTGGCGGCCGATGGCATCGCGCGCGACCAGTTCCGGCAGGAGCTGCGCCGCCAGCTGGTGCAGCAGCGCCTGCGTGAGCGCGACGTCGATGCCCGGGTGCGCGTGAGCGAGCCGGAGATCGACCAGTTCCTGCGCGAACAGCCGTCGGCGGCCGACATGGCCCAGGTGGACCTGAACCTCGGCCATGTGCTGGTGTCGGTGCCCGAAGGCGCCAGCGCCGCCCAGGTGGCCGAGCGCCAGGCGCGTGCCCAGGCCGTGGCCGACAAGGCCCGTGCGGGCGGGGAGTTCGCGGCGCTGGCGCGCGAGTTCTCCGATGCGCCCGAAGCGGCCACGGGCGGGTTGATGGGGTTGCGCCCGGCCGACCGTTACCCGGAACTGTTCATCGAGGCCACCCAGGCCCTGCCGGTCGGCGGTGTGGCCGGACCGGTGCGCTCGGGGGCGGGTTTCCACATCCTCAAGGTGGTCGAGAAGAACCGCGCCGGCCTGCCTTCCACCGTGGTGCAAAGCCATGCCCGCCACATCCTGCTGCGCACGAGCGCGCAGCTCAATGAAACGGTCGCCGCCGAGCGACTGCAGGATTACCGCCGCCGCGTGCTGGCAGGGCAGGCCGACTTTGCCGCGCTGGCCCGCGAGCATTCGCAGGATGGCAGCGCCAAGCAGGGTGGCGACCTGGGCTGGTCGAACCCCGGTAGCTACGTGCCCGAGTTCGAGGAGGTCATGAACGGGCTCAAGCCCGGCGAGATCGCCGTGCCCCTGGTGTCGCGCTTTGGCGTGCACCTGATCCAGCTCATCGAGCGGCGCGAGACCCGGCTGAGCCCGCGCGAGCAGCGCGAGATAGTGCGCCAGGTCGTGCGCCAGAAGAAGATCGAGGAAGCCTATGTCACCTGGGCGCAGGAGCTGCGGGGCCGCGCCTACGTTGAATTCCGCGATCCTCCACAATGACGCACGCATGAAGCACATTCCCCGCAAACGCTTCGGCCAGCATTTCCTGTCCGACCACGGCATCATCGACGCCATCGTCCAGGCCATCGCGCCGCAGCCGGGCGAGCCCATGGTCGAGATCGGGCCGGGCCTGGCCGCGCTCACGCAGCCCCTGGTCGAGCGCCTGGGGCGCCTCACGGTGGTCGAGCTCGACCGCGACCTGGCGGTCCGCCTGCGCCTGCACGGGCAGCTCGACGTGATCGAGTCCGATGTGCTGAAAGTGGATTTCAGGCAGGTGGCGCAAGCGCTGTATGCTCCTAAAATAAGAGTGGTGGGCAACCTGCCCTACAACATCTCCACGCCCATCCTGTTCCATTTGCTGCAGTATGTGGACGTGATCGCCGACCAGCACTTCATGCTGCAGAAGGAAGTGATCGACCGCATGGTGGGGCAGCCGGCCACGGGCGACTACGGGCGCCTCTCGGTCATGCTGCAGTGGCGCTACGCCATGGAGAACGTGCTGTTCGTGCCGCCCGAGAGCTTCGATCCGCCGCCGCGCGTGGACAGCGCCGTGGTGCGCATGGTGCCGCGCGCCGAGCCCGTGGCCCTGAATGCCGCGCTGCTGGAGGAGATGGTGCAGGTGGCCTTCAGCCAGCGGCGCAAGCTGCTGCGCCACACCCTCGGGCGCTGGCTGGAGGCGCGCGCCTTCACGGGCCACTTCGACGTGCAGCGCCGCGCCGAGGAGGTGCCGGTGCACGAATACACGGCGCTGGCGGCGAGCTTGTAAAGAAAAAGGCCCTGCCGCCGAAGCGGAAGGGCCTTTGCGAAGGGCGGGCGGGTCAGGCGTTGCGCAGAATGGCCGCCATGCCCGGCGTCTGCCAGACGCTGTGGTCGCGCTCCACCACCAGGGCCTGCACCTCGGGCCGGCTGCGCAGCAGGGCGCGGGCGCCTTCGCTGCCCAGCACCATGATGGCCGTGCCCAGGCTGTTCACGCTGGCGGCATCCTTGGCGAGCAGGCTCACGCCATGGGGGCCCTGCGTGGGGCGGCCGGTGGCGGGGTTCAGGATGTGGTGCTGGCGTTCGCCCTGCGCCATGAAGAAGCGCTCGTAATCGCCCGACGAGGCCACGATGGCTTGCCCCTGCAGCGACAGCACGCCGAGCATGCGCTCGGGCGCACGCGGGTCGCGCAGCCCGACGCGCCAGGCGCGGCCGTTCAGTTGCCCCGCGATGAGCACGTCGCCGCCGCCATTGAGCATGGCGTGCTCCACGCCGTTGCGGCGCAGCGTGCGCATGCCGGCCTCCAGGATGGGCAGCTTGGCCGCGCCACCGAGGTCCAGGGCCATGCCGCGCTGCTTCAGGAAGGCGGTGCCGGCGCGCTCGTCGAGCACCAGGCCGCGGTAGCCTACCAGGCGGCGCTGCGCTTCGATCTCCCGCGGCTCGGGCAGGGTGTTCTGGCCGGCATCGAAGTGCCAGGCCTTGAGGGCGCCCACGGTCGCGTCGAAGGCGCCCTGTGTCTGGGCGGAAATGCCCTGGGCGGCCTGGAGCACGGCCATGACCTCGGGCTCCACCGCCACGGCATGCACGCCGGCGGCGCGGTTGATGGCGCTGACGGTGCTGTCCGGGGTGTAGCGGGTCATGCGGGCCGCGAGGCGCTCCATTTCCCTCCAGGCCAGGTCCATGGCCGCCTGCAGGGCGTGCCCGTCCGGGCCATGGGCGATCAGGTCCACCTGCGTGCCCATCAGGACGCGGCTGCTGCGTTCGGTCACCGCCGGGGTGGCGGCCAGCGCGGCGGGAATCCAGGCGGCGCTGCCGAGCAGGGGCAGCGCCATGGCCATGCGCCGCCTGGTCAGGCCCTGGGGCGGGTTCATGCTGTGCATGGCCGTCTCCGGGTTTAGCTGGACAGACCGACCATGTAGTCGACAGCGGCCTTCACGTCCTCATCGGACATGGCGCTGTTGCCGCCACGCGCGGGCATCATGCCCTTGGCGCCGGTGAAGCCTTCAAGGGCGTGCTTGTACAGCGTTTCCTTGCCCTGGGCGATGCGCGGGCCCCAGTCGGCCTTGTCGCCGGGCTTGGGTGCGCCCGCCACGCCTGCGCCATGGCACATGGCGCAAGTCTTGCCGTAGGGGGCCTTGCCGGCGTCGCTGTTGGCCACGGGGGCGGCCGGTGCTGCGGGTGCTTCGGCGGCAGGCGCGGCGGCGGGTGCGGGCGCTGCGGCAGGTGCTGGGGCGGGAGCGGCCGTTTCGACGGGCTTCTTGTCACCGCAGGCGGTCAGCAGCAGGGCAAGGGCGGCAGCGGCAAGAACAGTGGTTTGTTTTTTCATGGGGAGTTTCTTGAAGGTGAAAAACGATAGGGTGGCAGCATGCCATGTCCGTGCAGGAGCCGCCTGGGCCAGGAAGCCGCAGCACCGGACGCACCATGGGCGGTGGCATGCAGTCGAGGGCGATCGGGCGGTGTTGCGGGCAGGTTGAAAGTCCTTGCTTCGGGTTCCAGGAGGCTTGTCCAGCACCGAACGCACCGCCCATAATGTAAAACAAGAATTAAGCCTGATGCTTATGGGGTCATGCAAGCATCAGTGACTAATGTCAAGGACAAGTGCTTTCGCCCTCCTATACTGGCCCACCATGAAAACCCTTAGAACCATGGCCCGACTGCGCTGGTGCGTACTCGCATGGTTCGCGCTGTGCCTGGGGGTATCGGCGGCATCGTCCATTGCCCGGCCCAAGGCCATCGATATCGTCTGCTCCAGCACGGGCATCACCAAGATCCTCATCCATGCCAAGGATGGTGCCGTGGAATCCGGCGCCGCAGGGATGGACTGCCCCCTTTGTCTGCTGGAGGCCACTCCACCAGAACCCCCGCAAGCCCGGTTGCCGGCGGTATTGCCGCTGGCACGCCAGCCCCTGCCCTTGTCCTGCGTGCATACCGTGGCCGCCATGGCGACGCCACCACCCGCGCGGGCACCCCCCCGTTTTTCCTGAGCCAATCCTAAGAGAGGTAATCACCATGAGCGATAAGACAGAAGATCTGAGCACCGAAACCGCCGGCATGGGCCGCCGCCGGTTCATCAACACCGCAGCCATTGCTGGCCTGACGGTGGGTGTTGCCGCCTGCAACGACAAGCCCGCAGCCGCCCCTGCCGCCGCACCCGCAGCGCCTGCAGCACCTGCGCCCGCAGCGGCCGCACACGGTGGCGCCAATGTCCACCTCAAGCCCGGCGAACTGGATTCCTACTACGGTCTGTGGAGCGGCGGCCATACTGGCGACATGCGTGTCCTGGGTCTGCCCTCGGGCCGTGAAATCCACCGCATCCCCTGCTTCACGCCGGATGCGCTGGTGGGCTGGGGCGTCACGAACGAATCCAAGAAGGTCATGGGCACCAAGGCCGACGGTAGCCTGCGCTACACGGTCGCCGATACCCACCATACCCACGCCTCCTACAAGGACGGCAACTACGACGGCCGCTACGCCTGGATCAACGACAAGATCAACAGCCGTATCGCCCGTATCCGCCTCGACTACTTCGTCTGCGATAAGATCACCCAGCTGCCCAACGTGCAGGGCTTCCACGGCATCTTCCCCGACAAGCGCGACCCGGTCGATCAGGCCATCAACTACACCACCCGCGTGTTTTGCGGCGGCGAATTCTCCATTCCCCTGCCCAACACCGGCACCGAAGATTCGAGCAAGTACCGTTCGATGTTCTCGTGCGTGGACGCCGAGACGATGGAAGTGCGCTGGCAAGTGCTGATCGACGGCAACTGCGACCTGGTGGCCACGTCGTACGACGGCAAGCTGGCCGCCACCAACCAGTACAACACCGAGATGGGCGCCAAGTACGAGGACATGATGTCCGCCGAGCGCGACGCCTGCCTGTTCTTCAACATCGCCCGCATCGAAGAAGCCGTCAAGGCCGGCAAGTTCAAGACCGTCGGTTCCTCCAAGGTGCCCGTGGTGGATGGCACGCGCGAAGCCAACAAGGATGCCAAGACCGCGCTGACCGCCTACGTGAGCGTTCCCAAGAACCCGCACGGCGTGAACGCCAGCCCCGACCAGAAGTACTTCATCTGCGCCGGCAAGCTCTCGCCCACCGTCACCACCATTGAACTGGCCAAGGTGCTGGAGTGGTTCGACGGCAAGCTGGAAAAGCTCGACGCCGCCATCGTCGCCGAGGTGGAAGTGGGCCTGGGCCCGCTGCACACCGCCTTCGACGGCCGTGGCAATGCCTACACCACGCTGTTCCTGGACAGCCAGGTGGTCAAGTGGAACGTGGAAGCCGCCATCAAGTTCCATGCCGGCGACAAGAACGCCAAGTACGTGGTGGACCGTCTGGACGTGCACTACCAGCCCGGCCATATCAACGCCTCGCAGTCCGAGACCGTGGCGGCCGATGGCAAGTACCTGGCCGTGGGTTGCAAGTTCTCCAAGGACCGTTTCCTGCCCGTGGGCCCGCTGCACCCCGAGAACGAACAGCTCATCGACATCTCGGGCGAGAAGATGGTGCTGCTGGCCGACCACCCCGTGCGTGGCGAGCCGCATGACTTCATCATCTTCAAGCGCGATCTGCTCAAGCCCAAGCAGGTCTACAGCTTGGACGACTTCCCGCTGGCCATCAAGGATGCGAAGGACACGGGCGTGTTCCGCAACGGCAAGAAGGTCACCGTCAAGATGACGTCCCAGGCGCCTGCTTTCAGCATGCGCGAGTTCAAGGTGAAGAAGGGTGACGAAGTCACGCTGATCCTGACCAACCTCGATAAGATCGAAGACCTGACGCACGGGTTCGCCATTCCGAACTACAACGTCAACTTCATCGTCAATCCGCAGGAAACGGCGTCGGTGACTTTCACCGCCGACCAGCCCGGCGTGTTCTGGTGCTATTGCACCCATTTCTGCCACGCGCTCCACCTTGAAATGCGTACCCGCATGATCGTGGAAGCCTGATAGGCGGTTTACCGGGAGGCTTGGCGCAGGGGCGCCGGCCTCCCTTGATAGGAAAGCGTGATGTATTTGCTAGGCCAACGGTTCGCGATCCTGGGGATCGCTTTTTTTCTGGCGCTGTCGCTGTTTGCGCCGCACGCCCAGGCAGGTGCGTACGAGGCCGAACTGCCCGCCGAACTGGCCACCGCCAAGGACATGTGCGCGCTCCTGCCCTGTGCGGAAGTCTTTCCCGGGGCCAAGCATTTTTCTGAACGCAAGGGGCAGCCACCGTATGTGGAGGCCTACGACAACGATACCGCCGAGAAGAAGCTGCTCGGCTATGTGATGCTCTCGACCGACATCACCGACACGCCGGCCTATTCGGGCAAGCCGGTGGTGACGCTGATCGGCATGGACCTGAAGGGCCATTTCGTCGGTGTGCAGGTGCTCAAGCACTCCGAGCCCATCCTGTTGCTGGGCATCCCCGAGTCCGCACTGATCAATTTCAACAACCAATACCTGGGCAAGTCGGTCAAGGACATGATCGAGGTCGGCCCTTCCCGGCCCGAGGAAGAGGTCATCGGCGTGGACGCCATTTCCGGCGCCACCGTGACCGTGATCGCGCAGAACCAGGTGATGATGATGTCGGGCGCCGCCGTGGCGCGGCAGACGGGCATCATCGCGCCCACCGTGCGCGACCCGGCGCGCTTCGTCACTTCCGGCCAGCGCTACGACTGGGCGCAGCTCGTGCAGATGGGCGTGGTGCAGCAGTTGCTGGTCAAGCCCGAGCAGGTGGGCCTGCCGCGCGGCCCCGAGCCGTTCATCGAACTGTGGTTCGGTGACCTCAACCATCCCGATCTGGGGCGCAGCCTGCTCGGCGAGGGCGGCTATGCCAACCTGCGCTCGCGCCTCAAGCCCGAAGAGAACGCCTTCTTCGTGATCCGCACCGCTGGCGTGGAATCCTTCAAAGGGTCCGGCTTCGTGCGCGGCGGCATCTATGACCGCGTGCAGGTCAAACAGGGCGCGGATTCCTTCACCTTCCGCGACCTGGACTACTACAACCTCTACGGAGTGGAGGCCGCTGGCGCGCCGCGATACAACGAGTCGGCCATCTTCGTGGTCCGCTCGAAGGCCTTCTCGGCCGCGTACCCCTGGAAGCTGGCCTTCCTGGGCAACCGCGTCGATCGTGCCACCGGACACCGCAGCTTTGCCGTGTTCGAGTCCAAGTACTGGCTGCCTGCCAGTACGCTGGAGGGGGGGCGCCCCAAGGTGGATGAGCCCGATGCCCCGTGGGTGCGTGTGTGGAAATCCCAGGCCCTCCCCATCGGCCTGTTCGCCCTGTTGCTGGTCCTGGTGACGGTGGTGTATGCGTTGCGTGAAAAACTCACCCGCCTGTCCACGCACAAGAACAAGTGGCCGGTCAACGGCTTCAAGTACACCTTCTGGGCCATCAGCATTTTCTGGATCGGCTTTGGCTACATGGCGCAGCCTTCCATCACGCAGGTACTGACCTGGTTCCATGCGCTGCTGTTCCAGTGGACCTGGTCGCTGTTCCTGTCCGATCCGTTCATTTTCCTGTTCTGGATCTTCATCATCGTCACCGTGTTCTTGTTCGGGCGCGGCCTGTTCTGCGGCTGGATGTGCCCGTTCGGCTCGCTGCAGGAGGGCATCTACAAGATCGCCGAGGCCATCGGCCTGAAGCGTTTCCAGACGCAGTTGCCGCAGAAGTGGCATGACCGGCTCAAGTGGCTCAAGTACGCCGTCTTTTTCTTCCTGCTCACGGTGTCCATGTTCTCCATGGGGCTGGCGGAGAAGCTGGCCGAGGTCGAGCCCTTCAAGACCACCTTCCTGGTCGGTGTGATGAACCGCGCCTGGCCTTACGGGCTGTTCGTGGCCGCCATCCTCGGCGTCTCGATCTTCATCGAGCGCCCCTATTGCAAATACATCTGCCCCCTGGGCGCCTCGCTGGCCATGCCCAGCACCTTCCGCTGGTTCGGCCTCAAGCGCAAGCAGGACTGCAACAGCTGCAAGGCCTGCGCCGTGGGCTGCGGCGCCCAGGCCATCGACGCCGATGGCCGCATCGACCACCGCGAGTGCCTGCACTGCCTCGACTGCATGGTGCTGTACACCGACGTGAAGGGCTGCCCACCCCTGGCCAAGGAGCGCAAGCGCCGCGAAAAGGATGGCCTGGAGATCACGCCCATCGGCACGCACGGCTACTTCATCCCGATCCACCCGGCCACCGACTTCGCCGACCAGATCAGCGCCAAGGCGGCCAATGGCCCCGACCCGCGCATGCCTACTGAACCTGTGGCACCCTTCCACAAGGCGAGTGAATCCCGCCTCAAGTGGATCATGCTGGAAGTGCGTGACCATATCTGGCCCTGGAGCACGGAAGGCTGGCACAGCCAGCGCGCGCTGCAGGTGGCGGGCTTCTCGCTGGCGGTGGCCGCCACGGTGGCCTGGGTCATGGCCGCGATGGGCAGCTTGTCCTCGGGGGCCATCATCGGCTGGTGGTTCGGCTGGAGCGTGTACGAAGTGCTGATCCGACTCTCGGGCCGCCGTTATGTGAAGGATGGGGTCTGGTGGCGCGGCAACTACCGCGCGGCCAGCGTGATGGACATGATGAGCTACGTTGGTTTCAAGAATCTGCTGATTGGCGCGGCCCTGTTCCTGACGCTCAAGACACTGGGCTTGCTGAGCCTATGAAGGGTGTCTTAGCGCGCATGG